>JACCDW010327045.1_pt1 | contig 23795 bp, 36 predicted proteins | sample 7449781 | NCBI WGS metagenome assembly JACCDW01 (sample SAMN15323449, study PRJNA562643) | freshwater metagenome | isolation source: river surface water | place: USA:Blue River Watershed | collected 2017-08-18
CTTGTATATCCTCAGAAAAATTTGAGGAATGAATATTTGGACAGGTACATTGAAAGAGACAATCCATATGATTTCATTGGCACTATGATGAAATATTGGGATAAGAAGATTGATGAATTGAGTGATTTAAATTATTGTAAACACTATATTTTAGAAAGTGGTCAACACATCGGTGATGTTATTGATCAATTTGTAAAAAAATAAAAGCCTGCTTTTAGCGGGCTTTTTTATTGAAAAGATTCGCGCTTCTTTGCGCGAGTTAAACGATATAAACTGATGGATCAGGTTTTGGCTTTTCGGCAGTCTCTAATTTTTTTATCAAATCCATAATGTTTTCAATATTAGAATCATAAACAAATTTCATAGGGTCTTTTGTGATATCTTGAATGTTCACATTAGCCATATAATTTTTCAATTGAATTAATTGCATCTTGAGAGCAACATTCAATTCCTGTTTTGGATCAGCAGCCATTGCAATAGCTTTATGCACGACATCCGCGTGTTTAAATAATCCAGCTTTATCTAATTTGTCCATAAGTTTATTTTTCAATAAAAATTAATTTATTCCTATTAAGCTCTCATCATTCTTTTGATTGCAGCTTCTTTTTTATCAATCTTTGGTGCAACATATTTAGTCGAAGATTTATAAATATTTTTATAATAACCCTCAATAATCCATCTGCTGCATCCAGTGTTGTTTATTTGTGTTTCTTGTTGCGGTTTTTCAGCATATGCAGAAGCATTCAGGCCAATAAAACCTCCGAATAAGATACCAATCAACAAAAATACTAACGAACTTTTTTTAACTACCTTATCCATATCTATCCTCCTTTCAAAAAAATAAAAAGCTCCTTCAAAAATCTGAAGGAGCTTCAATGCTACATTAGTTCTATTATTAATTATAGTGCTTAAAGCCTATTTCTTAATTTAAGACAATATTAAATATTTTATAATAAAATTATGATACTATTTTTTAACACATTTCTTACACCAGGTGGTTTAGGCATAAATTATGAGCGTGGTTTGCTTCGTAATTATGATAAATTAGATATTTTAAAATATAGTTTAGCGAGCTTTGCTAAGATTTATCCTTGGAGCAAGGTTATATTAAAAATTGAATTAGACACACCTTATGCACATAGAAAAGACGAATTACATCAATTTATCTTGAAAGAATTTGAAGGACAAAAGCTTCATATTGAATGGATTAGAAATATCAAACAAAAAGATTGGCAAAGTACATATGATTTACTTGATGACCATCTGATTTGGTATTGTGGAAATCACGATCATATTTATATTGATAATAATTTAAATTATTTAAACAACATAATAAATGATTTATCACAGCATGAAGTAGCTATGATGAGCTATAGTCATTATCCAGAATTTGTAAGAAATTCTCACATAGCTGGTAATCCAGCAAGGGTTGATGAAAATGCAATAAATTTTATTTCAGGTGATGTTGATGCTGTCCATATCATAACCAAAGAATTATATAAACTTTGGTGGTTTGGTAATGATGTAAGTCAATATGATTTTCCTAGACCTGATTGGAGAACCTGGCTCAGACATGCTAAAGGAGATATACCAGAGGTTTTATGCATGGTTCCTTACAGAGAATTATGTAGACATTTTGATGGATATACCGCTTTCAATATAAGCAATAATGTTTGTCCAGCTATTGAAATACCAGATGGATTCTTTGAAAATGATATTAAAATATCTCATGGAACTTTTAGTAGAAAATCTGGTTATGTAAACTTGAATCCACTCAATAATAATTATAGTGCCTATGATGCTTTAGGTACAGATTACAGATTCAATTTAGAAAATATACCAGATTTTTGGAAGCCCAGAATATCTAGTGTTGAAAAATTTAATGTAGATGTAAATATATTGAAAAAATATAGATTAAAAGCAATTTTTGATATGTTTAATTTTGAAGAATATATCATACCAGAACCTATAAAAGAAAAAATAGCTTATCATTATCAAAATGAATGAAAAAATGAATTTGACTAAAACTCTATTAGTATTAATGATTTTTACTTCAGGTGTACTTTTTGGTTTATATATAAATTTATTTTTTAAAAAACCTGAACCAGAAAAAATAATATTAAATGAAGAAATTATATGCAAAGATTTACAAAAGATTTTTAAAGAAGCTAATCCAGATGTAAAAACAACAAAACAAATGGAAGAAGAAGCTGCCATAAACAGAATGCTCCGTAATTAGGTACGGAGCATTTTTTATTTTAATTATAAGATATCAAAAATAAATAATTGTATTTCGTAGGCCTGTTTGTTTCTCGGTTGGAGGACTATCATGGAAAAATTGAAATCAATTGTTTTGATGATCAAGTCTATTTTTCTTACTTTCATCTCAAGATATCGTAAGATGGATGGTGATTTGATTGCTGACAAAGTCACTGGTGAATTAGGAAGTTGGAGATTTATTGTAACCCAATCAGTTGTTTTAATGTCCTGGATTACTTTGAATGTCATTTTAATGCACGATCATTTCAGAGCTTGGGATCCCTATCCTTTTATCCTTCTTAATCTTATGCTTAGTTTCCAAGCTGCATTCACAGGCCCTATTGTTTTGATGAGTCAAAACAGACAGGGCAAAAAAGACAGAGAGGCCATGATGGCTGATCTTGAATGCGACTTGAGATCTGAAAAAGATTTACAGGATATAAGAGATATCCTTATTGAGATTAAAAACAAGCTATAGACTTGTAACCTTAAAGGTTGAATCCTCACTCATCGAGTGAGGATTTTTTATATAAAACCTTGATTTACAAGGTAACAAATATGGTCAGAATAATGAATGTTCGCGCCTGATTTTTCACATTTTTCAAGAAAAAAATAATCTTCTATTTTACTATTAACAAATCTAATTTCATGTTGATCAATAAATTTTTTATTAACCGCAAATGAAATGCCAATTTGACCAACCCTAATTCCTTCTTCTCCAAAAGGTGGTAGGATTGTATCATTATCAGGTGAATAACTCATTCTGAAAATACAAATATCCATATGTGGATTGTTGGATATTTCTTGATATAAATTATTTATATAATCGGGTGAAAAAGAATCATCATCGTCCAAAAAACAAATCCAATTAGTCTGAGAAAGTTCAATGCCTTTATTTCTTACAAGACCAGCACCATTAATGCCATTGCCAGGTTTGGGAGATGAATAATAAATGATTCTGCTGTCATTTACATAATCTTTTATTTCAACACCATCAAAAATAACATAACAAGCCCAATTTGGATTTGTTTGATAAATAAGGGAAGTAAGCGCCCTCGACAGAGTACTCCTTCCCTTGCTTGGTATAATAACAGTAATCATTAGTCTTCAGATAATGATTTTGCTATCCTTAAAAGTGAGTCTGAAGCGATATAATGTCCATCACAATCTAATTTATTAGCATATGATAGCAATATCGAAGCAATTTTAATATTATTCAAAACATCAGAGGACTTCTTAGTCTTCTTCTTTTTCTTTGTCTTATTATATTGCTTCCAAGCGATACCAAAAGCTATTGCTTTTTGTTCATCTTCACTTTTTTCTGGATAGAAATCAGGATTTTTTAATAATGTTTCTACTAAATCGTCAACTGGCTTTGGCATAATAATCACCTCTAATAAAATAATTTATTTTACTAAAGCCAGCAAACCTTTAAATTGATAATTGAGTAACAGCCACTACTTGCCCATTTTCGTCACGAAGAGCCGATGGACCAGTATCTACACAAAATACATCTTCACGACCAAAAGGGACATAATCCATACATAGTCTACTAACAATATAGTAAACACCATCTTCAGGTTCAGGTAAGTTTACAATTGAATCAAATTCAGTCTTAGCTATTGGAATACCATCTAGCTTTCCTATGATAATTTGATTTGTTTTAATATAACAAGGCTTTTCAGCTTTTGGTAAAGTAGCATACCCAGCAATTGTAATATCATGGCCAATTAAATTAATAAGTTTTCTAAATTCAGGATACATTATAATTCAATATCTCCTATACCATGATTTCTTTCTGGTTGGAATACAAAGGCGGACCTATCTCCATTTGCTCTTAAATCATTAATAAGAACTCTTGATCCGCCTCCGATACCCATAACTAATTGATCATAAACAACACCCGCATACGACAATTGTTTAATTGTAACTTCACGCAAGCTTTCTTTCCGGCCAGTTGTAAGAATGATTTTAAATCCCTTAGAATCCCATTCTCTAATTTTGTCAACAGAACCATGTATCATTTTTGGTTGATAACCTGGTTTTGCTATTTCGCAAGGATCACCTTGCTCCCAAATAGTACCATCAAGATCACAAAAAATAGTATAATTCTTAGTGGCTTGATCAATGTTATGTTCCATTTTATATTCCTAATAAAGACCCCAGAATGGCCAGCTACCTACATAAGTTGGGCTTGGACTGCCTGAACAAATATTAAATCCAGAACCTCCACCAGCATTTGTACGGAAAGTACAAGCAGGGACAGCATAGTTAGCAGAAGTTGGGCAAAGTGCAAGAAATTGCTTTACATTCATCCACTTAGCATGACCATCTGCATAGGCAAATGTAAGACCATCAGAGTGAGGTGCGTTGTTCTTATCAGGGACTCCTGCTGGCATCAAATATTGTGCCCAGGATTCACGAAGCGCTGCTGGCCAAAGTACACCACTTGAACTTACATATGAGAAACTAATCTGATTACGAAGTTCCATAAGGACCCATGTGTCTGCTGGAGTTTGAAGACCCGCGAGTGTACCACCCAAGAAACTTGGATTTTCTCCCACAGGATTAAGAGGGCGACCACTTACAGAAAGATTCAATGCATATCCATCTCCCTTGTATTCGCCATTCTGGTCCCATGCAATTTGATCACGGGTACGAGATGGACAGCGGAAGATATTTACATTCTTGGTGTATGGAAGAACCCAGGCTGGCCACTTATAGTGGTTTACACGCGCAGCAAAGGTGCCTGTAGCAGCTGGATTTAATGGTGGACGAGCATCCCAATAATCAGCGCGAGGATAATTCTCATCATAGTCTTGGACATACATAAGAAGACCAAGCCCAACTTGCTTCATATTTGATAAACAGGATGTCTGGCGAGCCTTCTCACGAGCCTGTGCAAAAACAGGGAAAAGAATAGCCGCAAGGATTGCAATAATAGCAATCACTACTAAAAGTTCGATGAGTGTAAAAGCACTCTTCTTGGAATTGTTCAATTTATTCTCCTAAATTTTTTAATTATTTATTAATAATTCCACACTGAATTATCGCTCTTAACACAAACATTTAATATTATAAAATGATATATAATTTATTTTTTGAGGTTTTTATAATCATTCATAAACTTAAAAAATAACCTCAAGGTATTTTCGGCATCACAATCAGCCCTGTGAGGTGTGCCAGCAAAAGTCATTTTATGCCTTTTGACACATGATGATAAACTTGAATTAGGGCTCAAATCAAGGCTTAACATTTGAAAAACATGTATCTGCTTAACATCAAGTTCTCTGCGCCCAAAATGAGGGAAATATACACCGTGCAGCTTGAATTCTTTGATAAGTTTGGCTGCATCACCACAACCCCAAGTTACAGGGTTAACAAAACATTTATATTCTTTGATAAGTTGAGATATTTCATCAGCAACTGTTTTAAAAGATACTGACTGCTCATCAACTTCATATTGAGTAATGCCAGTAAGAACTGTAATGAATGGGTACAAGGCTTCACCAGGGTCGAGGAACCAACTCTTTGTCAATTTGATGCCATCAGCTAAACTGCCAATAGAAATGCCTACCTGGATGATTTTTGGGTCTGGAGTAGAGCCATTTGGATCATTGTTGAGTTCAAGATCAAGCGAAATGTAATTCATAATACAATAGAATATTATAAATTAATTTTAAGACTAATTGCCTTTTGAGACAAAGACTGTAACAGTTTAACCTAAAGATTTTGTAACACCACTATTTGGATTTTGTGTAACAACTGTATTAGCTGGCTGGTTTGAATTGACTTGCTTAATTTCTATTTTCAAATTATTTTGCAAAGCTAAAGCATCTGCTTGCTGTGTAGTCATTCCAATAAAATTAGGTATTTGAATTGTGCCTGATTTTGCATGTTGCTTTTTAGTTTGTGGTTTATCTTTTTTAATACCTAAGTATTGTAGTTCAAGCTCATCTATTCTGTCTTCAAACTTTGATTTCATGGCATCAAAAGCATATGCAGGTTCGGATGATGGGCTTACAACACCAGGCTGAGTTTTTGCTAAATAATTTTTGAATTCAACATTGATATTTAATTTAAGAGAATCTATAATATTTTTCTTTTCAACTGCTGATTTTGTAGTAGAAAGTTTTGATATAGCAGGACCAAATAAATTATTTATTTTTTGGAAATATTCAGCGGCTAATTTTTCTCTTTCAAACATAGCCTTGTCTTTAGTACCAGGCTGAGATACAGATTTTGTATTACCTAAAAATCTTTTTATTTTTTGTCTGATAGCAGATGCATTGAAAAAATATTTAAGAGCAGTATTTTTGATATCCATTGGGTGACTGGATGCAGAAATGGATGTAATTATATCGTTGCGTTTAGAATTTAATTCTTCGGGCGTGAATGGGCCTTGCTTATTCAAAGCTCTGGCAGCAGCATTCATAAATAAATCATAAGAGACATCCATAATATATTAATATAAAAAATTTATATAAAATACCTACAAAAAAGCCCACATCAAGTGGGCTTTCTGTTAGACTAAAGGCTTCAAAGCTTCAGCAATTAGATCATACCTTTCGGTATAAACTGCCTGTCTCATAATATCAATAGGTGAAATGACCTCACCACTAAGAACAGCCTTCAAGATAGAAGGAGAACAACCTGAAACAAGACAAGTCCCTGTATCATGAATTGTCATAGGAACATTTGCAGTTCCGTTAACATTCCAAAATATAAGATCCGGAACATTGTAATTATATTTAGCATAATTCTTTTTGATTTGCTCAAAATTGGTTCTACTATTTGAATTACATGCTTCATCAAATTGCATATCAGAAATGATAAAGATCTTTTCTGGCATATCTTCAGGCGCGACATTGTCGGCCTTAGCAGCCTTAAGAATGCTCTTGAATACAGATATGAGGTCTGTATTAAAACCCCATTCAGCTTGTTTAAGATTATTGACCTTATCTACAATTGAGTGGCCGATGATGGTTTGCATTTCTGGAGCTTCAGAAAATGTAATAAATTTATTTTTCCATACTCCAGTATTTTTTTCAGCAATATAAATTGCCAAAGAGATACTTACATCAATAGGCCTGACATTGCCCAAGGACATCATCATTGATCCAGAAGTGTCAGCCACAACTAAACCTTTGAATGATTTGCCTTCCATATAATCAGGAAGATTCTGCCATAGTGCTTGAAGAACTAATTCTTCTGTTGGGTCTACATTGCCATAAGTTTGTCTTACCTTTTCAGCAATTTCATAAGGATAAAGTGCAGAAGCATTAACTTTATTCTCAAGTTTAACGGCTGAAAGCATAAATTGATTATATCTTTCAATATCATGCTTGATGAAAGAGTTGCGATACATCAATCCAGCTTTGGATGGAACTTTTGAATAGTCAATCTCTGACCATTTGTTAGAACACATTTTGTGCTCAACAAGATCAATCTTCTTACGAAGATTAGTAAGCATAACACGGTATTCTTTTTCAGAGAGGTTCATTCGCTTAGCAAATTGCTTGCCAAGAGCCTTAGTCTTCTTTGATGATGCATTGATCGAAGGCATCCATTTAGCTAATAAAGAAGGATGTTCTGTTTCAGGATCATTATCATGATTTAATTTTGATATAACAAAATCTACTACACGTTTCCAGTCAATACAACCATCTAACACGAAGAGATCATCCCATCGTCCATATATGGGAATTAACGGAATGATCTTCTCGCGGATTTCAAAAGGAGTGTTGAGTAAGAGTTGTCGGAAAACATTGCGCTCGCCTTGACCACCACGAATATCTCTGCTGTTAAACAGAATGCGGAGTGCGGTTTCAGGATCTTCTTCAAGCGCCCGAAGATAAAGAGGAACAATAGATTCTGGATTAGATCTAGACGCAGAAATCTTACCAAAAAGATCTACATTAAGATCTAAAGTAGACTTGAAAGCTTTGGCTCCATTATCTGTTTGAGTGGAGTTAAGTTGTTTTTCCAAAGCATAAACAAAAGACATTTTTGATTTTCTTTCCAAGATGATTTTTTATTTAAATTTCAAGTTTAAAGTTTTATTTTGCTGAATCATCTTTATTTTTTGGGGGGTTTGCTTTTAACTAGATAATTTTTTTGGAATAGTAATTTCAATTGCTGAATTATCTATAGCATGGGTGGTGCAGCTCCGCATTAAATTACGAGATGGGTTTTGCTCGGCTGCACCGATCTTTATTCATGTTTAATAAAGGGTTGCTGAACCATCTCAATATTATTATTGTACTTAAATCAGAATTCAAGCACATTATCATAGAATATGATTACAATTTTTTAAGATGAAAATTATTTGCCTAACCACTTCTTAACTCGATAGATTGTGGTATCACGATTGAGTTCTGCAATAGCCCTAGTCAGTGGGATTTCTTTAGGACATACCTGCACACAGTTTTGAGCGTTGCCACAGCTTGCCAAACCATCATCGCCAGATATGGCTTCTAATCTATCTGAAGCATTCATTTTGCCAGTTGGATGAGAATTGAATAATCTTACTTGGCCAATTGCAGCTGGGCCAATAAAATTTGATTTAGTTGAAACTTGAGGGCAAGCCTCTAAGCAAGAACCACATGACATACAGCGAGCAAAATCATATGCTAATTGCTGCTCTTTTTGAGACATTCTTGGGCCTGGACCAAGGTCATATGTTCCATCAATTGGTATCCAACCTTGTATCTTTTTGAGATTTTCAAACATTTTAGATCTATCAACAACCAAGTCTCTAACCACTGGGAATTTACTCATAGGAGCTAAATTTAATTTAATTGTGTTACCTTGTTTGACTCCGACTTTGTCAATAAGTGCAGAGCAAGCTTGTCTGACTCTTCCATTGACACGAAGAGTACAAGATCCACAAACTTCTTCAAGACAAGCTTGGTCCCAAGCTACTGGAGTCACATTCTTACCATCTTTGGTAACTGGGTTTGATCTTATGTCCATAAGAACAGATATTACATTCATTCTGTTTCTGTAAGGTAATTGAAAAACTTCTTGATAAGGTTCAGATTCAGGAGAATCTTGGCGCAAAATTGTAACTTCAATAAATTCAATGTTCATAATATGCATAAACAATTATCTATTTTTTTGGTTCCTAAGAAACAAAAAAGATGGCTATATTTCAAGCCATCTTTTGTATCAGTTGCTAAATAAAATTAGCGTACAGGATTACCAGATTGATCCAATACTTGCTGGCCTGTTGGATAATAGCTCTTACCCCACATAAAGTTGTTCGGGTTGATCGTTGATTCAAAGCGATGGAATTTGGCATGTCCATCAGCAAATACATAGTTTGAACCACCTTGATGGCGACCAGGCTCCATAAATCTGATATGAAGTCCACCATCAGCAGATGTGCCACGGCATCCTGCAGCATCGGTGATCTTGTTTGAATCTGATGGCCCACCCCATCCTTCTGCGCTTTCAGCTGCAGACTTAGTTATAGCCCAAATTGGTCCAGTTGCATCTGCCCATGATTGTCCAGCCCACTGTCCGCCAGTTGCAGTTCGCATCATAGCATTTACAGGCCTGTGAGACTTATTACGCTTCTCAGTATTGAGCTGGCCAGTAGAACCTAAAAAGATACAGTTGAGGTTACTAGTCATTTCACCAATTGCAATGGTGTCTGCAGGAGCATCAACTGCTGCGGAAGATACAACGCTAGGAGCATCCTGTGGACCACGCTTGCGAGGAAGAATAGACGAATTTGCGATGTAGGAGAGTCGAGGCACTTGTGCTTCACAGCCTAAGGTTGTAACATCAAGCCAATCTGCGCAAGGAGCATTATCTGGGCGAATGCCCTTGTTAGGGTCTGATGGACAAACCCAAACTTGAGTGTTCTTGATATATGGCTGGACCATAGCAGTATAGTGTACATATCCACCAGCTGAACCACCATTTGTAGTTTCAGTATTGTTCTTATAACGATAAGCCGTCGGGAAGGTCTCATCATAATCTTGAACATACATCATTAGGCCAAGTCCAATTTGCTTTTCGTTCGAAAGGCACGAAGCAGAACGAGCCTTGTCACGGGCCTGTGCAAAGACAGGGAATAAAATCGAAGCCAAAATTGCAATGATGGCGATTACTACAAGAAGTTCAATAAGCGTAAAAGCGCTCTTATTATTTTTCATTATTTTTTCCTTTTGATTAACTTTTCAAAGTTTCAATATTATATTTGTTATTTATTAGATACAATCACATTAAGACAAAATTAAATTTGAATAAAATAATGGGAACTCAATAAAGAGCTCCCATTATTGCTATGGACAAGGATTCTCGAAAGCATTATATCTTGGGCTGGGATACCATTTCTCACCCCACATGAAATTAACAGGGTTCAATGTTTGTTCAAGCTTGAACCATTTCGCATGTCCATCAGCGAATGTGTAATTAGAACCACCATTATGGCGTTCCCAATTAACTCTTACAATTTCTGGTTTATCTGATGTGCCTAATAAACCAGCTTGTGCGTCAGACAAAGTTGCAATTCTGTAGCTATCTCCAGGACATACTTGTCCAGAGCCTGTAGAAACGCCACTTGTTCCGATAAAACCTGAAGTGCCCTTCCATTGACCAATAGCTTTTGCCTGTGGATTATTTAATTTTGCGCGACGCTCACCCAAAACAATAAGATTAGCTGGTGTTTCAAAAGCACTTTCAGCAACAGGAATCCAGTCATGTGCTGGAATTACATTATAATTATTTACATATGAAAACTTCGGTACTTGCGCATCACAATCAATGCCTACATTCATGCCAGCAACACAAGGAGTCTTAGGAGCGACTGGGGCTGGATCAGAAGGGCAAACAAATATACCTACATTTTTGACATATGGTTGAGCGACATAAGACCAGTGAATTTTCAAACTAGGATGTTCAGATGTTGTTTGCATTAAAGCACCATCATAATCTTGTGCATACATATTATATGCTAATCCAAGTTGCTTCATGTTCGATAAACAAGATGCTTGACGAGCTTTATCCCTAGCCTGTGCAAACACAGGGAATAAAATAGATGCTAAAATCGCAATAATAGCAATAACGACTAATAATTCAATAAGCGTGAAAGCTTGATTTGTTTTTTTCATTTAATTTCTCCAAAATATATTTAACCAACGAGAATCAATATTATTATTAAATTAAATTCTTTATTGTATGTTAAGAAAATATTAAATTTTAAACAAGAGGATAAAATATTTTTATAATTTAAATAAAATAATGGAGGTGACTGTATGAAACATATTTTAGCACAACTCAATGATGTAATTACATCGCTGGAAGAAAATAATTTTATGATAGAGGCAGACGCTCTTCAGGATGTGTTTATTAAAATCGCTAAGAAAACCAAAAAAGAGAGACCAGAAGAGCAAAAAAGCGCACCAAAGTCACCACCTAAAGGTTATCCTGAAAGCAAATCCAAATATGCAGATCCTGTAAATTTCAAGTACCCGATTGATACAGAAGAGCATGTAAGAGCTGCTTTATCATATATTGGTCAAGCAAGAAATAGAAAGAAATATGAAGCTAAGGAATTAGCATATATTGAAGCTAGAATTCATGCTGCAGCCAAAAAATTTGGTATTGAACACGAACACAAAGAAAAATAAAAATTATTTGTTTTATAATAAAAGTCTCAATAATTTTTTATTGGGACTTTTATGTTTTAGGGTTATATAAATGTATTCTGCTAGGTTAATGTTTGTTCAATCTTATGGCTTGTTGCCTAAGAAGTATTTTGATTATTTTAAAAAGTTAGATGAGCCTGATTACTATTTCTATAAATTAGGAAAACAAACTTTAGATTTTTGGAAGAATGAATTTAAAGATTTAGATTTAGTCATGGAAACTGAATTGATACATATTATTCATTTAGTAAAAAGAAATGAAGAACATGAAGTTTTGATTGGGATCAGGTTAGAAGATTATGATTCATCCTAGAATAGCTAAAAAAATAATAGGAGAAAAGATTATGGAAGATATATTTGGATTGAGATCTAACATCAGCGACGATGAAGATTTTTACTTTGAAAAAAGATATGATAATGATGAGGCTAAAAAAGCCCGCCGAAATGAAATTCTTAGAATTATTCAAGAATACAACAGAAGAATCGGCGAGCTTAAACAAGAATATTTCGAATTGGATGGCAAATGGCAATCTGATGATGGGCTAGACTAATTATTGATAACTCACTGAGTGCAATTTATTTTTATAAAAAGTAATCATCAATCTTTTATCGACATCCCATACAAATACAGTAAATCCACTTGCTAATTTACTATCATTAACTAACTGCAACTTCTTTGTTGGCGCCCCAAGTAAAGCTAAAACATCAAAGTATGACATCCCAACTTTGAGTCTATCAGTTATCTTTATTGTCACGTCTGGTTTGGGTTCAGGTTCGACAGGCTGTGGATTAGGAGAAGGCTCAGGATCATTTCCGCCAGGTGCTGTATCTGATACATCAATCTTGCCCTTGGATAAATTATTTTTATCTCCAAGAGGGATATTTACATTACCATTTTTATCAGCTTCTACATTGCCATAAAAAATACCACCAACAGCTATTTCATTTTTCTTGGTAGATGGAGTAATTCTCGCAAAATTGAAACCCATATATAACAATAGAGCAATGAAAGCAAAAGTAAATATTTTAGGCAATATACCTGAACTTTTACTTACAATTTTATTTGAAACTTTTTGCGTTTCTTTAACTGTTTTAGCAGCATTGTCAGCTAATGCTGAAAAGTAATCATCTGACATTTAATTTCACCCCTTTTGTATATTATCTATTTATAATGTACAATGATAAACACAGGAGAAATTAATTAATGAACTTTTCTTTTACAAATCAGCCAACTGAAAAAAAGCGACAACCAATAGTTGTGTTTGCCGTACCAGGACACCATTATACCCCTGGGTTTATGTCAAGTTGGACTAATTTTACTACAATAAATAGTATGAATCAAAAGATTCATTTGACCTACACAAATACATATTCTCCTAATCTATATCACTGTAGAAACCTTTTATTAGGTGGTGACAATTTGGCGGGAATTTACCAAACTCCTTGGCAGGGTAAGCTCCAGTACGATTATATTTTTTTTATTGATACAGACCAAGTTTTTGATCCAGATCAAGTCTATTCATTAATCGACCGTATGGAAAGCTCACCGCATATCGATGTTTTATCAGGTATGTATGTCATGGCTTTGGGTGATAAGACGCCTGTTGTATTATCTTGGGATAAAGAATATTTTGCCCAAAACGGAAAATTTGATTTTCAGACCCCAAGACAAATGGTTGAACACGGTAAAAAGTCAGATAATGGATTAGTCAAAGCATTTTATACTGGAATGGGTTTCACTATTTTCCGCAAAGGTGTTTTTGATAGATTAGAATACCCATGGTTCAGACCTCTAACTCATAAAGTTGGAGAAAATATGGATTTAATGGGAGAAGATGTAGCTTTGTTTTATAATCTTTATGAGAAGGGGATTGATCTCTGGATTGATCCACAAGTTTATGTTGGACATGAAAAATATCAGGTTTTGAAACCTATGGGAGAATTTTAGATGGATTTCTTTAATAGTATGAATAACAGAAGTTATCCTGTTGCACCTACAGTACCAGTGCGCAAGAGACCAGTAGTAGTTTTTGCTATTCCTGGGCAACATTTTTCGCACCAGTTTGTAATCAGCTGGACTAAGTTTTTGCTTTCAATGCTAGAAACACAAAAGTATGACATTGTATTCACAAACAATTACAATGCAAACATTTATCACTGCCGCGCTAACTTACTTGGTGCAAGTAATCAGGCGGGTGTAAGCCAGAGACCATGGCAAGGACAGCTTCAATACGACTATATCTTCTTCATTGATTCTGACCAAGTTTTTGAACCAGAACATATTTATCGTATGCTTGATCAAATGGAAAAGAATAAGAATGTAGAAGTGCTATCGGGCATGTGTGTTATGGCAGACAATACCCATACTCCTATTGTTCTTGATTGGGATATTGAATTCTTCAAGAAGAATGCGCGTTTTGAATATCGCACCCCGCAAGAGCTGATTGACAGAGCCAAGAAATCGCCAAATGGACTCATTGAAGCTTTCCACGCTGGCTTTGCCTTTCTTGTTGTCAGGAAGGGAGTATTCGAGCGAATTGCATACCCTTGGTTTGAACCTGCATTCCATAAGATTGATCAGTCTTATGACTTTTCTTCTGAAGATGTATCTTGGTATCACAAGATTAATAAGGCTGGTATCAAGCTTTGGATTGATCCTGGTACATATATTGGACATGAAAAATCCATTGTTATGCGACCACCAGTTAAACCTTAACTGTAAAATTAAAGCCCCTGAAAAGGGGCTTTTTTTATTAATTAAAAATATTCTGAAATATAAAATAATTTATCTTCAGCAATTTCGTCACCAAGAAAACATTCTTGGAAATAATGCTGAATCTCGTTGATAGTTACAGGGTATGATATCCTATAAACTTTGAATCTATTATCATTGACAAAATGATTTCTAATAAGAGATTCTGGATGAAAAGGCACTCCAGTTTTGCACATTTCTACAACGTCGTAGAAATAACTATTCATACATTGTGCAGCTGATCTATTCATAATATAAAATACATCGCCTAATCCATGATGCCAATCACCACCGTAAGGATGTATTGATACAGGATTTGGATTCATTAAATAATCTGATAATTTATCTATATTTAAATTTTTATATAAAATATTATCATATCTGCAACGTATATAAATATCATTATTCTCTAAGCAACTCTGCTGAAATACACATTGTAGCCCATAAAATTGAAATACATTACTATATTTTTTATGATCATATGGAGTTTTTATCTTTAGCAAATGTGGGAAATAATAATCTTCATCTATTACTGGAGGGGTCACAGCGATGACAGAGCAATTATCTAAAGACTGAATCTCGTTATAATATTTTATATAATCATCAACCCAAACATGCATATAAATTTTATTAAAATTTATATATTTTTTAAAATGATTGATTTTATCTGTAAGGGTTTCATTGTTTCTGAGAATTATCTTACCAGATAAATTCAAACAAACATTCATTTCTTTTCTTTATGTTGATCGTAACATGCTTCAGCTTCTTCCTGAAGCAAAAATTGTTTACCACAAGTTTTACATTGATAATTAATTACTTGAAGCCAGCCCATTGAATTTTTTGTAATAAATTTAGTTTCCATGTTACTTCTTATACAAAAACCAGAGCTCCCTTTACAGGGAGCTCTGGCATATTAGAAGCCTGCGCGACTTCATCTTTTACTAATTGCCTTAATATCTGTCTCAAAGCCCCATCTCTCCTTGATAATAAGCAAAATAGCTTAAAAGTCTTATTTTAACAGCATATTAAAGTAACGGAAATAATTGGGAAATGAACGTCATGATATTGGCTTCATGCTAAATTCATCTCAAGCCGAACAATTAGTTTATTGATTTGCTATTTACTATAAAAGACTATTATTGGTTTTTTCAAAAAATCCTGCTTGACTTCTGTCTGGAGGTGTGATAATTTGATCAATGATGCCATAATTAAGTGCCTCTTGTGCACTCATGTAGTAATCTCTGTCACAATCTTTCTTAACTTTTTTCTTTTCTTGCTTACATTTTACAGATAAAATGTCAAGTAACTGATCATAAAGCTTATTAGTTTCTGCAACTTGAACATTAATATCAGCTGCAGTACCTTGATACCCACTAGAAACTTGGTGAATCATAACTCTTGCATGTGGTAGACAACTTCGTGTGCCAGTGCCTCCTGCCAGTAGAACAGCGCCCATAGATGCAGCGAGTCCTAAACAAGTAGTATTTACAGGAGCATTAATAATTTGCATGACATCATAAATTGCCAAACCAGCACTTACACTACCACCAGGTGAATTGATATAAAATTCAATAGGGCTTCCGGTAGCGTTTCTCTCAAGGAAAAGAAATTGAGCAATCAAAACACTTGCTGTTTGATCATTCACTTCATCGTTGAGAATAACAATACGATCTTTTAATAAACGAGAAAAAAGGTCATAAGACCTTTCTCCTCCTGGAATTTGCTCAATAACATAAGGAATAAACATACCTTAATTATTGTTTCAACAGCATTAAAAAAGTACTATGGTTTGACCCAAAATTCAAATGTTGTTCCATCCACACCATATGTATTTGAAATGGTAACACTCTCAACTCCATTGAATTTTGTGGTTGAGGTAGATGTCAAATCAAATGATGTAACACCAGTGCCTGCTGGGATTGTCAAAGTGATAAGTTCTGATGTACCTGATGCCTTAGTTAAGTAAACTGCAACAGGAATCGCTGTAGAGCCTATGGAAGCCAATGTTCTCAATTCAAGGGAACTATCTAAGGTAATAGTTTTATCAGCGCTAAATGAGCCCCATGAAGCTCCAGTCTTAGCTACTGTTCCAAGTCTTACAACTAATTCTTCGGCTAATGCTCTTCTCCATAATGTTCTAAAATCTTCTGTCCAAATTGACGCATTAGGATCATCTACATATACATCTTTGAAATATGTTCTGAATCTTGCACCATATTGCGAAGTGTAAAAGCTGTTCAGAGAAGTACAAATTGGAACCACAATATTATTTAATGTGGTAGCAAGATTAAGCTCTACAGTTCTAGATTGATTGATCAAAGATTGAATATTTGTGTATTCAGCATCTGATCTGTTGTCTGTATTATCAAAACCTGCCCTTACTTCTCTCAATAAAGACTGTGTTGATGATGCAGCTGGATATTCACTCCAAGTAAGATCTGTAGTATTGAGAGTGCCTGTAGAAGTTGCGATATCTAAGAAAAATATTTTATTTTCATTCAAACTTCCAGTTGCTGTTGGATTAGAAACTACAACTTTTGAATATTGAATGATTTCTGCGTTTTCGTTAAAATCTTGAGAACGAGTTAAAACTGTTGTAACGCCAGAACCTGCAGTAGTAATGTCATAGATACCATTTTGCTTTGCATTAGATTGGTTTTTGACTAACACTCTCCAGCCTACGCTAGAAGATCCAATAACTACAGAGTCAATGTTTACAGATGTGGTTCCAATAGAAGTTATTACACCAGTAGAAGGATTATATGTAAATCCAACTCCAGCAGTGAATAATTCTCTTGTAGTGGCAAGATTAACATTATCGAGTGGATTTGTTGTTAATCCAACCAATTGATCTTGCAGTAAAGCGTCTGCTTGACCAAGATATGTTGTAAAAGGAATCAGTCTAGATAAATTAGTGATATCAAATGCCATCGTAATAACTCCAAAAGTTCTCTAGTTATCCTTTATCAAATATATTGGATAATACCTACATAAAAAGCCCTGTCTAGAAAGACAAGGCTTTTATATTAATTAGATTAAAGACTGGTTTAGAAGTTGCGGCCACCGCCGAAGCCACCCATGCCGCCGCCCATGCCACCCTGGGAGCCCATCATACCGCCAAAGCCTCCCATTGCTCCTCCGCCCATTCCATTACCCATGCCCATTCCAGCGCCTCCAAAGCCTCCCATAGAGCCACCCCCAAGGCCGCCAGCATTACCGAAGCCACCACCGAAACCTCCATTACCCATTCCTCCCATCATGCCGCCACCAGCGGACCGTGAAAATTGACTTATATTTAAAATTGGACCAAATACAATCTGCAAATCAAAAGGATCAATGAATGTCAATGGAATTCTCTCCCAAATGACATTACTTGCTGGTGGGTCAACTGTGATATCAGGAACAGAATTAGATGTCACAGGAGTAATAATTCTGAGTTTGACAATATAAACACCATTCTCTTTTGTGTAAGTCAAAGGATCTGTTGCGCCTCGCATAATCAATTTGAGAGCTGTTTCAAATGGCTGGTCTGTAATCTTCATTGAAATAAAACCTGCCACACTATTATCAATAACATAATTTTGAATGTTAGCTTGCTTGAAAAGCATCTCAAGAGACGTTCTCACAGGACTATCATTGAGCTCCATAGTAATTTTTGGAGTTGTACTATCTTGCTGGGAATATCCCGCCTTTGGAACACCTAACAAAAACAAACCAAACAACATGACAAATAAAATTTTTTTCATTTTTATTGCCTCCTTGGATATATTTATAAATTTAATTTTTAGACCACAATCATCCTATAATACTTCATCGTGCATTAGGTTATTAATATTAATATTTATAATAAAAAAATATGTGGTATAGAATTTCTCAAACTTTGAAAAGAAAAGATCCTAGATATAAAAGCCCTCAGTTTCAAAACTGGCAAGGCTCTCCTAAGAAGGCAGAGGATTACAATAAATTCAAAATTTATTTTCATCACAATCTGATTGAAGAAGGTCGATTCGGCAAAACAGGTGGATTGGCATATCAGCCAGGTATTTTTACCATGATTAATCCTAGAACTGGCAAAGAGTATCCTTACAATACAAATCAGGGTATTATTCAAGCAAGATATGATGAATATAGAAAATTGAACAATCTACCATTAAAATATGTTGGTGATATGAGTGAAAAAGAGCTTGAATCAATTTATTACAATATGTTTTGGAGAAAAATAGATCAAGCTAAACCAATGGTAGACAAAAAAGGTAAACCAATTAGTTTGCCAAATGAGCTTACATTCATAGTTGCAACAATAGGTTTATTAGAAGGGGTTGAGGATGCTGCTAATAAATTGCAAAAAGCAATCCATGAAGTCATTAAAACTCAACCAGTTTTAGGACCTTCAAAAGCTAATGTTTATGAACTTACAGTTGAAAACGCCCTGAAGATTGCTGAAAGCAAAACCATGCTTGAAAGAGTTGCTAGAAGACTGCTTGAAATGCTTGAAGATAAACTCAGGCCACAATTTAATAGATTCCCAGGGTATGAAAAAAGATTACAAAGTATAAAGAGCACTTTGAATTTGATATTAAACCCAAAAAAGCAAGTAAGCTCCACAGATGTTGAAGATATTGATACTTTGAAGCAAGATTTGAATGAAGTAAAAATTCAATCAGCTGAATTACAACAAAGCACCCAGAGCAATGTGGCTTAAGGGTGCTTTGCGCTTTGTTTGCCTATTATGGCTGATAGCTATCTAATTGCATTCCACAACTATGACCGGAGTTTCGGCGCGGTATCCCTACATCTTAAATATAATTTATTTATACAAAAAATATTATTTTTTAGCAACTTTGATGTTGCTGTCTCTTGCATCTTTTCTGAGCTTAGCCAAGTTTTTCTTAGCAGCTTTAACACTAGAAGATTTTTCAATTGCTAAAGCGTCAATAACATTCTTCAAATTGTCACCATGCTCATCTTTGATTTGTTCAAAAGCAAATTCTCTTTTACCGTAACAAAAAGTTTTAAAAGTACCATCTTCTTCACGTTTAGCTATAAAGGTTTCGATGCCATCGAGACAAACTTGCCCATTATAAGACAATCGCTTTGCGCTATCATCTTTGCCAACATATTCAATAGTCATAAATCCTAGTGTAAGTTTCATAATACCATAGATTATTGTTTTCTTTTTTTAAGATGATTGCAGGACCAATATTATCCTTATCATTTATAATAATAAATATGAGAACTCTTTTATTTTGCACAGCTTATTTTAATAATAACCTTGATAGATATATAGAGTGGATTAATTATTATAAAAATATTTTTCCTGAATATGATTTATTATTAGTTCATGATGGTCCTATTTCAGAGGAAGATATCAAAGAAATTATAAATGGCTCACAAAACGCTGTAACAGAAGATGATTTCATTTATTTCGAGGATAAATTACCAAGAAATGATCATATTTTTCCTGGATGGTGGAGATCATTTATAACAGCAACAAAATATTATGGAATTTTGAACTATGATAAAATAGTGCATATAGAAAGTGATGCTTATATTTTGTCAAAAAGAATGATTGATTTTATAAAAAATCAAAATGAATCATGGACTGTACCAATATCAAGAAAGTATGGTTTTCCTGAAAGTGCAATACAAATAATTTGTAAGGATTGTTTTTATTTAATTGAAAATTTACCAGATGAATTTGATTTTCATTGCATTGTTGAAATGTATCTTCCATTCAAATTTCATGCTGTAAATTTTGTGGGTGACAGATATGGTGAAACAGGGCAGCTTCCCCCTTATAAAATAGATTATGTATGCCAATGGGATCCTAATTGGGGAATACCATCAGATTGGATAATAGAATGAAAATATTTGATTTTTTTAATAAAAGTAAAAAAAATCCTAAACCAAAAGAAGCTAAGGACGACATTAATTATTCAAGAGAATTAGTTGTATCTGTTTACAAAGAAAAAATCGAATGGTTAATTAAAAGGCAAGAAATAATTGGAGACAGAGAAAAAATATCAGCATATGTAAAATCTGATAGAAATGACTTCCAGTTTACTGATAAATTGCCAAATATTGGCAGAGAATCCCATACATATGTTTACCATATAATCAAAAATTATAATAATTTAGCTGATTTTACTACCTTTGTTCAAGGTGGGCCATTTTTTCATTTTCATGGTCCAGATAACCCCAATTTAGAGTTTTTTAATTTTGTTGAAAAACCAACACATGATTACAATCCTCTAGGCGACTTTGCCATGACAGATTGTTTCGGAAGGCCTTTTTCACATTGGGATGTTGATTTATTTCCTGTCTGGGAAAGACTATTTGATGGAAATATGCCACACAGATTTTTTGCTAATTTTGGAGCGCAATTTATAGTATCCAAAAGCGTGATACAGAATAGGAGTCTTGAATTTTGGCAAGAACTCTACAAGATGCATGATGAAATTGAATATTTACCCTGGGCTCTTGAAATTATGTGGTATTATATTTTTGATCCAAGATATAAATCTAAAATTTAAATTTCTTTGATAGAATAATTCATTGGACCAAATTTGTCCATAAACTTCATCCAAATATCATCGCCTTGATCTCTGGTAAATTTAATTTTTATGATAGAATCAAAAGCTTTGAAATTAAAAAAATATTTATCACCTTTGTCATAAGCCCAAAGAATGCCTGAAGACCCATCTTTGAATGACAAATTTATACCACTCATTTTATCATTGGGTTTATAAATGGCACTATCGGCCAAAATACAATTTTTAACTATATTTTCAGCTAATTCTTTAGTCAGTTTATCGGTTGTAAACATTTTAGTCTTTCAATCAAACTTGTGCGAATGTTAACTTGCCAACTATTATTCGGGCGATTTTTTCATCCAATTTAAGAATTATATCATAAGGCTCTTGAATCAAATCCATGTTACCAGTGCTGACACTCCAGCCAGAATTGACCAAATCTTGAACATAATCAGTTGCACTCTTGCAAGCTGTGGCATAATTGTGACAAATATCGCCATATACCACTTCTGAACCGCATGTAAATTTAAATGTATACATTTTTATTCCTCTTTAAAATCGAACTTTAATTGTTGAGTTGGCTTTATATAGTATCCAATTGAAAACTTTTCATAAGCATCTAAGAGCATTTTATTGGTATAGTTAATTTCTAAATTTTTAAAAATTGCCTTGATTCCATCAATAATGTCATCGTATGAATAAATACTATTATGGATATTCATGAGACCAGAATCAATAAATGGAGCGTAGGCATCAGTAGAAAAGCCCAACTTAGTATAAATTAGATGTCTGTAGGATCCTTTGTCAATGAACTCATTATCATGTAATTGTGCAAAAACATGATATGCAACACACAACCTTTGCTCATATTCTAAAGAATCAAACATCTGTTTAGATTTGACCCCAAACTCTGCGATTGCTCTTTCCAGAGAATCTAAATATTCTTTGTACTCATCTGACTGCAAATATTCATCGAAGGCGTTTTTAAATTGTTTTTCCATAATTTAAGACCAAAGATCAAACCAGAGAACTCCTAGAAGATATGCAGCTCTATCTGCATTATCACATATCTCTTTTTCTTCTTTTATTGAAATGCCATATTTTTCATACAGTTCATATCTGGCTTTAAAAGAATTAATAATAAAATTTAATTTTTCATTATAAGATTCTGATGTTTCGCTGGAAGGGAAAGACATAGCTATGTCCCTGAATCTTTCAAGCCTTGGAATCATAAATTGGTACATAGTGTAGTGCAGATTCCAAATTTCTGTGTCATCAAAACCGCGTTGCTCTCTTTGCTTTCTCCACTTTTTTTGGTTTGTTTTATCTGAAATTGTATGAGCTATACTAAAATTATTATATTGTTTCTTCTTTTTCATAATTAAATTCTGAAAAACTCCACACCTGTAGATTGTGTATTGGCGAGGTTCTCAAGAGAGCCTCTTAGAAATTTTGCGATAACATGATCAGGCATATTGAAAAAATTCTCCATAGAGTGCTGATTTAAAAGTTGCTTAAGATCTTTTTCAAAATGATCAAATGTTTCTTCTTCAACTGGAAGTGGTGAAATGGGAGTTATGTTCAAAGTTACATTCATATTATAGGTCCTTATTTTGTTTTATCTAATATCTTCATAGATATCAGTATAAAAATTTTAAGACGAAAATGAAAATTAAAATTTATATAGTTACATACAACAATAATGACATCCTGAATGATTGGGCTTTGAAATCTTTATTCGAGTCAGATTTACCAATTTCAAACAGTGAAATATATGTAATCAACAATCATTCAAATATTCTAATTCAACCAGATTACATAGAAAAAGTAAATATTTTGAATAACTCATTACGTCCAGATTTTTCCACAGGACACTTGTCAAGAAATTGGAACCAAGCTATTATAAATGGATTCAAAAGCTTAAGTGAACCAGATTGTGATTTAGTTATTGCTTGCCAAAATGATACAATATTTTGCAAAAATTGGTATTCAAAGCTATTAATAAATTTATTCAAATTTAATTATATCTCAGTTGGAGCTGGAGATCAATTACAAGCATTTACAGTAGATGCTGTGAAAAATATTGGTTTATATGATGAAAGATTTTGTAATATAGCATATCAGGAGGCTGATTATTTTTTAAGATCTTTAATTTATTATAGTGAATATTCATCCATAAATGATTACATACATGATAGAATTCTAAATCCACTGCCATGTCAAATAATTGAAAATACAGAATCTGGATTTGCCAGAAAAGAAATATCACATTTTTCTTCAATGAAATATCATGAAATTTCAGAAAGATTTTGGAATCTCAAATGGGAAATAAATCCATTGTCTTGGCAAAATATAGAAGATATAAAAAATAATATAAAACCTAAGATAAAAAATTATATTTTATATCCATACTTTGAAAAAGACATATTAAATCTGGAAGAAAAATATTATTGAAGCTCGTATGTTTCATAAAATTCTTTAGAAGCTATCCTGTAAACTTCTTTCGAATCTGGGAGCGGGGCAACTATGAAATCATTTGTCTTTAGAACCATATTTCTGCCCCATTTAGCTACAAATTCACAATCTACACCA
>JACCDW011032810.1_pt1 | contig 23792 bp, 23 predicted proteins | sample 7449781 | NCBI WGS metagenome assembly JACCDW01 (sample SAMN15323449, study PRJNA562643) | freshwater metagenome | isolation source: river surface water | place: USA:Blue River Watershed | collected 2017-08-18
AAAGGGTCTTTTTGTTGCCATATTATATTCTCATCGCAGTACAAGAAAGATTATAAGTGGTAACTGCATTGGTTGGAGATACTAACAATCTGACATTTCCACTATTTATGTCAGCATCAAAAGTTGACAATGTTAATCCAGAACCTGCTAGTATCTGAGCATATTCTGTCATAAATACAGTAGAACCATCATGCAATAATAAAATTTCTTGAGCGTTATAATCTGAACCTGATGTAATTTGTACTGTATACTTTAATGTTCTATAAGATGAAGCACTAATTGAATGAACAACTTGATTTAAGGAAGTGCTTGAAGTTGTCAAGTTAGAAGCAAGAATATCAAATGTAGAACTAATTGAAACTACAGAAGAATTTAATGTTCCTCCAACCCCAACTCCTCCAGTAACTATCAATGCTCCAGTGCTTGTAGAAGTTGATGCTGTAGATGCTGTTATTGCTAATCCTGAAGTTGATAAGATATTTGTAGATGGATTAAATGAAATAGTTGATTTTGAAGATAATGCTATTCCAGATCCACTTCCAGGATTAGAAAATATAAGTGAATGTTGTTGATTACTTGATGTGCTATTTATGCTTATATTTAATGCTGTGGTGGCACTTCCAGAAGCAAATGAATACGTTGATGTAGTTGCTAGCCCTGAAGTGATTGCATAACCTGATTGATTAGCATAAGTAGCAGTTGAAGCAAAACCAGAAGTATTAGAACTTCCAGATGTTATTGCATACCCTGATTGATGTGAATATGTTGAAGTATTAGCAAGACCAGCAGTAATTCCATAACCAGCAGTAAATGAATATGAGGATGTAGAAGCTAATCCAGAAGTAGTTGCATATCCAGCATTAGGAGCATATGTAGCTGTAATTGCTGTACCTGAAGAAGTAGCATATCCAGAAGTAGTAGAACTTCCATTTATCTCTCCAATAATAGGAGATAAGAATGTTTTAGAACCTGTAAATGATTGTGAACCTGTTGAAACTAATCCACTAATACCACTTCCAGCTAATGGAATATTTATTGTATGAGTTGATCCTAATGAAGAAACACTTATCTCATTTCCAGTTGTAGTAATTCTAAGATACTGATAGAGATCTGTTAGTCCATTTATTGAAACTATACCAGTGCTTCCACTACCACCTCCACCAATGACAGTACCAGTTCCAGGACCATGCTCTATCTCAACCCAAAATCCATCTCCATCAACATCATCATAGAATACTGATAAACTACCATCACCAGAATTCCACCATAAATCTCCAGCAAATGGACCAGATGGAGGAACTGTTGATATTGCTACTCCTCCAGATGCATTTGTCCATCCTAATCCTGATGAGAATGCTGGATTGCTTTGAAGAACATATCTATCTGGACCTTTTCCTAGTTTGATAGTTGATGATCCGGCACCAACTATTAAGTCTCCAAGATTATAATTAGAATATCCAGTTCCACCATAAATACTTGCTAGAGGATTGTCTGGTAAATAGAGATTTCCATAAATAGTTGCTCCAGCACTTGAAATAATACCGTTTGCAAAAGTTTTATTTCCACCAAATGTTTGTGCTAGTCCAGAAACTAAACCAGTAGAAGCAGTAGATGCTGTTGGTATATTGAAGAAATGATAAGATCCAGATGATGTGATATTAAATCCAGATCCAGTTGTTCCAGTTGTGAAATATTGAGATGAACTGCCAAGATTATTGAGCTTAGTAATACCTATGCCAATATTTGTAATATTTTCTATAGCAGCAAGATTTACACCAATCTCAACCCACTGTGTGCTATCTATATCTGAGTAATTAACAGAAAGTAATGCTGTTTCAGAGTTAAACCAAAGATCTCCAGTATTAGCATATAAAGGAGCTGTTTCAGAAATATAAAGTGATAATCCGCTACCACTTCCTCCACCACCTGAAACTGTTCCCCATCTTAATCCTGATGCAGTGCTATTATCTGCAAGAAGAGCTTGGTTATTACTTCCTACACCTAGCTTGACAAATGTACCACCAACACCTACTAAAAGATCACCTTTGGTATATGAGCTATATCCAGTGCCACCATATATAGCTGCTAAAGGATTGTCAGGAAGATATAAATTGCCATAAATAGTTGCTCCAGAAGATGAAATAAGTCCATTAGAAAATGTCTTTACTCCACCAAATGTTTGAGCAGAATTATTTACAAGTCCAGTTTTTCCAACTCCAGCTATTGGAATATTGAATGTATGTGTATATCCAACAGATGAAATATTAAATTCATTACCACTTGTTCCAGTACTAAAATATTGAATAAAGGAAGTAAGATTATTTAATGAATAAATACCACTACTTGCAGATCCAGCAGATATGGGTATTCCATCTATAAGGAAGTTATATCCAGCAGCTACATTAACATTACCAACTACATCTAAAGTATAACTTGGATTGCTTTTTCCAATACCTACAGATCCACCATATTCAGAGAGAGCAACAACACCATCATTACTTGCTCTTATTAATGGCATTCCAGAAATATCATTTACTCTATAGATCCAAGTATCATAAATACTAGAATTTGAGAGAGATAATATTTGTCCATAGTTTGCTTCGTAGCTTAGTGTATTATCTGGAAGTATTCTGAGAGTTATAGGTAGATTTGTCTGACCAATAAAAGCCATGTAAGGTATCTGTGAAGCACCAGCAGATCCCATGTAAGCTCTTTCAAAATAAAGAGATCCTGTATATCCATTACCTACAACAAGATTATTATCAACATAAGCATTTTCAGCTATTGCAACTCCACCAGATACAACCAATGCTCCTGATGTTGAAGATGTGCTTGATGTTGTGTCTGTAATATATACAGAACCAGTAAATGTTTTATTACCAGAAAAAGTTTGTGCAAGAGTTGATACTAATCCAGTACTTCCAACTCCAGCAATTGGAATATTAAATGTGTGAGTAGATCCAGAAGAAACAATATTTGGTAAAGTTCCAGAGTATCCAAAAACTAGATATTGCTGACTGACACCAATTCCATTGATAGCAGTAAGTGTTCCATTAGAATTTAAACCAGAAGCATAAGCCCATTTATATCCAGAACTAGTTGAACTATCAACAGTGAGTACTTGATCATTTACTCCTGCTGCTAATCTGATAAAAGAACTGCCAGAACCAACAAGCAAAGTACTGTGACTATAGTTTGTATATCCAGTACCACCATAAGGGACAGTGATTGTATTAGCATTCCATGTCCCAGATATTAATGTTCCTACAGATGTTAGGCTTGAGTTAGTTACTCCAACACCTAAAGTAGTTGATGATAATACTGTAGTGTTTCCAATTTTAAAAGTATTACCATCAGAAACATTTACTGGATTATTAAAAGACCAACCAATACCAGCATTCCAAACAATAGTCTTATCTGTAGCACCTTTGAGGGTAATACCACCACCCTCAGCAGTCATATCTGTTGGTGTATCTACTGCACCAATTTCTATATTTTTATCATCAACAGTAAGATTGACCGTATTGATTGTGGTCATCGTACCTCTGATGAACATGTCACCAGCTACATCAAGATCTCCACCAATAAATACAGACTTACCGAAACCTGCTCCACCAGTAACAACTAAAGCTCCAGAGCTTGTATTTGTAGCATCAGTAGCAGAAGAAACAATTGTATTAGATGAAAAGGTTTTGCTGCCAGATAATGTCTGAGAACTTGTTGAAATAAGGCCTGTAGTCCCTGATCCAGCTACAGGTATATTGAGTGTATGTGTTGATCCAGAACTTGAAAAACCAAATGTATTGCCAGTAAATGTAGCAACTAAATACTGTTGACCAACTGATATATCATTTAGAGAAGTAATTCCAACAGCAGCAAATCCACCACTAGGTGCTAGGGTCCAAGTTAATCCAGTCGCTGAACTAGTATCAACAGCAAGAACTTGATTATTTGTACCTAGTGATAACTTGAGTAATGATGTTCCTGTACCAACAAGAATATCACCCTTGGCAAAAGTACTATATCCAGTACCACCATAAGTTTGTTGTATTGTATTGCCTTGCCATGAAGCTTGACTTACAACACCATTGAATAACTTTACACCTGAAACAGAGGATGCTTTTAATGGTGAAACAAATAATGTTCCTCCAACACCAACACCACCATAAACTACTAAAGCACCAGTATCATATGAAAAAGATGGTGTATTGTTAGTGATGGTTGTTGTGCCACCAATAAAAGCATTACCTACGTTTGCAAAACCACCAAGATTTACAAGGGAGCCGACTGTTATGTCATCAACTAAAGCTCTGAAATCATTTGATAGTATTCCGAAGCTACCAACTAAACCTTGCCATCCTAAAGCAGAAACATTTGTAGTGCCTTGTATTTGAGTAGCACCACCAATAAATACACTTCCACCTACACCAACACCACCAGAGACTACTAATGCACCAGATGAGGGTGATGTTGACTGTGTAGTATAAAGTAAACTGACACCGCTACCAACATTAGTAAAATTTCCATCACTTGTTATAGCTGTTCCGCTATTTACATAGAATGGAATTCCGTAGTTAACACCTTGGTAAACTTGAGAAAAAGCACCGCCACTTACTACTTCTACCCATTGAGAAGTATCTAAATCATTGTAGTATACATTGAGAGTACCGTCAGCAGTGTTGTACCAAAGGTCTCCATAGTAAGAGACTGTTGAAGATGGAGCTATAGAAGTTATAGCCATTCCAACAGTTGTAGTCCATGCTACACCTGAAACTGTATCTGAATTACTATGCAGATAAAATCTTTTATTTGGTCCTACTGGGAGTTTGTAAAGAGTACTTCCTAAACCAACTAAAAGATCACCCTTATCATAGAAAGTGAAGCCTGTTCCACTTCCTCCGCTGCCACCACTTCCAGTTCCACCAGTAGAAGCAAGGAATATTGAACTCCCCTGGTAAGAAATGAGAATTCCAGCACCAGCTACAAGTGTTTTATATTCTAAATCTCCACCGCAGCAATGCACACCTAGTAGTGTATTTGGACCACCTTTAGCTAATCTTGTCCATGCGGTTCCACTGAATGTGAGAATATCTCCAGCAACTTCGTATGCAATAGTTAGTTTACTAGCATCGAATTGTTGATTTGGAGCAAATGTTATTGGATTACTATGAGTATGTGTGCCTGTCCAATTGAAATTGTAGCTTTGATTTACAGAAACACTACCAGTATTAGTAATTGGAGATGTCGATACAGAGACACCAACTCCAGCAAATAAACCTGTAATACCACTGCCAACAGGAACCCAACTAGATCCATCATAGAGATCTAACTTATTAGTATCTGTGTTGAAATATACTTGACCAGCTGTTCCTGCTAAAGCTCTTGTTGTTAAGTTAGCAAATCTAAGGAACTGACTTCCCATAGATATTGCACCAGTTGGAACATTACTACCATCTAGTCTAAGATATCTATTGTCAGCAAAACTAACTGTAATGCCAGTTGTACCTGTTGAAGCTATTTCATTCCAGGTAAGTCCGTCATAAACCTTAAGAACATCAGAGTTTGTATTATAAAAAAGAGCACCAGGGATACCAGTGCTTGGGTCTGATGTTCCTGAACCAACAGCAAGACCATAATTTCCATTTGATGGTTGGAAAATAATATTGGAATTGATTGTATCTCCAGATTTCTTAACATAGAAATCTGGCTGGATAGAAAATGTAAATGTACCACTTGCTATATTTAAGGTTAATCCAGTTTCAGGATTAACCTTAAATGACAAATCACCTCTTAATGTATTGAGAGATGTTACAACATTAGATCTATCTAGCGACCCTACTATTAATCTGGGAGGTACGATATAAAAATCAGACATATGAAATCATTTTGGTCTTGGATGAGTATGCTGTCATGTTAATGGTTAGATAAATTTTACAGCTAAAACAATATCTACTTATATATTCAAACTTTCTTCTCTTGGAACTTCCTCAAAAAGAGGTGAGAAAGTAACTTATGAACAAAATCACATTATCTCTTTTGAAAAGGTGATAAAGAGGATCATTCAGAAATGAATGATTGAAAACAAAAAAATGTTTTTAGTTTAGTTTCTTCGAAGAAAAGATTGATATAAGGAGATATATTATGCCAACATATCCTTCAAGTTTATATAAGGGTGTAGCGCCATCCTCATTAGGGTCTAATGTTACTGGCTCCGTCACACGTAGCAACATAAGCAACTATCAAGAATTAGTTGACATTGTAAATGGTGCAAGTGATGTAAGCATTGCATATAACAGTGCAGCTAAATATCCTACTGACACCAATATCGGTACTGAAGTTATCACAAACAGAACAAGAACAATCACTGATTTTGCATCTGCAGTTTCAAATATTTCTACAGTTCTTAGTGCATATACCACAGCTATCGGTACTTGTTCAGCTGATGAACAAAAGATTGCTCCAAGTTTTACTGGTAATAGTTATTTTAACTTACAAAGTAAACTTGAAAAGATTACTTTTGAACTCAACAGAATGAATGCTGACATCAACTCACTTGGTGCTGAAGGTTCAACCGACAGTCTTAAGTCTGTTGCAAATAGACATTACCCATCGAGCTTCAACAGATTTACCAATACCGCTGGCGGTTTCTAATCTGTTTTGCAGTTCTTACACAAAAAAAGAGGGGAGAGAAATCTCCCCTCTTTTTTTATCTCCAGATTGGTCCGGACTTTAATTTAGATTTTAATTTTTCAAAACTTAAATGTTCCAATCTATACTGGACCAACAAAGCTTTGACAGAATATCTATTTTTTAAATACGAACCATTATAAGATCTGTACATAGATCTGTACGAAGATCTATCAGGATATTTGCTCCTTGTATGTCTATTAAGATGATGTCTTAATTCTATTGCAGCAATAGCAACATTACCCTCAATAGTGTAGGGATCATATACTCTTTTAGGATCATAATATCTAATTGATGGTCTTACGAGTTGCATGATACCAATACAAGGTTTACTTGTCATTCTGAATTCGCTTTCTACATATGCGACAGAAGCTAAAATATATGGGTCTACTTTAAACTTCTCTCCATATTTCATGAATGCGTTTACCATTTTTTGAATATAAGATTGCGAATATCTAGGTTGAACAAGTTTGATAAATTTAGAAATTTTTTCTTTTTTATCAAGTTTATCCTTTGATGATACGGAAATTTTCGCATCTTGATGGATTGGTTTTGGTGGACTTTTAACTATACCGATACTTAAAAGCATCATGATAGTTGAAATGACCACCTGACTGATTACATCAATCATTGTCATCTCCTTTTCATTTCAAGCAGGAAATCACTTGAAATTTTTTATATAATAAGATTATAGTGTTTTAATCGGATAACGAGTATGCCAATCAAACAATATCAGCTAAACAATCAACCCGCAAGTCAACCTAAAGTAAGAGGAAGACAATGCGATAATTGTAATACCTTTACTCCTTTTAGTAATTTAACTCTTTATCAAAGAGATTTTTTACAGTATGCTACTTTCAATCAAGAAGATAGAGTTGGCAAGATGGTGTGTCCTAATTGTTTACCTCCTGGGATTTTTAATTCTGAAAGCAATGTCAGAACTGCTTCCAAGATAGACTTACTCTTTGCTGAAATATTCAAGAGTGAAGAATAATGAATATATATAAACTAGCTCAAATAGTTCAAGATCTTGCAGAAAATGGATTTGAAAATGAAGCAGATGATTTAGCTACTGCAATTCAAGAAACTCCAGAAGTTCAAACACCTGAAGTAGAAGATCCAAACAAGATAATTAATGAGATTTTAAATCAGCCTAACATAAAACAAGAATTGGAAAATATAGTTGGTGGAATTCTTCATGAACTTTTTGAGGATCCAAATAGTTCAGAAGCAACATTGTCAAATCTTCCAATTGTTGTTAGGGAACTAGTATCAGACTAGTTTTCTGTATTTTAAATAATCAGTTTCGCAACTTTCAGGAACTTCTTTCAACCTGCATTCTTCACAATGAGTTGCGATATGTAAAATCCAGTCTTCCCATGTTTTAAGTGTTTTTTCTGGACGAGAAAATTTATATCCATTCTTGACAACTGGAACATATAATTCATCTTTTGAATAAAATATTTTTCCACAATTTTCGCAAAAGCAAGTTACTGTTGGCATTATTTAAAGAAATCTACAATACCTTTGCCAGTGATAAGTTGTATTGCAGTTAAGAAAGCTACAACACCACCAATTGTCCACCATGCTTTATTGATATTGTTTCTGATATCCCAATAGATTTTTTTCATCTGCTTTAGTTCAGATTTTACTTCTTCTATATCTGTGCCAAAATTAGATATTTGAGCTGTGTATTCAACATGTGCTTCTTCAAGTTGATTATCTCTCTTAAGTTGAGTAGACTGAAAATTGTCAAATAATTTTTCTAACACAGCATATTCTTTAGCAAGATTTCTGAACTCTTCATCTGAGATAGTTTTTAGTGTTTCAACTTTGCTAATTAATTCTTTTTGATTGGAAATAATATTAATCAAAGCCATATTAAAATCTAAATATGCTTCTGTGTGTGCTTTGTAGACGCTCTTAAGTTGCTCTAATCCTAATTCGTTGTTATCTTGCATGAGACTACCTTAAAGAACACTAAGAACTTCTTTCAACTTATCAGAAGATTTTTTTAATTTTAATATAGTCTCATCTTCAAGTTCAATAGTGCATAAAAAGCTTTTGGTTCCGTGATTGATATCTTTCTTATTTATAAAATATTTTTTTCCCTTGTGGAAGAAAGTAGCAGTTGAACCGTTTTTTGTTCTGGATGTGTAAGAAGGAATATCAAATCCCTTATCATATAATTCTTTTGCTGACTCATTCATAATACAGTTACTACATTCATCTACAATACAAGTAGGGTTTATAAATGTATCTAATAAGCCCATCAGTAGTTTCGATGGATTTGTGTATTCTTCATTCTGTTCCATAGGTTCAAACTACCTCAATCAAAAATTCTATTGTAATATTCTTCGAAGACTTCATAACTTTCCTTGTCTTCCATCACTATAAAAATGTTCTTTATTGAGCAATCTTTATGTGAATTTAAGAAAGTTTTGATAGATGAAAGTTGTACTCTGGCTATATCATTTATGTCATGAGTTCCACAGTCAGCAGGTAAAACAACTACATTCTTAGCTTTATTTGAGTCTGCCATAGCAAGAGCTTTTCTCATTGCAGATTTGACATCTCCCTCATGAACTAATCTACTAACACCAGAAACAGTCAAGTGATAAATATTTTTTGGTTGAACTCTTGAATTTTCCCCACCATTAGATGTGATATACAGAGTTCCCATTTTGTAAGGTTTCTTGAAGGTATCACATTCTTCTTGAATTTTTCCAAATGATAATTTCAACATTAGGGGATCATCAATAGTAAGTGCAATATTTGTAGGGTAGAAAAGTACGTCTGACTTTACTGCGTATGGATTATTAACTATATGAATACTTACTTTAGTTCTAGTATTTTCTTCAATAACTTCTTCTTGCTTTGTTTCTTCTATCTTACTTTCAGCAACTTGTTCAGCTACTGGTTGTTCTTGTTGTTCCTTAGCAAAACAACATAAAGAAAAGCTGCCCTCACAATCATTGTTCCATTTTGAATCAACAACATTAAAATCTAATTTAGATAATACTGAGGTGATTTTAGAATTTGAAACAATCTTCAAGAGACAGCTTTTTTCTTTTAAATATAGAGGACATAAATCTGACATGTAAATTTTATACAGTCAGTTTTAGTTTAGTCTGGTGGCTCTCCAGAAATAGGTTTATTTCCTGGTGCAGCTTCTGTATCTGGAGTTGTTGGTGCTCCTGGTTTAGTTGCTGGTTTTGCAACAGGAGGAGGAACTGGACCTGATCCAAACTGTGATGTAAAACTTGACAAACCATGTGTACTAGCAAATGACATCCAGTCAGGGTTAGATGGAGAAATAGATCTCTTCAAAACATCAGGATTTTGAGTTGACAATTTATTCAACACTCTTCTCAATCCAGTATGAATACCTTGCATGATTGATCTAGATAGTGCAGGAGGATATCTATTAATCTGTGGTGCAATTTCATTTAATTTCATTTGCCATTCATTGAAATTAAACTTATTTCTATTTATTGTAACAGCAGAAATAGCATCTACTACTGCTTGAGAAGCTGTTGTAGCAATAGCATTTTCAACAATAACTTTATTATTTTGATTAGGTGCTTTTGACCACTGTCCTATCAAAGCTCCTAATCCTTGAATATCAGCTCCAGTAGAAGCTAAGTATCTCAAAGCTGCAGCACCTTGAGCACTTTGAATATCTAAAATTTGTTGCAGCTTACCAGTTCTTTCTAACTCAGCATATTGAACAGGTGACAATGTTTGAAAAATCAATGGAGTATCAGGTCCAAATTTGCTAGCATAAGGAGCATCTATTTGACGCATTATGTTTTTATTTACAAATGTGCTATCTTTAAATGTACTTGGATCTAGAAAGGGACGTAAACTTTCGGGCAAATCAATTTGAGTAGTTGGTAGCTCTGTAGGTGTCGGAGAAAACTGAGACACTTTTATAAAGCTATCTACTTTATCAGACAAAGCATATTTGCCTTTTTTATCTAAAAAATTTGCTAGTTTGAAAAGATTACTTGCGTTTTCTTGTTTCATTGACAATACCTTTAAGATCTTTTCTATTTATTCCATTTTCAGAAAGCCAATTTCTTAATGGAGTCATCGAACTAGAATACTCTTGTAACCTTGCTCTGTAATTTGCAATCTTGTCTTGTTCTGGAATAGGCATTTGTTCAATTTTTTTCAATGAAGCTATCATATCTTCAAAGGAGAAATTTGGCATTGGAGGCTCTTCAGAACTTGTTGGTTGTTTTTGAGTGGGATTTACTTGAGAAAACCTTTTGTTAGAAGATAATTTTTCAAAATAAACTGGTTCTGGGGTACTTGATGGAATTCCAGAAGGTGGTGGTGTAGTAGGTAATGATGGAGAATGTGGACCTAAATAATCAAATCCTCCAGCAGCAAGATCTGTTTCAGCTGATGGATCTAAACCAGGAATTCTATATCCTGGAGTTTCATTCATTCCTATCATCTCTTGTGGCTTATAGTCAGGATTTAAAGCACTATGAACAGATGTCAAGTTAGAAAGTCCTAAAGCTAAAATTCTCTGCAAATTATCTGGATCAGAAAAGAATTGTTGCATGTTAGAAGGATCCATAACAGCAGTCAATATCTGACCCATGAATGCAGAAACACCTCCAGGATATAATGGAGCTCTTGCTACTACTTCTTTCATTGTTTATATGTCCTTTCTTTATTCATGTTTGCTTTTGTAGCACCTTCAAAGAAACCACCTATTAATCCTGTAACATCATCTATTTTCTTCTTAAGTGCGTTAGATCTTTCTTTTGCACGTACATTAACTAAATCAGCTTCGTCTTGTGCATCTTCATAATCTTCTCTTACTGCAAGAGCATTTTCAAGTCTTTGCAAAGCTTCTCGCATGATATTTCTATCATAATCTCTAAATTGTAAAACACGATTTTTACCAAGTTGATATATGTTTTCAACTTGATTACCAGTCATGTTTTCATATTCTTCAATTATTGTTTCACTTGGCAAAACTTCAGCTGGAACAGTGGTTCCTGAACCTGAAGTATTTCTCATGAGTTTGATAAATTCATGGTAACCAATATCATGTCTGTAAGGTATTTTTTGTTCAAACGCTTGAACAACATCAGGTTCGCTGTAAGAGACTGATGGAGATGCTGTACTAGATGTTGGTGACGATGCTCTAGATGCTCTTTGTTCCCACCAGTCCAAGAAATTTCCACCTTCCCATCTCATTCTATATTTTCTTTCGTTATCTAAACTCATGAAATATTGTTGAATTTCATTGCGTGAGTTACTGATGCCATAAGGAATAGTAGGAGTGTGTGGAGCTGGAGAATATTGTTGAACACCTAACCCTGGGATAAATATTGGATCAAATCCCTCAAAAGGTTTTAGTCTTAAAGAAGATCCTGTTCCAGAAAATGATCTTTGAGTATATGCAGGATCCCCAGTAGTTATTAGTGCATGAGGAATTGATAAAATATTTAGTGGACCAACTAATCTTGAAGGCTGAACTACAACATTAGCCCAACCTTCACGATAAAAAGCTCTTTCCCAATCCATTGGAGCAAAAGAATTTAAGTCAGTAATAAAAGATCTTACATCTCCTGATGCGTTTTCAGCTCTGATACTGTAAGCTGTGTCAGTAGATTGAGATACTTTTTTGAACTTATATATATTATTATTTTCTCTCACTATTTGAGCAGCTTGATTTATCAAATCTTGAATATGATCTTTCATAATATTATATAATTCAAAAAAACAATTTATACTACCTTTATAAGGTTACATACTCTTTGGGATTTGCTACACATTTTTCATTAAGCAATATTCTTTTTTTAGAAGTACTCAGCTTACCTAAGTGATCAAATGCTGCTTGAGAGATTGAAGATTTTACAATTGAATTCAAAGCTCTAGTTCCTGTTCCTGACTTGATAGCTTTTTCAACTACTGCATCCAAGTACTTTTCATCAAACTCAACTTCTACATTTGATTCAGCAAACAACAATAAAGTCTTCTTGATTGGGGAATTTTCAAGATCAAGTAAGCAATATAGCATTTGTTGTTTATCTAATGGAACCAATGGAACGATTGATTGAATTCTTCCAACAAATTCAGTTGCCATTCCGTATTCAATCAAGCTCTCTACAAGCACATCATGAGAAACATTATTGTAAATCTCATAATTTTTAATTTGGCTTTCATATGTTGATTTTTCACTTTTTCTAAATCCAATAGAGCCTTCTGATAATCCAACTTTTTTAGCTACTATTTTTTCAAGATCGTTAAAAGCACCACCAAAACAGAACAAAATTCTACTAGTGTCAACTACGTAGGGAAATAAAGACTGTTCCCCCAATGCATTAGGATTGATCTTAACTTTCTTACCTTCTATTAATTTAAGCAAAGTAGATTGAGTTGAGTAATGAAAACTTTCCAATCTAGTCGCGGAATTATGATTTGAAGCAAGTTTGTCAATTTCATCAATAAATACAACTCCCTTTTCTGCTAAAGAAGTTTCACCATTTGCTTTTACTAAAAGATCTGTAATACAACTATCAGCATCACTACCTTGAAAACCAGTAGGAGAAAAAGATGTTGCATCTCCTGAAACAAAAGGTACTTCAAGATGACTAGATATAGTATTAACTATTAGTGTTTTTCCACTACCAGAAGGACCAAGAAATAAAATATTTTGCTTTTCTGAATTATCCCCATTAAGAATATTTCTTATATGTTCAAACACAGCAATACTAAGTCTTTTCTTAGCTAAATCTTGTCCAATAACTCTTTTTTCAAGTGCTTCATAAAGTTCTTGTGGACTTGTATTCTTCAATCTATAATTATTCAGTCCAAACAAGTGTCTTTTAGACATTGGAGCAACTTCTGCAATTCTTTCTTTCAAGGATAAAATACTAGCTTTATCATCAGCATTTAATATCATTGACAAGATATTTTGATGAACTTGCATTTGTCCAAATTTATTTCCAGTAGCGTAACTTTGAAAACAAGCAGAACACAATTGTATGTTCAATGTTTTTCCAGTCATAAGTTCTGCAAGTATTTCAATATCAGTTAAGACTTCTTTACTTGCTGGACGATCACAAAAATTACAAACAGATTTAGATAGTGATTTTTTTGACATGTTTTTCCCTAGAAATATTATACATCTAGGTAGGAAATAAGTGTTTAGTAAAATAATAATATAGATATCTGGAGGAGAGATATGGCAGTTATTGACAATAATTCACAAAATAGAGGTTTTGGAAAATGGAAGATTCAAACTTACAATCCAAATACTCTCATAGGACATATTGAAGGCATTCTAATTGTAAACAAAGATTTCTATACTGTTTACAAAGATGAGAAAATGACAATATGTTTATTTAACGTTCCTAGTCAAAATGTAGCATTTGCTTACAATGAGATTCACGTACAAGATTTAAAGATAGAAAAATAATGTGGTATCAAGCTTTAAAAAATAAACAACAGGATGACAAAAACGCTCCTAATTACGAGGAAGTAATTATTATGTCTGATGCAAAAAAAGTTATCCTGAAGAAACTTTTTTTGAAGAGTGACTACAATCCTTCTGAGAGTAAAATAAACAGATATTTAGCAAAATTTAGAGATATGCTAATAAATGAATATGGTTCTATCGCAAATGTAAGAAATGCAACATCAGGTTTAGAGATGATGCCACTTGTAGAACAAAAAGTCAGTGAAATGTTCAAAGAATAAAAGTAAAAGTGGATACATTACTAGAGATCAGTAAAAAAATAACTGAATGCTCTCAACTTGATAAAATAGAAATATTAGTCAGCTTGAGAGCATTTTTATTAGGTTATGAAGATTGTCCATCGTTTGTGTTTTGTGAGTGTTCTAATTTTGAAAATTTGATAAAAGAAGCTAACGTTTCTGATTACAACAATTTCAAAAAGACAAACGAAGTTAATCTGAAAAAGATAGCAATCAAACCTATCGACATTTTTTTGCTACCCAAAAATAAAAAGAATACCTTACTGGATCATTTGAATTCTATTTTAGAAGATTATTATCCAGATTGCATAATCGTGCATGATTGTGTAAGAACTAATCCATTTGCAAAAGATTTTCTATTTGAATATATGGAAGAAAATGAACACAAATTTTCTGAGTTATTAATACAAATATATAGAACTCGCAGCATTAGCAAAATAAAATTAATAAAAGACGCACAAATACCTAAAAGGGTATTTGAAACATGTTTTTCAATTTCTAGAAAAAATAAATTAATTGATTATTGGAAAAACTCTTGGGGATTGTCTGAAAAATACACAGATCAAACTATAATCGAGCAAATAATCATATAATGCATGCTTTCATTACATTCTGCAGACAAAACGTAAGACAGAATAATTTAACAGAAATTCATTTACTTGGAATTAAAAATCCCAAGAATATTAGTGTCTTAGAAAAATTTAATCTAAGATCTGGACAACCTATTGTTTGTGTTATAGAAAGCTCTCAAATTGTAGCTTTTTATTTAATTGCAAATAATGGAGAATTATTTCAAGTTTATGGATCTCTAGATTTCTTATTTGAAATTGAAGAAATAGATGATTTTTGTTTAGTAAATTTGCAAAAATACAATTACATAAACTATTCTTTACTTGAGATATTTAAATGTTTGTCAAAAGAAGAATCAAAATTGTATGCAGATATTTTCGAAAAACTTGAAGAAACAATATTTTATAATCTGCTACATACTGAAAGTGATTTTCTCAAGATCAAAAATTTCATAAAAAAAGAAATTGCAAAACTTGATATTTCATTACAAATTAAAACTAGATTACTTAAGTCATTGTCAATAATCAAAAATCCAAACAATAAAATAATTAAGAAAAAGATAGATGTTGATTTAAACGGATATTCAATAAGAATAAATACTTTTATTGTTTAAATATTTTTATAAGCATTTTCATTTGCAGCATTGAATATGTTTCTGCTATTTACACATTCTGCACAATGATTTTCTCCGTTTCCTAATCTCCAAACTTGTTGTCCAGATGGCATTGTAATTATTTCACAATGACAAAATTCATGTAATGGTGGAACTTTGATATTAGGTGGAAGTATAGCTTTTATAGGTTCTCTGTTATTGACACCTGCAGGAGTATCTGTACTAGGAGGAACATTTGTAGGTACAGGAGTAAATTCTGGTTCTTCTTGTAGTTCAGGTTGATCAATATTTACTAATGGATCATCTTCACCTAGTGGTTCTAAAGCAGTATCAGGATCTTCATCTTCTTCAGCAAATTGTCTTGTGAAGAAGTTTTTAGTTTTGGGATTTCCTTTGATGATTTGACCAAAAGCATTATATTCAACTGCAAATCTATACCACATATTAAATATCCAATTTTCCTTGAGTGTAGTCTAAATCATATTCATGCATGGGACTTTTGCGATTTGGCTCACCTAATATTTTTTCTCTTAGTCTTTCAGCAGCAGGGTTAAATGGATTACTGACCAACAAATCTGGCTTATCAAAATTCTCATAATTACTTTTAAGCCATTTGTAAAGATTTGTTGCTACACCCATTCCTTCATGGTAATCATCTGTTCTAATAAGCTTAAGTTCAAGTTTTTTTTCACCTGAGATATAAAAATCTAAATCAAATTCCATCTTTCCTACTGGTTTATCTTTGTCCATATGTTCCAAATCATAAGCTTTTAAAACATATGAAATAGTTCTCATTCTTTCTTTGGAAGGTTTCCAATCACTATCATCAGTGTCACTAACTTGTCTTAATTCATAACTAAGATCATTAAAATCATAGTATGATTTATGTCCCCTAAGAGCAGTTTTGTACCACACTAACTCAAACCCCAAATTCTATTCGTAGTTTCTCTATATTTTTCATTATCATGTGGAAGCATGTCAGCTACACCTTTTCTAGCCATGGTATTGAGCCATTCTTGTTTGGCATCTTCACTTCTTATGGCACCATATAGTTCATTAATTAATCTTGTAATTTCAAATGTCAATCTATTAGCTAAATCTACATCATCCTTTTCAACTTGTGGATAACCATCTCTAAATTTATATCTTAACATTGGATCATTAAAAGATTGTTCTATAAGATCTATTTTTTCTTTAGTTGATTTGACTATTGTTTCTAACATAGGAGATAAAGAGTCAATTTTTCTTGTGAACTCTTGCAATTTTCCACTGTCTATATATCTAGATAAAGTTACATTAGCTAAAGTCTTGAAAGTATTTACAATTCCTGGCATGATTACTCTTTCTTTCTTTCCGGGATCGTAAGCATCTCCGTCAACAAAGTTCCTTGAGCTTTCGTAAACATCATAAACATCTGTGGATTGATTGTTAAAATCTCCTTTCATATCTGCTTCAGAAAATTCAGGTTCAACTCTTGGTGCGCCTTCTACTTTTATAGCTCCAGAGTCAGATTGCCAAGTTTCTCCACCCCTAACTCTAGCCATTAAGTCTTCTACGCTTTCTATAGTCTTAATCTCATCATAATCACCGGCAACATTTAACTGCTCTTTTTTAAATTTTTCATTGAGTTCATTTAAATCTAAAGCTTTTCTGTACCACATATTATTTGTTCCTCAGCAACAATTCTCTAATTTCTCTTAACCATTTTCCAATGTATGATGGATTGGTATCATATATTGCACCATCGGGAGCATTTGGGAGTAAAGGTATTTCGTAAAAGACATTGTCACCTTTGTCTACGATACGTGCTATGGCTTTTATTTGTTCAATTGATGGAATTGTATGTAATTCAATACTCAAATTATCTTCATCTTTGGAAATTCTTATACTATCAGTGCTTTGCATAAACGGAACAACATATTGTTTATGGAAATTTGTATATCCTTCAACTGGATCTTGTGCTATAGGCATAATTTCAAAAACACTGTCATGTGTTAAATCTCTGGTGTCGTAGCCATCTGAAAAATCCAGCATTCTACCGTCAGACAATACATATCCAGCTTTATTTGGATCTTTTGTTGTGTTGAATCTTTCTATAGCTTTTTCAACATATGGATGAGTTTGAGCAAATTTGTACCACATAGTATTTTTATTCTTTAAATCTTTATAAAACTCTTATGTCAAATGAATTTGATCCAAAGAAAATAATTGATTTTAGTAAAAATTATTATGAGATTTTAGCAATTGAAAAAACAGATCTTCCTAGTGGCAAATCAAGAGATGAAAGAGTAAAGACATCACAAATACTTGAGAATGCTTTTAGAAAAAGAGCTAGAAAATGTCATCCTGATTTTGGTGGAAGTAATGAAGATTTTCTTGACATTGTAAGAGCAAGAAGAATTTTAGAAGATCCTATTCTAAAAAAAATCTATGATCAAGGTTTTTTTGATGAGTTTACAGTTGAAAATCTTGAAAGTGATTTTGAAGTAGACTGGAGCAAAATTGGAACTTACAGAAAAGGAACTCCAGAAGATACAGTTGGATTTAGTTTGTTCTTGAAATTGTGTGAACAAAAAGAGATATTAAATCTTGTTCCAGCGTTTTACCCTACATCAAATGAACACAATTACGAATGGGATTTTGTTATTAATAATGGAGAACAAAAATCTAAACTTGTAATTTCAATTGTAAATGATGAAAATGAAGTCTTAAGATTGTCAAATAGTGCAGATGTTGAAAGTGCTTTACCTTTTAAGATCTATATTTGTATTCCTAAAGCTAGCTTGTGTTTTGTAAGAGATAATAATCAAGTAGTAAGTCCAAATGGAAATATTCTCACAAACGCAAATATCACAAAAGTTTTATATAATGATCAAAATTTACTTGAAACTACAAACTTACAGAGTGCACATGATTATTTAGATAATGTGCTTCGTGAGGACTTAGATTTATATAGTAAGGGTCAATTAAATAAATTAAGTAAAAATCTTGCAAATGTTACAGAAACTAAATGGATGGATTCTGAAAAGTTAAAAGATTTTGATAAATCACAATTAAATCAAATTTTCAATGTTAGAAAATTTGAAACACAAAATGATGAAAAAGCTGCTGATTTCTTAGAGAATATAGATCAGCGAAAGATTAAAAAAGTTGTATCAGATAAACCTGACCTGCCATTTTAGTAGGTTTAAGGATGTTGGTAAAGAGAATAAATATTAAGTTCGTTCTCATAAAACTGCGAGGAGACCAATATTTTGGCAAAGCATATTTACATCATCGACACTTGTGTTCTTCTTCATGATCCCCTTGCTCTATACAAATTCAATGACAATGATATTTACATTCCATTAGCTGTCATTGATGATTTAGATGACATTAAAACTAGAAAAGAAAATGTTGGATGGTCAGCTAGACAGGTATTCAGAAATTTAGAAAATTATTCACTTCAAGATCTTCTTAAAGGTGTCAAAATCAATGAACAAGGAGGCAGACTTTTTGTTTACAACACTGAATCTCCATTGCAGAAAAATGAAAGACCAAACATTGTCAAAGTTCATTCTGATAATGCAATCATTGAGTGTTGCTTAGCTCTCAAGTCAGCTAATCCTAGAAAAAAAGTAGCTATCATAACCAAAGATACAGGTTTGAGAATTCGTGCTATTACTTGGGGTTGTGCTGCTGAAAATTATAGAGCTGATCAACTTTGTGATGAGATTTACACAGGTATTAGAAAGTTTGAAATTGCTAACGAAATAGATTGGACATTGCTCTGGTCTGATTATGAGATTGAAGCTAAAAAGCTTTCAGAAGACACAATCACCAAACTTGGAGAAGTTCGTCCTAATGAGTTTATCTTATTTGAATATGGAGATAAGATCTGTCCTACTATTTACAGAAGAGGCATCCTTAAAGTTCTCAAAGAAAAATCAAATGCTAAAGAACTCAAGGGATATGCTGGTGTCCAAGGCAAGAATTTAGAACAAAAATGTGCTTTAGAAATTCTTTCTGATCTTACTATTCCTCTTGTAACTCTTTCTGGTCCAGCTGGTACAGGTAAATCATTCTTAGCTCTTGCATCTGCTTTACAAATGATCAATGAAGGTCTTTTTGACAAGATTGTTGTTATGAAACCTTTAATTCCAGTTGGTGGCAAAGATATTGGTGCTCTTCCTGGTGATAAGTTTGATAAGATTTCTGCTTGGTTAGGACCAATCAAAGATAATATCGATCAAATCTTAGGTTCTAAATCACTTTCTGCTAATAATATGTTTGAGGAAATGGTACGCGATGGAATTATTGAAGTAGAGGCTATGGCTTTTATTCAAGGTAGATCCATCCCAAGATCTATCATTATTCTTGATGAAGCTGAAAACATTTCACCTAGAGAAGCAAGGATGGTAGTAGAAAGATGCGGAAAAGACAGTAAAGTTATCCTTCTTGGCGATCTTTCACAGGTTGAAAATCCTTATCTTGATGCTAAATCAAATGGTCTTTCCCATGCTATCTCTGGTGGAAAGAAAAGTGATTTAGTTGCATCAGTTACCTTAAGCAAAGTTGAAAGGTCTGAACTAGCTGCTGTTGCTAGCGAAATTTTTAATAGACCAGAAGCAAGAAGAAATTAAATTGATGGTTGATAAATAATGTCACACGCTTTTATTTGGTCAGAAATAAATTCAGCATCTCCAAGTTTAGAAACTTATAGAGAAATCTCTAGTGTTGGATTTGGTACTAACGTATCTGGAACTTGGAACAAAAAATTATTTAGACTCAAATGGATCAATTCTAGTGTTGAGGATGTAAAAATCTGGATTGAAAATGAATATGCAGATATATATACAACTCAACACTATCCTCAAATAAAAAATACTAGTGGCATAAAACTTCTTCAAGATTTAGGTTTTGATATTAGATTTACTATATTTGACTCATTTACAGTTACAGATCTTCCAAATGCTGATGTTGCCACAACAAAAAACTTAACATCAGCTTCTTTATCTGGCATATCAAGATTAACAACTAATAAGTATGTTGACGGTATACAGATGGACAGTAATAAAATTGTCCTTGTGAAAAATCAAACTGATGCTACACAAAATGGATTATATAAAGTTTTATCTGCTGTTGGCTATGGGACTATTACTGTAAATAATGCTGAAGATATCTTAACTGCAGGAAGAATTGTTGCAGTTGGAAGTTCTTCATGGGTAACATATAGTCAATATTTAGCTCCTTATGAGACTGCAGCGTATGGTACAACTTCAATATCATTTGTAAGCAGAAACAACATCTACCAACTTAATGATGTTCAAGTAGCAACAACTACAAATTTAGGAACTTCTGCTACTGGTTTATCTAACTTAACAGCAGTAATTGATAATAGAACATTAGCACTCAACGATAGAGTTCTAGTAAAAAATCAAACAACTAAATCTCAGAATGGTATATATTACGTAAATAGTCTATTTAAACCAGATGGCTCTACAATATATAACCCATATAGCAGTACAGCTTCAGCAGATGATTTTTGGGATGATGCTGTAAATTATATCAACTCAAACAATTACGTCAATGTTCAAGTACTAACTGCAGGAGTAGCTTTTAGTGGAGCATACTTCAGATACTATTCTGGAGCAGGTTTATCAGGTGGAACTGCTTCAACATCAGTCTTAAAATGGTCAGATGCAACATACAATTACTCTCATACAAATGTTGACTATTATTATGAAGTTTCTTCTGGATCAACATCTGTATTTAGAAACAATTTAGGTTTGATAACTCAAACAACTTCTGTAGTAAGCACTGGAAATGGTAATACTGCAGCACTAAACATTGGAAATACAATATTAGTTAAGCATTTCAATAATGCTGCTAGTGGTATATACAGTGTTACATCTGTAGGATCTTCTAATCTATGGACAAGATCTACTTCATATGATCAATCCAGTGAAATTGTTCAAACAGTAGTCAAAGTTGCAAACTACACAAACTCTATTGGTGGAAACATTTTTTATCTTGGAAAAACTAATACTTTTTCAAATAGTTTTTCCATCAATTATGATTCAATAACAGTTCAAGAAAGATTTTATCCATACACATATCAACCTGTAAGTAATCTTATTACAAGCAATATATCTGATTTTGCAAAAGTAAATTCAACTATATTCAGTGATCCAGGTATTGGTGTTTCTCAAAGAGTTTTAGTTCTTGGACAAACCACTTATCCTTCTCAAAATGGAATATATAGTGTCGCAGCTCTTTGTGAAACAATCAAAGGATTAGAATTTTCAAGTAACTATTCTATTCAAAGAGGAGCTCTCGTCACAGTTTCTAGTGGTACAGTGGGAGCTGGAACTTCTTACTTCTTATATGCTAATGGAACTAGTACTTCTGCTGGATCTATTGGAGTTACTTTTGTCAATGTAACTTCTGCTCCAACTGTTATATGTAGAGCTTCAACTGGTGTGTCTACTGGATCCTATGTAATTCCAGGTGATTTTGATGTTCCAGTAAGTATTGGCATGACAGTATTAGTCAACTCTTCCAATACACTTAATAATGGTATTTATGCAGTTTCATCTATTGGAAACTCTACAAAAAGAGTTTTCGATTATGCAGATGGTTTAGTCAACTGGTCAAAAGATATCTTGACTAGTGTATTAACAACAAACAATGATGGAACTTATTATGTTTCTCCAAATCTTAAGAAACAAATATCAGGTGTTTATCAAGCTAGTTCAATAGCTTCTACTCATTATGGTGAAATATTTGTTCCTGAAATTTATTTCCCATCAACAGCAAATTATGAAAATTTCTTCAGTGTGGATGGAAAATCTTCATCATTGATTCAAGAACTAGATATAGATTGGAAAGAACAAGATTTTCAAAAATACAATGTAAGAGCTGTTTATTATGTTAACTCAATTGCAGGTTTCCCAACAACATCAGGAACTGCAATTTCTAGCCTTGTAAGATCAAGAACTGGAAGTGGAACAAGTACATTACAATCTAATGAAAGTGTTCTAGTATTTGTTGGATCTGGATTAGCTTCAACTCATATCAAAAATGGTATTTACAGACCAGTATATACAAATATCGGCAGTGTATATTTTGCTCCACATGAAGATTTCTATTTCAATACACGTTTTGCAAATAATACAAACTATAAAACTTTAGCTTCTCCATACGAAAGACCAACACAAGTTAATATCAATTATGGATATGTAGCTGCTGGTAGTACATTTAGTAATGATAGAGTTTATATGCAAGGAGAACTTGGAGTTAAGAGTGGTTTTTCAGGAACTGCATACATAGCTTCAGATTTAGATAGTGTTCTCAACTCAGGAACAGAAACTTACACATTAGATAGTGAAGTAAGAATTTCTGCAGATTACTTAAATTTATCTAAGTTTCCTAAACTTGCTCCAGTCCAACATGTTTTAGAAGCAAATACTTCATTAGATACTGTCGATGGAGATATTGTGATAGTAAAGAGAAATGGTACACAACTCTTTAGTAATATCACAGGAGATATTACAGACTATTACTATTCAGTTGGAGACAGAGTTTTTTATTATTCTGCAAATGAAGATGTATACAATTCAACTGTTAGAAAATCCACAAGTGGAATTTATCAGATAGTACACATTGATAACAACTTTAACTATTATCTTAGAAAAGTAAAATACAATTCAGTCAACGGACATCTTGATTATTCTAAAAGATTAGTTGGCTATTCTGCTACAGGATCTACTATTTATTTAGCAAGACCTGAAACACCAACTACTTCTTTCACTTGGGATAAAAATCAATATCCAGATGCTTTAGCAGATGTTTTTGTAGTTTCCACAGGTGGAACAGTTATTACAAGAACATTAAGCACTGACTATACTATTGATGCTAAAAACGGATTGCTTAGCATAACTGGAACAGGATGGACTGGTACTTTATTTATGTACCTGTATTCTGACACTTCTGTTCCAAAATATAATGAAGATGCTAAACAGTTGATGAATAGATATTACTATATTCCTCAAGTTTTGGTTTATAGAAATAACTTGTTTACATCTACTGCAAAACTTTCTTCTAACTTAATTGAAGATGGTGCATATTTCCAAGTTGTTAATGCTTCTGGATCTGCTACTACTACAGAAAAGAAATATTCAAGAGATAGAAGTTC
>JACCDW011335719.1_pt1 | contig 23791 bp, 23 predicted proteins | sample 7449781 | NCBI WGS metagenome assembly JACCDW01 (sample SAMN15323449, study PRJNA562643) | freshwater metagenome | isolation source: river surface water | place: USA:Blue River Watershed | collected 2017-08-18
CCAGCTCGATGCCAGCCTGAGCCACGGCCAGTGATTCGGTAAAGCAGTGGAGGATGCCCCCCACCTCTGACGCACCCTCTTCCTTCAAGATCGCCAGCGTATCTTCCGAGGCTTCCCGGGTATGAATGATCAGCGGCTTTTTGAGTGCTCGCGCCGCACGAATATGAACGCGAAATCGTTCACGCTGCCACTCAGGGCGATCCTTGTGCCAGTGGTAATCCAGGCCGGTCTCGCCAATGGCCAGCACCTTGGGGTTTGAACCTAATTCGCAAAGAATGGCCTCATCCGGCTCCTGATGATCCGCGTATTCCGGATGCACCCCCACCGAGGCAAAGATCTGCGGGTATGCATGCGCGATTGCCAGAACTTGCGGCGCCTCTTCCAGCGTCACGCCAATCGTCATGCAACCGGCAATACCGTTGGTATCCATTGCCGCCAGTACTTCCGGCAACCGGTTGGAGAGCCCATCAAAATCCAGATGGCAATGGGAGTCGATTAATTTGGTCATAAGAAATCAGGCACGGGTTTCAAACAAGCCCACCGCGCGCGAAAAAATTGATTCCAGAAAAAGTCGGATGTTAAGCGGATGCGAACTTAGACGGCGCGCCTCCAGTAACACCTCTGGGAAACGTGCAAGTGCTTCATCGTTAATCCGTGCCGTGAGCTTTTCAAAGGTGGCCTGCAGCTCGGGGAAGGCCTTTGCTGGCGACCCCAAGCGCACCAGTTGCAGATCAAGAGCCCAGCGTTGCAACCAATCAATCAATTGCGCCAGTCGCAACCCCGATTGATCCCCTTTGATCAAGGATTCGCACGAACGCGCCAAGGCGAGCGGGTCGAGGCGTTCGCCCAGCGGTAATTGCGCCAGGAGCGACTCGAGAATCGCCACTTCCGCAATGGCGTCATCCGTCGCCGCCGGATCCTTCTTCGCCGCTTGCGCCAGCGCCAAAGCAAAACGCAACGCCCCGGCACAGCGGTTCAACCACAAGGCCCCATCCTGGGGAATGATACCCATCGCTTTCAATTGCGATAACGCCACCGGTAACTCTGGCACACGCATGGGCACAGCGCGCGTCCGGCTGCGCACCGTTGGCAATAGTCGCTCGGCGGCATGACTCACCAGTAAAAAATGCACCCCTTCGGGCGGCTCTTCCAATGATTTCAGCAAGGCATTGGCCGTGGCTTCATTCATGGCTTCGGCCGGTTCGATCAGAATCACCCGGCGACCACGGTGGCTGCCGACCTGAATAAACGACTCCAGGGCCCGCACCTGATCGATCCGGATCTGCTCGCTCTTCTTGCGATCGGCCTTCGCCGAGCCTTTGCCCTCATCCTCACCGGTGACTTCATCTTCATAGGCCTCCGGGCGAATGCGACGAAAATCCGGATGGTTACCTGAGGCGTGCCAGGTACACGCGGTGCACGAGCCGCAGGCAGTGCCATCATCACGCGGTGTATCGCAGAGCAAACTCGACGCCAGCACTTCGGCAAAGGCCAGCTTGCCGATACCGGCGGGTCCGGTCAGTAACAATGCGTGCGGCAATCGTCCGTCCTGGCGTGCCCGCTGAAGCTGCGTCCAGGCACCCGGGTGAATGTCGTGCCAGACGATCATACGCGGCTATCCTCCGCCAGCAGATCGTTCAGTGCAGCAAGAATCTGCACGCGCACTTCGGGCATTGGCACATCGGAGGCGACGAGACGAATCCGCTGGGGATGCGCAGCCGCCCGGGCGTGATACGCATCGCGCACGCGCCGATGGAAATCCGCCGCCTCGCGTTCAAAACGATCGAGCACCCGTGTATCGTGCAGCCGCGCCTGCGCTGTAGCGACCGATACATCAAACAGAATCGTGCGATCCGGCTGCAGGCCCTCCTGCACCCACGCTTCCAGCGCCGCAAACTTGCGCGCTGGTACACCCCGGCCACCCACCTGATACGCATAGGTCGCATCCGAGAATCGATCCGAGATTACCCAGGCGCCACGTGACAGCGCCGGACGAATCACCGTCGCCAGATGTTCTGCACGCGCGGCAAACATGAGCATCATCTCGGTCTCGGGCGACATCGGCTCGTTGAGCAGCAATGTGCGCAACGATTCTCCCAGCGGCGTCCCGCCCGGTTCTCGCGTCACGATCACCGAATGCCCCAGGTCGCTCAGGTATTCACGTAACCATTCGATATGCGAGCTCTTACCCGCACCATCGATCCCCTCAACGGTAATAAATCGACCCGACTGCGACATATTCTTGCTCAAGGCTTTCCCCGTTGATATTGATTGACAGCCTGGTTGTGTGAATCTAGGCTCGCCGAAAACTGACTAGTGCCGTCACCACGCGCCACAAAATACAGCGCATCGGTAGTGGCCGGATGCGCCGCCGCCTGCAGCGACGCCTGCCCTGGCATACAGATCGGCGTCGGCGGCAAACCCGTGCGAGTATAAGTATTGTGCGGCGTATCGCGTTGCAGATCACCCTTACGCAAGTTGCCGTCGAAACGTTCGCCCATGCCATAGATCACCGTCGGGTCGGTCTGCAAACGCATACCTTTACGCAATCGATTTACAAACACCCCGGCAATCTGTGCCCTATCTGCTGCAGCGCCGGTTTCCTTCTCGACGATCGACGCCAGAATCAGTAATTCATAGGGCGTCTTCAACGGCAGATTAGCATCCCTACCTTGCCACACGATATCCAGCTGCCTCTGCATCGCTGTCATGGCCCGGCTCAGCACTTCCAGATCTTCCGAACGTTTATCAAAGCGATAGGTATCGGGAAAGAACCAGCCTTCCGGCTTACGATCCGGCGTTCCTAGTCTTGTCATGATGGCCTGATCACTGAGCGCTTGCGTTGTATGCACCAAGTCCGGCTGGGCATTCAACCTCGCCCGCAGTTCGCGAAAGCTAATCCCTTCGACAAACAACACTTCGCCCTGGCTGGTGTCCCCGCTCGACAACTTGCGCAGCAGCGCCCATAAAGAAATTCCCTGCTCAAATTCATAGCTACCGGCTTTAATGCTCGTCGACAACCCCGCCACCCGGCCCACACCGGAAATAATCCACGGCGACACCTGCACACCACCGGCATGAAGCGATTGCGCGGCAACCTTCAACGACGCGCCCGACGGCACGCGCACAAGCAATTTCGGCTCGCTCAGCGGCACCGGCCACCAGATCAGTGCGCAAAAACCAACCGTGAACAATAACCCGGCGGCGAGTAGCAGTTTGGTCAATCTGGTCAATTGCGTCATAGCCTCTTATGATACCAATATGAATACACCGATCCTGATCTCCCTGCCCCATCTGACCGCCCTGGAACTCACCGGGGATGACGCCCAGAGCTTCCTGCACGCCCAAGTGCCCAGCGACGTGCGCCAACTCAATGCCGAGAAGGCGCAAATCTCGGGCTGGTGTACGGCCAAGGGTCGCCTGCTTACCACCTTTGTGGTGTGGCCGATCGCCAACGGCTACCGCCTGATCCTAGCCAGCGATGTGGCGGATGCCATCGCCAAACGACTCAAGATGTACATCCTGCGGCTCAAGGTTCAGGTTGCCCGCCTCGAAGACCCCGTCTTTGGTCTGCTGAATCCGCCCGCTGCTTTGGGCGCACTCGGCCTGCCTTCCGAATCCTGGCAAGTCAGCCAGCACGACGGCGTCACTGCCATTCGGCTAGACAGCACCCGAGTCCTGCTCACTGGCCCTCAAACGGCGCTGACTGCCATAACCAGCAGCCTGCAAACTGGCCAGACCGAGGCCTGGCTTCGTGCCGACATCGCTCAGGGCTTCCCGTTGGTGACCCATGCCACCAGCGAGCACTACGTACCGCAGATGGTGAACCTCGACAAACTGGGCGGCGTCAGCTTCAAAAAAGGCTGCTACCCCGGCCAGGAAATTGTCGCCCGCACCCATTACCTGGGCAAAATCAAACGCCACCTCTATCGCGTGAAGGCCGCGCAACCGATGGCCGCTGGCAACGAAGTGCGCTCGGCTGTGCTCAATGGCCAGGCCTGCGGTAGCTTAGTCAATACTGCCCCCACCGAAGCTGGCAACGACTGGCTGGCACTCGCTGTCCTGCAGCAAGACGCCATCGCTGGCGCGATCTATCTGGAAACCGACCAGGGGCGTATCGACTTGACACTGATTGATGAAGTCATGCCCGCGCCGGAGGCCGAGCAACCTGCCTGATCAGTTTTCGCGAATCAGCACCGGGGTGCCCACCGGCACCCGGTCGAACAGTTCCACCATATCGCGATTCGCCATACGCACGCAGCCGTGCGAACCGGGGACACCCAGCGTCGTCTCATCCGGTGTGCCATGGATATACACATAGCGCCGCATCGTATCCACCTGCCCACCGCGGTTAATGCCCGGTTCCTCACCACAGAGCCAGAGGATGCGCGTCAGGATCCAGTCTTTACCCGGTTGTGCCGCCATCAGTTCCGGCGTGCAGATCTCGCCTGTTGGTCGACGGCCACGCAGCACCGCCCCCAGCGGTAAACCATCGCCAATACGGGCACGAATGCGATGACGTCCGCGCGGCGTCTGATAACTCCCCATTTGCTCGCCAGCGCCCTTGGCCGCTGTGGATACTCGGTAACGCTTGATCATGTGACCGGCATCATCGAACAACGTCAGCGTCTGGTCGGCAATGGACACTTCAATCCGCATCGTGCTTCCTAGCATCGCGTAGATCTCGTGCTTCGGCACGGCGGCGCTGAAAGAAAGATGCAATCAACGCCGCACTCTCTTCGGCCATCAATCCACCCTCGACCGCAGCATGATGATTCAACCGGGCTTCGGCAAACAAATCGACCACGCTGCCACAGGCACCGGTCTTGGGTTCTTTTGTGCCATAGACCACACGGCCAATCCGCGCATGCTGGATTGCGCCGGCGCACATGGCGCAGGGTTCTACCGTGACATACAAGGTTGCGCCCGGCAATCGGTAGTTACCCAGCTGCGCTGCGGCATCGCGCAATGCCATCACCTCGGCGTGCGCCGTCGGGTCATGCTTGCCAATCGGCTGGTTAAAGCCCCGCCCGACGATCTGCCCGTCGACCACGACCACGGCGCCCACCGGCACCTCGTCGTGCTCGGCCCCGGATCGCGCCAGCATCAGCGCCTCACTCATAAAGCGAAGATCGTCTTCGGGCATGCCAGCAATCACTCGTCGTCTTCAATGTGCAGCTTGTGCAGAAAACGGTGAATCACCGGTGTGAAGGCAATCGCGGTGGCCACGATCAGGATCAAGCCGCAGAACAACGCGTAAAAGCCTTCAAAAAGCTTGCCATAAACCGTGGTCGGTGCATCGAGCACGCCCATACCTGACATGATCATCGTCGTATTCACAAAGGCGTCTAGCCAGGGAATATCTTCCAGATAGTGATACCCCACCATCCCGGTGAAGAGGGTTGTCAGCACAATCAGCGTGCCAAAAAACATCGAACGAAATACACGGCCGGCGAACACCCGGCTCGACGCCAGCGGTTCGGTCAGTCTTTCCAGGGCAACAATTTCGGGAATACGCATCATCAGGCCGGGTTAATTTGAACTGATCCCTATAATAACGGCTAATTAATCGTTTGATCACACCATGCCCCTCGACTGGACCGGACAACTCGTACTGCTGATCACCGCCGTGGTCGCCAATTTTTTCTCGGCGATTTCAGGTGGCGGCGTGGGGCTCATTCAGTTTCCCATCCTGATTTTTCTCGGACTCAGCTTCGCGACTGCCCTGGCCACCCACAAAGTGGCCAGCGTCTTTCTGGGGGTCGGCGCCATCCTACGTCACCTCAAAGAAAGCCATCTGGAGCGCCGCACCTGTGCCATCATTCTGGCAGCCGGCATCCCCGGCGTGATTCTCGGCGCCTCACTCATCCTCAAAGCCCCGGAAAAACCCGCACTCATCACCCTGGGCATCCTGACCACCGGTCTTGGTCTTTATTCCAATTTCAAACCCAGTCTCGGCGTCGCACACACCCCCAGGAACTGGCACGGCCAAGGCCTGCGCACCGGCATCCTTGGGCTGTTCATGGTCGGTTTTCTCAACGGTTCGATCACCTCGGGCAGCGGCCTCTTCCTCACCATCTGGCTCATCCGCCATTTCGGTATGGACTACAAACGTGCTGTTGCTTATACGCTGGTGCTCTGCGGCTTTGCCTGGAACGGCACCGGGGCGTTGGTCATGGGGCTGGCCGGTGATATTGCCTGGGATTGGCTCCCGGCCCTGATTATCGGCTCTGTGGTCGGTAGCTATCTGGGCACCCACCTGGCGCTCAAACAAGGCAATAAAATGGTCAAGCGGGCGTTTGAAGCCACGACTATCCTCATTGGCCTGAAACTCATCTTTCTCTAACCGAGCGCGCCTATAATCAGGGCTTCTGCATCAGTTCTTGCCGGGAGCTTTCCATGAATCTGGAAAAAGTCGTTTTTGGGTTTTTCATCGTTTTAGCGGCAACGCTGAACTTCGGTTTTTTCATCGGCGACATCGCCCGGCCCGAGCTACACCATATCTACGAGCTGTTCGCAGCGATTGTCGTGAACCTCATTGCGACCGTGCTCAAATTCGGTGACCGCACACAGATCGGCGCTATCCACCTCGCGACCAGCCTTGTAGCCGATCTCCAGCTCATTGCCGCAGCCCTCACCTGGGGCGTTGCCGTACACGTTACCGCTGTCGGTATGACCCCGGAAATCACGGCCAGTGTTGTGTCGCTCTCCGGTGGCGCGCTGTTTGCCAACGTGGTTTCGGTCGCACTCCTCATTGCCGAAACCGTGATGATGCGGCGCTAAGCCCCCCCGACCTCCATCGACCAAGGCACGAATGAACGACAGCATCCTGTTCCTGGTGCTGCGCCGTATGCGGGCGCCGCTGATCGTCATGATTCTGGTCTATGCGGTCTCGGTGTTCGGGCTCGTACTCATCCCCGGCGTCGACGCCGAAGGCAGGCCGACACCGCCCATGTCGTTCTTCGATGCTTTCTATTTCATCAGTTATACCGCCAGCACCATCGGCTTCGGGGAGATCCCCAACGCCTTTTCCTACGCACAACGTTTCTGGGTTACCGCCTGCATCTACCTCACGGTCATCGGCTGGTCCTATGCCATCCTGAGCTTGCTCAGCCTGCTCAAAGATGAAGGTCTGCAACGCGCTTTAGCCACCAACCGGTTCTCGCGACAGGTGCGCCGGATGTCCGAACCCTTCTGCATTATTTGCGGCGCTGGCGAAACAGGCAGCATCATCTGTCGCACGCTGGATCAGGTGCAGATGCGCTTTGTAGTCATTGATGATCGTCCCGCGCCGCTCCACGAGCTGGAGCTTGGCGACTATCATGCCGATGTCCCCTCGCTGCTGGCCGAAGCCCAACAGCCTTCGATACTCCAGCTGGCAGGACTGCAGTTACCCAACTGCAAAGCCGTCCTCGCGGTCACCAATAGTGACGAAGTGAACCTGGCGATCGCCATGAATGTGCGCCTACTCAATCCGGGCATTCCCATCATCGCCCGCGCAGAAAAAGCCGCCACCGGCGCCAACATGGCCTCATTCGGCACGAACTTTATTGTCGATCCCTACGCGCTGTACGCCAAAAGACTCGCACTCGCGCTGCGTAACCCACCCGGATTCCAGCTCATCGAATGGCTCACCCGCGTACCCGGCACACCCTTACCCGATCTTCCCGCCCCGCCTACCGGGCATTGGATCGTCTGCGGTTATGGGCACTTTGGCCGAACCATTGTGCGCGAGCTCGACGCGCTCGGCATGCACGATCATGTCACCATCATCGATCCACGGCCCACCACGCCCGATGATCATCAGGCCATTCTGAGTACGGGTACCGAATCATCGCCCCTGATCGATGCCGGCATCGCCAACGCCGTGGGTCTGGTGGCAGGCTCCGACAACGATATCAACAACCTGTCGATCGCTATCACCGCCCGACAACTCAATGCCAAACTTTTTATCGTCATGCGCCAGAACAGCGCGTCCAATTCCGCGCTGTTTGAGCGTTTCGACGCCGACCTCACCATGGTCACCACTCGCACCATCGCCCACGCTTGTCTGAGCTACCTCACCACGCCCATGCTCGGGCGTTTCATTCGGGAAATCGAACAACGCCCTGCCGATTGGTCGGCCGGCGTTCTGGAGCGCTTAAAGCCCGTATGCAAAGACAAAGTCCCCATCGTTTGGCGGCTACAGATCAACCGCGCCAAGAGTCCGGCGCTCACCGACGCGCTCGTCACTGCAAAATTGCCGCTCACGCTCAGCGTCCTGCTCACCTCAAACCGCCACCGAGACGAACAGCTGCCGATCGTGCCGTTATTGGTGGAACGTTCGGGCCATTTAATTACCATGCCGCCGCCCGACTTCATGCTGGTCAATGGTGACCGAATTTTGTTCACCGGCACGCGTGAGGCCTGGGATGAACAAAAGAACACCGCCCAGAATGCCAACACGCTGCAATACGTCATCTCCGGAAAAACCAGCACCGGCAGCCTGCTGGGTAAACTGCTGGGCAAATGATGCGCCGTCTCATTGCCCTACTTGCCATCCTTGACCTCACTGCCTGCGCCTCCTATAGTGGCGCCGGTCTCCAAACGGGTGTGGCCACGGTCGCCGATGTCGAGTCCGCCATGGGCAAACCGGCCATGACCTGGACGAACCCACAGGGACAGGTCGAGCAACTCGCTTATCCACGCGGGCCGGCGGGCTGGGTTAGCTTCATGGTCTATTTTGATCACAACGGCAAAATGATCCGCAAAGAACAAGTGCTCGATCTCAAGCACTTCACCGAAATCAAAGTTGGCCAAACCCAGGATCAGGTGCTGCGCATCCTCGGCCCCTATCGCGACACCTACCGCTTCCCGCAGAAGAACGCGCTGGATTGGAACTGGGGCTGGTGCGATTCCAGCCTACTGCGTATGGCCTATACCGTCAGCTTCGACATGGACACCCTGCTCGTTAAAAGTACCGAGATCTGGCCCGATCCCTTCTACCAGCGCGGCGGTATGTATTCGACCTACTGCGAACCCTGGACAGGCGACGGCTCGTTTGAAAACCCCTAGGGAACGCCACCGAATGAACAAACCCCTACTCGCAATCTGCCTGAGCGGACTACTTCTCTGCGGTTGCGCCGCAAGCACCGATGTTCACCCCATTGGTGGCAACCAGTATTTCATTTCGATCCAGAGCGCCCAGCTCCTGTTTGGAACACCGGTGTTGTCTGAACGATCCGCCAACAAAGAAGCCGAAGCCTTCTGTGAGGAACAGGGCAAAGGCCCAGTCAACGTGATTCAACAAGACATCAAACCCTCGGTGCTACAAACCCCGGGGCACATTAATCTGACGTTTAGTTGCGGCTCATAAATCTGGCTTTGCTTTTTTCTCAGCCTACTGGTTTTTACACAAGTAAACGTTTCCGGTTGAGGTCACACTGGTCTGTGTGCCTTTATCTAGACCCGCCGTATTGGCCAGCACAAACACGGCATTACCCCCCATCGCCGCTGCCTGGTTCTTCAAGTCGTTAATAGCGCCGGCTTGCAGGTTGGCATTTGAGGTGTACTGACCGGTAAAGAAGTTACCCTGCCCACCGGTGGCATCACCGATGTACTTACATTCGGGACCCGGCGTCGCGCCAAGCAAGCGAACCTTTTGAGCCTCGGGACGCAATGTATTGGCGGCGCAGCCGACAAGGGTAATTGCACAGAGCGCAAGAATGATTCGCATCGGTTAACTCCTTAATTTCAATGGCGCATTGGGCTTGAAGGTGCATAATCTTATCAGCAAGTTTCATGGAGAGATGGGTGATGATTTTCTACACGCATTACAAGAAGATTGTTCGGCTAGCGCTGTCTGTTTTACTGCTTACCGCCGTAGGCACTGTACTGGCACAACCGCCAGAGGTACAAAAAGTGGATGGTGTCACCTTTGTCTCGGGTGGGGTTGGCGATGAATCGATGAGGCAACTGACCGACATCGAGCAGCAGTTCGATCTCAAGCTCTTTCTCGTCGGTCAATCGGGTTCATACCTGAGCGATGTGAGTATCGCAATCACCGATGCAGTGGGTAAGGCGATGTTGCAAACCACCAGCGATGGGCCCGTTCTTCTGGTCAACTTGCCTTCGGGTACTTATACAATCAGAGCCGGCAAGAATGGCACCAGGCTGACGCAAATCATCAACGTTAACCTAGGCCAGCTTCGGACGATCTACTTGCGCTTTCCTGGCGAGTAAAAGAAAAACCCCTGAAAGCTTTCGCTCTCAGGGGTTCTTTAATTCGTTGGTGGGCGCGACAGGGTTCGAACCTGTGACCCCTGCCGTGTGAAGGCAGTGCTCTACCACTGAGCTACGCGCCCAACTTCATGGGAAGCGCGGATTCTAGACAAAACCTGGCCCCCGGTCAATGCGCAGCTAGGGCAGACTGGCGCAAACCGGTAGAATTCCGGTTTTCCCGTATTTCCGGATTGCCTCATGGTTCGCACCCGCTTTGCCCCTTCGCCCACCGGCTTTTTGCACATTGGTGGCGCTCGTACCGCCCTCTTCTCCTGGGCATTTGCCCGCCACCATAAGGGGCAGTTCATACTGCGAATTGAAGATACGGATCTGGCACGCTCGACGCCGGAAGCCGTGCAGGCCATTCTGGACGGTATGCAGTGGCTGGGGCTGGATCATGACGAAGGCCCGTTTTACCAGACGCAGCGCATGGATCGCTACAAAGTGGTCATCCAAGAGATGCTGGCAGCCGGCTCGGCCTACCCCTGCTACGCGACGCCGGAGGAACTGGAGGCGATGCGTGCCGAGCAAATGGCCCGTAATGAAAAGCCGCGCTACGATGGTCGCTGGCGGCCCGAGCCAGGCAAGGAACTGCCCGTGGTTCCGGTGGGCGCCAAGCCAGTGATCCGCTTTCGCAACCCGACCGATGGTGTGGTGGCCTGGGACGATCTGGTAAAAGGCCGTATCGAGATTAGCAACCGTGAACTGGACGATCTGATTATTGCCCGTGCTGACGGTACGCCGACGTATAACTTCTGCGTGGTGGTCGATGACTGGGATATGGGTATTACCCAGGTCATCCGGGGTGACGACCACGTCAACAATACGCCGCGCCAGATCAATATTCTGCAGGCACTGGGCGCGCCCGTGCCGCAATACGCGCATCTCTCGATGATTCTGGGCGACGATGGACAAAAGCTCTCGAAGCGCCATGGCGCGGTGTCGGTGATGCAGTATGACGAGGAGGGCTATCTGCCGGAGGCGGTGAACAATTATCTGGCACGACTGGGCTGGTCGCATGGTGACGATGAAGTATTCAGCCGTGAACAGTTTGTCGAGTGGTTCGACCTGAATCACATTACGCCATCGGCCGCACAGTTCAATACACAAAAGCTGAACTGGCTGAACGCACATTACATCAAGCAAGCCGATGTCGATCGTCTGGCCGCCGATGTGCGCCGCCGCCTGGCGTTGCGTAATGCGCATGACACGGCTGTACCAAGTATTGAGTCGGTCGTGGCGCTGTACCGCGATCGCGCGCAGACACTGGTGGAGCTCACGGATGCCGTAGAACAACTTCAAGGCCATCCACAGCCGACCGATGAATTGAAGACCCAACATCTCACACCGGTGACACTACCGATTCTGGCCGCGTTCCGCACGGCGCTGGTGAACATTGATTGGGATGTGGCGAGCATTTCGGCAGCGCTCAAAGCCACCTTGGCTGAACACGGCGCGAAAATGCCGGCGTTGGCCATGCCCGTGCGTCTGGCGCTGGCCGGGCAGACACAAACACCTTCGGTCGATGCGCTGATTGCACTCTTCCCGCGCGAGGAAGTCTTTAAACGTATTGATCATTTGCTCGGCTGAGTGGTTGACAGAAAAAGTCGTTGCAATGCGTCAGGATTCTCTGTATAGTCACGCCCTGTTCCTGCTGTACCGCTACGGGGGTATAGCTCAGCTGGGAGAGCGCTTGCATGGCATGCAAGAGGTCTGCGGTTCGATCCCGCATACCTCCACCAGTTAGAGGTTGCAGCAGAAACGGCCCAAGCAGTATCGACGTCCCCATCGTCTAGAGGCCTAGGACACCGCCCTTTCACGGCGATAACCGGGGTTCGAATCCCCGTGGGGACGCCATCTCGCAAGAGATACGCGGAAGTAGCTCAGTTGGTTAGAGTATCGGCCTGTCACGCCGAGGGTCGCGGGTTCGAGCCCCGTCTTCCGCGCCAGACACCTAAAACGCCAGATCTTCGGATCTGGCGTTTTTTTTGCCATTTTGTTGCGCCCGCACAATTTTGTTGCATTGCGACAAAACTAGCCTATAATGGGCAACGGAACACAAAAAACACCAACCAATCCATTGGAGTAGACCATGACCAAGATGATGAACACTGAAGACCTGATCCAAGCCAACACCGCTGCGATCGCCAACATGCAATCGGTTGCTAACACGGCGCTGGCCGCTGTTGAGAGCCTGGCTGCCCTCAACCTGGGTTTTGCCCGTGAATCGCTGAACAACAGCAGCAAGCACGCCCACGCTGCCCTGTCGGCCAAAACCCCGCAAGAAGTTGCTGCACTGCAAGCTCAAGCTGCCAAGCCGGCCGCTGAAAACATGATGACCTACACCCGTACCGTGTACGAAATCACCACCGGCGCCGCCAAGGAAATCGGTGACCTGATGAAGGGTCAATTCGACCAACTGAACAAGGCTGCTCAGCAAGCCGCTGAAAATGCCGCCAAAGCTTCGCCGTTCGGCGCTGATGTTGCTCTGGCAGCCGTGAAGCAAGCGGTTGCTGCTGGCAACGCTGCTTACGAAAAGTTTGCTCAGGCCACCCAGCAAGCTGCTGATCTGGCTGAAAGCAACATTGCTAAGGCAACTTCGGCTGCAACGCGCGCCGCTAAGGCCAAGTAAGCTTTAACTAGCAGAATCCTTTACCAGAAGGGATCTCCTTCGGGAGTGGAGCCCGCGGTCACAAGCTGCGGGCTTTTTTACGCCCCCTGTTTTGTGCTATCATTATGATTCTGTTGATTTTTTGGCGCCGGCAACACCTTGGTGATGGCGCCCTGCCCGCCGCTTGAATCTACCCCGCCTTTGTCGCGCCATACTCCCCGCTGCGCTTTTGCTGCTGATCGGCCAACCGCTGGTCGGATTGGCCGCGGATCAATCTACGGGGGTAGCGGCACCAGAGAAATCGCCGATTAGCTGGGCGCGCGCCGTGAACACCCGCCCGGGTCGCGATGCGCCGGATCTGCTGGAACGGCTGCGCGATGGGTTCGCCATGCCGGACCTGGATAACGAGCTGGTTCAGAAATACCAAAATTACTACATCAAGAATCCGGGCGCCATGAAGCGCCTGCTTGAAAACGGCCGCCGCTACGCCTATTACGTGCTGGAAGAGCTCGAGCGCCGTGGGATGCCAAGCGAGCTGGCGCTACTGCCGATGGTGGAAAGTAGCTACAACCCGAGAGCGCTCTCCCCGGCCCGTGCGGCCGGCCTGTGGCAGTTTATTCCGTCGACCGGCCGCAACTACGGGCTCAGCCAATCGTGGTGGGAAGACAATCGCCGCGATGTCGTTTCGTCAACGGGTGCCGCGCTCGACTACCTATCGTATCTGTACAGCCTGATGGGCGATTGGCATCTGGCGCTGGCCTCGTATAACTGGGGCGAAGGCGCCGTGGGTCGGGCCGTGGCCAAGAACCAGGCACAGGGTTTGCCGACCGGCTACGACGATATCCGTATGCCGGCCGAAACCAAGAACTACGTCCCGCGCCTGCAGGCGATCAAGAATATTCTGCGTAACCCACAGTTGGTCTCTCAGATGGGGCTACCGGTACTACCGAATCGCCCCTACTTCGAGTCGGTAGCACTCTATGGCAAACATATTGATCTGGAGACCGTGGCCAAGCTGGCCAATATCAGCGTGGACGAAGTGAAGGCGCTGAACCCCGAGCACTATCGCCCGGTGATGAAGGTCGAGACGATCAATCTACCGAAGGATCGTGTCTCGCAATTCAAGACCAACCTGAACAATTATCAAGAAACAGAAAAGCCTCTATCGAAGTGGGCAGCGTACACGGTGCAGCCCGGTGAAAAACCGGCAACTATTGCCGATAAATTCAAGATGTCGTTGTCGCAGCTGCAAGAGGCCAATGGCGTTTCGCTCAAGTCGCTGAGCAAACCGGGACAACCCCTATTGGTGCTTACCGAGGGGGGCGAACTACCCAAGGGTGCGGCACCAGTTTCTGAAATGAACGAAAACACGCCGGTCAGCGTGCCGGATGATGACAAACCGGCCAAGGCTTCGGGCAAGGCCGAGAAGTCGGGCGCCAAGGGCAAAGACAAAGACAGCACTAGGGCTGACAAAGCGGATAAATCTGGCAAGGGCGATAAAGGCAATAAGAACGATAAGAACGCCAAGACCAGCAAGTCCGACAAATCCAGCAGCAAGGGTACAGCCGATAAACCATCCTCAGATAAGCGCAGTAAGTCAGCCAAGGAACCCCCCTCTAGCAACGCGCCTGCGGCGAAGGTCAGCCCCAGCAAGAGCGGTGACAAAGGCAGCGGCAGCAGCAAGGCAACCCCGGCCAAATCCGGTGGCAAAGCCGACAGCAAAGACAAACCGAAGCGCTAAGACAGTTGCCTTAGCGGATCACCGGCACTGACGCCAACAGGGCTTTGGTGTACGCATGCTCCGGCTGTTCGAAGATGTCATGGGTCGTGCCGCTCTCTACAATGCGACCTGCCTGCATCACAGCCACCCAATCTGCCAGATAACGCACGACGCCAAAGTTATGCGTGATAAACAGATAGGCCATGCCGGTTTCTGCCTGCAGCTCCAGCAATAGATTCAGAATCTGCGCCTGCACCGAGACATCAAGCGCCGAGGTCGGTTCGTCACAAATCAGTAACGCCGGATTCACTGCCAGCGCACGGGCGATGGCGATCCGTTGGCGCTGCCCACCTGAGAATTCATGCGGGTAGCGATCCAGCGCATCAGCGGCTAAACCAACGCGTTCGAGTAAGGCGCATAGCGCGCCATCCGAAGTGGTTGCCGACGCCAGGCCAAGTGCACGCGGGCCTTCAGCCAGAATCGTACGAATGCGTTGACGCGGATCTAGCGATGCAAAGGGGTCCTGAAACACCATCTGTACATTGCGGCGCCAACCGGCAGACGGGCGAACGCCCTGCCCGGCAATAGGCACACCGTTCAACACAATCTCGCCGCCGCACAAGGGTTGCAAACCGAGGATGGCGCGCGCCGTCGTAGTTTTACCGCAACCGGATTCACCGACCAGCGCCAGTGTCTCGCCCGCTTTCAATTGCAGGCTGACGCCATCAACGACCGGTTGGTCAATGGTCTTGCTGCCAAACCAACGAGAGAGCGGCCAGGGCCAGGCGCCGCGTGATGATTCATAGCGCACCTGCAGATCGCGCACTATCAGTACGGATGTGTCGTCGAAGACGTCCCGGCGCGGGTACACGCCCGATTCACCATAGGTGGTCATCGCCTCATCGCCTGCGCGCCAGCACAGCACTTGGTGAGATACCAGGTTTGATGTCTGGTCCGCCGGCATGATGACCTGCGGCGGTGACTCGACCAGACAATGTGGCTCCTGATCGGCACAGCGCGGGGCAAAGCGACAGGTCATGGGCCACTGCCCCAACGATGGCACCCGACCGGGCAGCTGCAACAAGGATTGTCCATGCTCTGCCCGCTCCGGCAGAGCAGCGAGCAGCGCGCGGGTATAGGGGTGCGCCGGATGATGTAGCACATCGGCAACAGCACCGCTTTCGACGATCTGCCCGGCATACATCACCGCGACACGGTCGGCACGCGAGGCAACCACCGCCAGATCATGCGTGATCAACAGTACGCCCATCTGCCGTTGTTGCTGCAAGCTTCGGAGCAGATCCAGAATCTGCGCCTGTAGCGTGACATCGAGCGCCGTCGTCGGTTCATCGGCCAGCAGTATCTGCGGGTCGCCAGCCAACGCCATGGCGATCATGGCACGCTGCTTCATGCCGCCCGAAAGCTCGAAGGGATAGGCGGCGGCCGCCCTCTCGGGATCTGGCAACCCCACCTGGTCGAGCAGGATGCGAACTTCACGTTGGGTCGCTTGCTGATCCAGGCCGCGATGCAGCCGAATCACTTCGGCGATCTGCTCCCCGATGCGCATGACCGGATTGAGACTCGTCGCCGGCTCTTGGAAGATCATCGCGATGCGGTGACCGCGCACCTGGCGCATTCGGGCTTCGGATACCCGCAGGAGATCTTCCGGGCGGCGCGGATCATCGGTCGCTAACAGTAACCGACCCGATTGATATCGGGCGTTTGGCGGCAAGAGCCGCATCATCGCCAGCGACGTCAGTGATTTACCGCAACCGGATTCGCCCAGCAATGCCAGCGTCTCGCCGGCATACAAATCAAACTGGATGTTGCTCAGCGCATCGGTCAGCGTGATGGCGCCCTGAGCATCCTGGCGGGCAAAGGCCAGCGACAGATCACGGACTTGCAGAAGCGGTTGCGTCTTCATCACTGACGCTCCGAACGCGGGTCGAGGGCATCACGCACGGCATCGGCCAGAATATTGGCAGCAAGCACCAGCACGACCATGAAGATAAATGCTGCTGTCAGCGTCCACCAGACCACCGGTTCGCGCGACAGCTCCATACGCGCGTTATTAATCATAAGCCCGAAGCTGAACATGGTGGGGTCAACACCGATGCCGATATACGACAACACCGCCTCAGCCAGCACCAGCGTGGAGAACTCCATAACCATGGTGATCAGTATGATGGGGAAGACGTTCGGCAAAATATGGCGCAGCAAAATGCGCCCGGCACTCACGCCAAAGGCTCTCGCCGCTTGCACGTATTCGTATTCGCGCATCTTGAGCGATTCACCCCGGAGCAGTCGGGCGATCCCGGTCCAGCTGGTCATGCCCAGAATGATGCAGAGCGAAAGCAGGCGCACATCACCCCGCTCCACGGCCGTGGCAAACCACTCCGGGTGATTGTCGAGCATGACCTGAATGCTGAGTACCGCAGCAGCTATGAGCAACACACCGGGGATTGCGCTCACGGTCGTGTACACGTATTGAATAGCATCATCGACCTTACCCCGAAAGTAACCGGCGGCCAGACCCAGCACCACACCGATCGGCAAAGTGACGAGCGTTGGCACCAGACCGATCACCAGTGCTGTGCGCAGACTCTTCAATACCTGATAGAGCACATCCTGCCCGACCTTGTCGGTACCGAAGACGTGAAAGTTGTCACTCAGTGAGGCCATCACGCCTGCGAGAATGAATATCAGACTCAGGGTAATCAGTGTCCATCGACGCGCGACCGGGTGGATATCGTGAGATTGGGGCGCAGCGCGACGACGCCAGCGGTGCAATGCCAGCACGATAAATGCAAGCACGGCAAAAGTGCCGAGGCCGCCGACCGCGCCCACGGCTATGCGCGTGACGACGTCTGTCCAGTAGACGGAAGCGCTCACCGGGCCTGGAGGGAAAGCCTGCCCTGCAACTTTCAGACGTGGCGCCTCGCGACGAACTTCGACATTTCCATCGGGCAAGGTGATGGTCACGGGCTCCAAGGCCGACAGGTTGACGGCCAGGGGTGCCGAGTAGGTTTTTTCGTAACTATCGCGCAAGCCAATCAGCAGCAAATCGAGTACCGAGTTCACCTCGACCGCATAACGCACCTCTGTCGATTGCGCGCCCGAGTCCTCTGTTAAAGCCGGTAATGGTTGACGGAAATGGATCGAGTCGAGCAAGGCAAACGACGCTGCGACGGCAAGCACTACTGCCGAGACCACGGCCAGCCGCTGCTGCAATACCTGACGCCAGACTTTCCGTTGCAGCGGTGACCGGAGAATCAACACGAGGCCAACGACGAAGCCAAGGAACAACAGCCAGAGCAAGGCATCCGTGACCAGACAGACCCAGAGGCTATCGCGCAGAATGAGAAATAAATCGATCGGATCCATCATCATTTCAATCGGATACGTGGATCAACCCATGTGTACGATAGATCGGTCAGGATCAAACCGACGAGATACAACACTGACCCCAGAAAAACCATGGCACGGACAACGGCAAAGTCCTGCGCCGCGATGGCATCGATGGTGTAACTGCCCAAGCCCGGAATACCGAAGAACGATTCCACCAGCAGCGAGCCGAGAAACAGCGATGGAATCACCACCACCACGCCGGTGAGGATAGGAATCAGACCGTTGCGCAACACGTGCCCGAACAAAACGCGCGCATCAGACAAGCCTTTGGCGCGTGCCGTGCGCACGTAGTCGCGACCGATTTCTTCGAGAAAGATGGTTCGGTACCAACGGGTGGATCCGCCGATACCCGCGACAATACTCACGGCCACCGGTAGAACGAGAAAATGCCATGCCGTCCAGGGGTTGCTCTCATAGCCGGAGATAGGCACCAGTTTCAACACCCGGGCAAACACGAACTGCCCGCCGATGATGAAGAATAATGACGAGATCGACATCAGCCCCACACAGAGTACGACCCCAGTGCGATCCAGCCAGGTACCGCGAAACAACACCAGCATAAGCGCCAGGCTGATGGTGAGACCGAGGCCAATGACAAAGGTGGGCAGCGCGATCGCCAGCGAGGGCCCCATGCGTTGCCGGATTTCCTGGCCGATTTCGCGACCATCTTCACTCCGGCCAAACTCCCCGGCAAACAGCATCATGGATTTATCGAAGAAGATCGTGTCCGTCACCTGCTGCAGCCCGGTGGCAGACGCATTGATGAAGAGCGGCTTGTCGTAACCTCGTGTCGCCTTCCACTGCGCAATCGCCTCGGGGGTGACACGCTTGACGCCCAGTTGCATGCGGGCCATGTCGTCGGGACTGTTGACCATGAAGAACAGCGCGAAGGTGATCAGATTCACCCCGATCAGAATCGGCACGGCGTAGAACAGTCGACGCAGAAGATAACGCAGCATCAGTCTCCCCTCACGCGCTTACCAAAGGCGTCCAGCCCGGATCGAGAACGATAGGCGCGCACTGCCGGCCAGAGGAGCGCCAGCACACCGGCCACCAGCACGGCGAATGGCCAGAGGAGTGGCTTATTCCATTCTTGACGCAAGGCTTCGCGACGGTCAGCATCGACACGCTGATATTTGAGCGTATTACTGGCCACATTATTAAGTTTGAAGTTCTGCAACCAGCTGTGCTGCAAGACATAGGTCTTAGGGTAGAACCAGTAGATCCATGGCGCGTCTTCACGCACCAGTCTGAGCATACTGTCGATGACATTCTGACGCGCTGGCCCGTTCGGCATATTCACCATAATCCGGAACAATCGATCGAACTCGGGGTTGTTATAGTTGGCCGTGTTCTCACCGCCGTGTGCCACTTTACCTTCCGGTCCGTAGAGCAGGAAGAAGAAATTTTCCGGGTCGGGATAATCGGCATTCCAACCAAGGAAGTACATTTGCGCACTGCCCTTACGCAGCTTTTCCTGAAAACGATTGAAGTCGGTACTGCGCACGACAAGCTGAACCCCAATTTGATTGAGTTGGCGCGACATCCAGTCCATGGTCGACTTGTCGCCCAGCCCGCCTGATGTCGTGTCCAGATTCAACACCAGTGGCCGGCCCGTCTGCCGATCACGGCCATCCGGCCACCCCGCCTGCGCCAGTAGGGCCTTGGCTTCTTTGATACTGCGTCGTTGGGGTGCGCCGTCTTTCCAGGTATAAACCACCGGGTTCATACCGGCCTGTCCGGACTGATGACCGAAGATGCCCGGCGGAATCGGCCCCATACCCGGCTGACCCCGGCCATTCAAAAAGATGGAAATGAACTCTTCCTGGTCGAGGGCGATGGAAAGCGCCTGGCGCAGAAGCTTGGCGCGGCGCTGCTCTTCATGCGTTTTACCACCCACGACCGAATCAAGCAGATTGAATCCCAAGTAATAGACCGAGGTACGCACCGAGGTCTGCAAACGAATGCCCTGCGCTGCCATCGCCGGCGATACATTGACGTCACCCGTGACGGTGACGCGCACCGCCTGGTCAAAGCTGTCGGACGAAATGCCCGATTCGTCGTAATAGCCCTGCAGGAATTTATTCCAGTACGGCAGACTCTCTTTCTCACGGCTGAACACCACGCCGTCGATCAAGGGCAGTTTTGCATCACAACTCTCAAGCAGGCCAGCGGCCGCATCTCCGGGTTCGCCCTGACAGGGATAGCGTTCGTCGTGAAAGTTGGGGTTACGCGCCAGCTCGATCCGCGAATTCGGGTTGTTGTGCACCATCATGTAGGGGCCGGTGCCCACCGGCCAGGTATCGATGCGCACGTTGCTCCGGCGCAATGCCGGCTGACCATAAAACTGATCGACCTCCCGTGGCACCGGTGCAAAAAAGTTCATGGCCAGCCAGTAGATGAACTGCGGGTATTTCCCGTTAAGGGTAATTTCCAAGGTGCGATCATCGATGGCTACTGCACCCTGCAGCGGCAATGGCTCCAGGTCGATCCATACGCCCGGCTGCAAGGCTATGCGAGCTTTGATCTCATCGGACAGTGCCTGCAGGCCCTGAATATGTTCACCCATCATCCCGAAAATCGGCGACTGCACGGCGGGATGCGCCAGCCGTTTGATCTGATAGACGTAGTCCTGAGCCTTAAGCAGCCGCGTGCCCGGATCCGCCAGCGCCATAGGGCCAGCTGCGCCCTGCACGGCGCGCGCCTGACGGCCATCCAGATTCATATAGCGCGGCGTGCCATCGGGGTTTAGGCTAAAAGCCGGGTGCGGCTGATACTGCACATCGCCGCGCAGTTTCAACCGGTAGACCGTCCGTCCGATTTGATCGGCCGGGGTAGCTTCGCTGGCCGGGCGACCTGATTGGTCAAAGTAACGGATCTCCGGCATGGCTTCAAGCGTTGCCGGAATGAGCGTATAGGGCCGTTTCAGATAGTGGTACTGCAGGGGCGGCTCGTAAATCTGCGCAATAAAGCCAATTTCACTATTGGAGTAGGCAATGGCCGGATCCAGATGCTTGGGACGCTCGGAGAAACTGGTGTAGATCTTGTTGTTGCCACGCTCGGTCGACGGATACGGGTCGTTCCATTCAGACCCGCAACCGGCCAATACCGGCAGGCACAGGGCCGCCAGCAACAGCGACCGAACCCTTCGAGCAGAGACATGTGACAAAAAAACCATCTTGCAAGTCTAACTGATCTCCCCCGGCTTCAACGTATAATCACGGCATTGTTACTGGTGCTAAGGAGTCATCATGGGTTTCCTCGCTGGCAAGCGTATTCTGATTACTGGTTTGCTCTCCAAACATTCGATCGCCTACGGTATTGCCAAGGCCTGCCATCGTGAAGGCGCGACTCTGGCATTTACCTTCCAGAACGAACGTTTTCAGGAGCGCGTCGCCAAGTTTGCCGATGAATTCGGCAGCAAGCTGGTGTTTCCCTGTGATGTCAGCGTCGATACCGACATCGACAACCTCTTTGCCGCCCTCGGTAAAGAATGGGATGGCCTCGACGGCCTGGTGCACTCCATCGCGTTTGCCCCGGGCGAAGCCCTGGAAGGCGATTTCCTCGACGGCATTACCCGCGAAGCTTCGCGCATCGCCCATGACGTTTCTGCCTACAGCTTTGCCGCACTGGCCAAGGCGGCTCGCCCAATGTTACTGAAGGGTAATAACCCGGCACTGGTCGCCCTGACCTACCTGGGCGCCGAACGTGTCATGCCCAACTACAATCTCATGGGTATGGCCAAGGCCAGCCTGGAAGCGGCAACCCGTTATATGGCCGCTTCGCTCGGCCCGCAGAACATTCGTGTGAATGCCATTTCGGCCGGCCCAATCAAAACGCTGGCCGCCTCGGGCATTGGCAACTTCGGCAAGCTGCTGCAGCACAACGCCAAGGTCGCCCCCTTGCGTCGTAACGTCACGACCGATGAAGTCGGTAACGTAGCCGCCTTCCTGCTATCGGATCTGGCCAGCGGTATGACCGGTGAAATCACCTACGTCGATTCGGGCTTCAATATTACGGCGCTGGGTGCCGAAGAAGTCTGACGCCTCTGACGGCTAGTCCAACAAAAAAGCAAAAAGGCTGGGAGTTGCTCCCAGCCTTTTTTATGTCCACAAAGTTACTGTTTCTCGTTTTCCGGCCGCTTGGCGATCTTCACCGGATGCCGATCACGCAGCGCGACCATCAGGCTAACCACATCGGCTTGCTGCAGGAATCGCTGATAGGCGGCACCGATCTGAGCGCGCTTTTCATCGGACAGAGCGGCACCGGCTTTGACACCGCTGACTTTGTACAGGCTATAGCCCTCACCGCTGGCGCCACCGGCATAGGCCGGGAAGCGGGCGGTCTCGGCGGCAGATACCAGTTGCATGGCATCCGGACTAAGGCCATTTGGCTGCAGACGCGAAACAGACTTGGCTGCGCCCCATTTGATGTCCACCGATTTACCGGATTTGAGGTCGGCCAGTTTGGCTTCGCCGTCAGCCGTTGCTTTTTCAACCGCGGCCTTTCGCGTCAGAAAATTGCGGATGTCGCCAGAAACCGATTCAAAGGGACGCAGCGATACCGGTTCATAGGCGCTGACGCGGACGGAGACCAGTACATTCGGCGCGACTTCAATGGCCGCGCTGTTGCGACGATCCTTGAGGCTAGCCGGGTTAAAGATGGCCTGCAGCACCTTCGGATTCGCCAAAACCCCCTGCGCACCCTGCCCGTTGCTGCTGATCCAACCGCTCTCTTCCACTTTCAGGTTGAGTGCTTTGGCGACATCTTTATAGGTATCCGACTGTTCGTACACCATATTGCTGAAGTTCTCGGATTCTTTAGCAACCACCTTCGGATCGCTCAGCACCACATACGAGACCTTGACGCGCTCGGGCACCTGAAACTGACGTGCGTTCGATTCATAGAACTGGCGTACGGCGGTGTCGTCAACGGAGACCGACTTCAGGTAATCGCTGGCCGGCATCAGAGCGGTGGCGACCTCACGCTCCTGGGTTTCAGCGTCAATGATCTGATTCAGCTGCGTCTTCGAAATCTGGGTAGTGGCCGCAACACCGCTGACCAGCATCTGCTGGGTCAGATCACGACGCAGATTCTGTTCAAAGGTGCTGGGCGTCATGCCCTGGGCACGCAGAATCTGTTCGTATTTGGCCGGCGAGAATTTACCGTTTTCCTGAAAAGCCGGAATCTGGGCGATGAGTTCGCGCAGGATCACATCGTTGGCGGCAATGCCCAGACGCTCAGACTCCACAAGCAATAGCCGTTGCTCGACCAGTTCGTTTAGAACGCTTTGTCGGAACTCCGGCGATTCGAACAAGCGGGCATCGACGGCCCCACCCTGACGGGCACGAATCTGGTCGGCGCGTTCGCGCATGGCGGTATCCAGCTGCTGCATCGTGATCTTACTGCTTCCGACCCGCGCCACTTCATCGGTGGAAGCGGCATCGCGAAAATAGGAGTCAATCCCCCAGAAGGCGAACGGCAGGGTAATAAGCGCCAGCAGCAGTTGGACAAATTTACGGTGTTTATTAACGAGATCAAACATGAAGCAGAACCTAATCGGTTGATTTAAAACGACGCAACATTACACCACGGAACACGCTAATTCCGAGTGCGATCACGAGAATGGGGTCAAAGAGATAATCCCAGAGGTTATCGGTAACCAGCAAATGAAAGCCAAAGGCCATCAGATCCATCGACAGTAGGAACGTTATCCCAACGGCAATGCGACCCCATCGGGCGACCCAGACGACCAGCAATGCCAGCAAGAACCAGGGTTGATAACCGAAGGC
>JACCDW011464945.1_pt1 | contig 23778 bp, 18 predicted proteins | sample 7449781 | NCBI WGS metagenome assembly JACCDW01 (sample SAMN15323449, study PRJNA562643) | freshwater metagenome | isolation source: river surface water | place: USA:Blue River Watershed | collected 2017-08-18
ACCTTAACGTTTTGTTTATTGTCTTCCATTGCAGTCTGCTTGTCACCATCATCTGTATTAGCGTAATAAAGATTCTTGATGCCATATTTGTATGCCAACAAAATATCCTTAATCACCTCTTGAACAGGAACTTTATTTTGAGCGTATCGTGACGGAACATAGTAAGTATTGGTGCTGATACTCATATCAGTAAACTTCTGAATGGCTGCTGCCACCTTAAGATACCCACTATTGTCCGGCATGTCAAACGCAAACGTGTAATTTTCACTATACTTATCAATGCCAGGTACAACCACCGGCAAAATGTTAGCCTTACTACCCTTGTAGCTGATCAAACTACGAGGAGGTTCAATTCCATTGGTACTGCTCTGAATCACACTACTAGATTCAACCGGCATACAAGCAGTCAACGTACTGTGACGCATTCCGTACTGTTTGATCTTGGTACGCAATCCTTCCCAGTCCATGTGCAACGGTTCAGTAATAAACTCGTCCACATCCTTCTTATATGTATCGATTGGCAAAATACCTTGGCTAAACTTTGTACGATCAAACTTCTCACATACACCACGTTCCTTAGCCATTTCAGCACTTGCATCAATCAAATAGTAACTCATCTTCTCCATCCACTTGGCAGTAAAGTTTGGAGCTTCCTTATCCCAATACTTCAAACCTTCTCTAGCAAGTAAAGCAGCCAAGTTACTCACTCCTACACCAAGACTACGACGCTTTTTGGCGAAATTCTCAGCAGCAGGAACGAAATAGTTTTGGTGTTCAATCAAAGAATCCAACATACGAACGATAACGTCACAGACGCTCTTCATTTCTTCGTCGTCCTTGATTTCCAACCAGTTTACGGCAGCCAAAATAGATACACCAATCTCACCGTTAGGATCATTCACATCCTCAATAGGAATCAAAGGATGATTCACCTCAAGGCAAAGATTGCTAGTATCAACTTGATCCAACCAACTACCGTGTTCATTAGCGTGATCAACGAACATTGTGTAAATACGACCCGTTTCAAGACGTTCCTTAGCAAGAAGACCCATCAATTCACGAGCTTTGATCTTCTTCTTGAACTTGATGTTCTTGTTTGCTTCGGCCTTTTCGTATTTTTCTTTGAATTCTGGATATCCAAACGTGTTCCAGAGACTTTCACACTCATGGTAACTGAACAATGTTACGTCCTTGTTCTCCAAGAAACGTTCAAAGATCAACTTATCCAAACCAATACAGTAATCCAACTTACGAACACGGTTATCGTCGGTTCCAGCATTGTTCTTCAACACCAAAATGTCCATGATATCGTAATGAAACCATGCAAAATTTACAGTCGCACTACCGCCACGAATACCGTTTTGGTGACAACACTTCACCGTAGACTCAAAAGCCTTTGCAAAGGGAATTGGGCCTGTATGAATCACCTCTCCATTACGAATTGGAGCATTCGTAGCACGCAAACGACTCAAATTGAGTCCGATACCATAACGACTAGCAGTTGCAAATCCAACAGCACTGTTGTTACTGAAGATACTCTTGAGTGTATCATCAACGGTAAACAAACTACACGAAGCATAACTCTTCATAACTGATCGAACACCAGCCATAATCGGCGTTGGAAGGTTGATCTTGTGTTTGCTGAAGTAGTTATAAGCCTTCTTGACATACTCGATACGGTTGTCCCTGTAGTCCTTGAAGAAAGTCATTGCAATTAACATATAAGCGAATTGCGGAGTCTCGTAGATTTCCTTGGTACTACGATTTTGGATCAAATACTTGTCACACAACTGTTTGATTCCAGCATAAGTAAAATCAAAGTCACGATCATGCTTCAAATACTCATCCAACTTGTCAAAATCTTTCTTGGAATACCAATCCAAGATAGCGTCATCGTATACCAACTTGTCAATGTTAGTCTTAACAAGATCATACAACTTGGGAGGATTCTTTCCACCCCACACTTTCTTACGAAGTTGATAATTCAACAACCTTGATGCCACAAATTGATAGTTTGGCTTTTCAACCGTGATCAAATTTGCAGCAGCTTCAATTAACATGGCGTGTATATCACCGGATGTCATTCCATCAAAGAATGACAAATGTGCATTCATTGCAACTTCTTCAAACGAAACATTTTTGATACCATCCGTTGCCCATTGCAAAACCTTGTTGATCTTGTCAGCATTGAATTTCTCCAATGTTCCACCCCTCTTTTTAATAAAGATTTCTTTGTTCATATAGACAAAAAATAACTATGATAATTCTATTCTAAATTTAGTACGTTGTTGTTCATTTTTGATAATTTTTTTGACGTTTTTGCATCATTACACACTATCATTCTTCATCGTCTCCCATATGGGTATTCCACTTGTTTGACAATGCCTTCTTGACAAGATTTTCACTATCACCCATTTCATTGATAATAGCCATGCCATCCTTGGAATTTTCAGCAAAAATCTGAATATCTCCACAACCAGCATTCATTCGACTCGGGAAAGTCAAACCATCCGGACCAAACCGGTTCTTGATGATATGAAACCGAGCAGTATTAGCAACTTTATCGGTAACTTTACGACTAACACTCATAACGAAGTCAGCAGTCATAATCTTTCGATAACTATCAGCGATACTGTTAGCCTGAATGATATCCTCTTCCATAGCACTACGATTACTCTGTGAGGCAGTCCAAATAGGAATTTGGAGTTCGCCAGCGATACTACGAAGTTCCTCATAAATACCACCCGCTTCACTATAACTGTTACTGTTACGTTCACTTGTATAAGGTCTCAAAATGTCAGCGTAATCGACAATAATCATATCAATCTTACTGCCCAACATCATAATACGTTCAGTGTGCATCTTCAGATGATGAGCACTCACCGTCTTGATCGGATAATACTTAATGAACAGTTTGCCAGGAACCCTTTCAATCTTTTGACGAACGATATCGACGTTGTTACGAATGTTTTGGAAATCAATTCCTGTAAAACAACTATCATATCGAAGACCCACATAGTTTTCATTCAACTCAAGAGTGAAATGAACCACGTTTCTTCCCTGCTTCATCGCTTCAGCACCCAACTTAGCCAGTACCCAACTCTTACCAGCACCAGCACAAGCAGTAACAATTCCCAATTCACCGGCAGCAAGACCACCATCCATGATGTTATCAATCTCGGTCCAGTTAGTTTTGATCGTATTTCGTGCCATAACACTCATACGTTTCTCAATATCAGTCATGTAGTCATGACCAATGTTACGTTCCATGCCGGCTTTCATGGCTACATCAACAACGTGCTTGATTTTTTCATATTGACCATTCTTTAGATGATCAACACTCTCCATAATAGCACTCTTCAACTTTTGATTCTTACAAAACTCAAGATATTGCTCTTTAACAAACTTCAGATCAGTATCAGTAATCTTCTGATATACGTTTCTGAGCTGTGAAACAACACTTTCCTTGAGGAGTGTATTTTCAATTCCATCAACCTTGACCTTGAATACGTTCAAAGTTGGCAGATCCTTATACTGCATAAAGTATGCAATAGTTTGCTTTACAATCCATTGATGCGCATCCGATTCAAAGGATGTAGGATCAATAATATCCGAAAGCCTTTCTAGAAAAGTCTTATCACTCAAAATTCCAGAGATACACTTGATTTGGAATTCTGGTCCAAACTTTTTCAAATTGTCAATTACATTTGTTTCACTCATAAATAATATTCTTCTACGTAACCCAGTATAGGTTACATACACTACATTGTATAGTTATTTTAACCGGTATTATTACCTCACCAATGTGGTCAGTTTACCAAAACACTCATTAAGCCAAATTTGGTAATTGGGTAGGTTATTCCACATTTTGTCCTCAGTAACCAATTTAGAGAAGTTCACACGGTCCAGCTTCTTTGTTGGCTCATCTAGGATTTCATTGATACGAAGTTGAGAAAAACTCTGAATCTCCGTCTCTTTCAGTTGCATCAACGCATAATTGCGTTCAACAATATCCTTGTTATCAAGGATTGTACGATAGAGCTTGTATTTGCTCTGATTGTTTTCACAATAATTGTAGATTTCTTGCAAATCCACAGTTCGACTATCAGCAAAAAACGGAAAACACTTGATGATGGTCTTGAGTCCGGCACCATTTATTCCATCAATATTATCACTGACATCACCCTCCAGAACTCTGTACCATATGAAGTTCTGGCAACTAATACCATATTCATTCAAGATCTCCGCACAACCATAGAGTTTCTTCTTGGTCGGACTCCAAATCTTGATCTTGTCACTTGCCAATTGTAGAAAATCTTTATCTGCACTCATAATGTGTACATTGCTGTTCGCACAATACTGTTGAGCAATATACGCAATCGCATCATCCGCCTCAATATGATCAATTGCCATAGTTGACACTGGCAGACAATCCAAATAATGTACAGATCGCAACAATTGCGTCTTCATATTTCGTTCTTCATCAGGAGCAGTTGACAAATCAACATATGCTCTGTTGAGACGCAATTTGGTGGTACGTTTATCCTTGTATTGTGGATAAATCTTACGACGTTTCATACTACCACCATTACCATCAAATATAATTACACACCGTGTAGGATTTAACAGTTTGATGGCAGACCCTACACTCTTCAAAAATCCAGCAACACCACCAGTGTGCATTCCATCTTCATTCATGGAACTCATAACCGTATAAGCACGCAAAAATGTATTTAGACCATCCACCAACAAAACATCAGAGTTTTGTGTACGGTTGGATAGATTATTCTTATCTTCTTGTTTGATGTTTTCAAACAAAGAAAACAATCTCTTCTTTTCATTATTATCAATTTCCATATAACCCCTAAAAAGACTTTTCCGCTTTGCTGGTATCAATAAATACCCAACAAAGCGGAAAAGCACATATTACATTTGCTGTTTATTCGCCGCCAACCTCTTCAGCATCTTCCGATGAATCAACGTCAACATCTTCACGAATTTCACTGTCAGGTGACTTGTACTTCATAATCATAATATCAGCAATCTTCTGATACAACTCTTCACGAAGTTCCTTGTCACTTTCCATGTCCTTAGCAAACGTCTTGACATCCAACTTTACCGTATCTCCATTATTTTTAACGTAATTGTACGGTGACTTGGCTCCCGTAATGATTGAATTCTTTTTGAGAACTTCAATCCAGTTTCCGTAATTATCAATGCCACTATCAAAGTAAATATTGAAATCAGCATATCTCATGGGCGGACCCATACGATTCTTGACAACTACAGCCCGTGTCTTAACACCAACGTGAACATTCTCACCGTTTTGTGTAACCTTCAATGCTCCTACACCCTTCAGACGAAGACGTACACTAGCATGATATTGAATAGCCTTACCACCACTGGTGATATACTTGTCTCCAAACATAGCTGCCTGAAGATTAACACGTAGTTGGTTTGTAAAGATCAGTGCGATACGTTGCTTACCAATCATATCATTGATCTTTCGCATTGCCTTGGAAATGATAATAGCCTTACCAGTAGCAAAACCGTCCTTGCCATGATCACTTTCCAACTCTCCCTTAGTTGATGCAGCAGCAACACTATCAACTACGATTGTAACCAAACGATCTCTGTTAGACTTACGAACTTGTGCAATCAACAGTTCGATCTTCTCAAAGATGTCTTCCACAGTGTTTGCAGCAACATACAACATTTTCGGAACATCAATTCCAATTGCAGTGAGAAAATCAACAGAAACAGACTGTTCAGTATCAATAAATACCGCAAGTCCTCCCTTCTTTTGAGTTTCAGCAAGCAAATGCGCTGACAACAAACTCTTACCGGATGCTTCCAAACCAGTAATTTCTGTGATACGTCCCACCGGAATACCTGCGTGTGGACGATTTGAAATTGCAATATCCAAGATATCACAACCTGTACTGATCCAGTCTGTAATAGTAGACGGATCTTCCTTTTGATCTAAGAAAAACGCACACTTACCGTTATCTTTACTAGCCTTATTCAAGGCATCAGCAAGAGAATCAATCAGTTCGTCTCTCTGTGATTCAACTTCATGTGTTACATGAGTTGATGTACTCTTCTTCTTTTTTGGTGTATCTTCTGCCATAACTTAATTAGAAATGAAAAAGGAGAGGCAGTACTTCTGCACCGCCTCTCCTATTATTGTTGATTAACTGTTGAACAAATTATCAAACGCCTTAGTGAGGTCTTCAGTGTTTGACTTTGCAGCACTAGTTGTAGGAGACTTCGTAGAAGCCTTTGGAGCTGATTGAGCTGCAACTGGGGCAGACTCAGCAACGGCAACCACAGGTTGAGTTGATTCCTCATCAACCACCGCGTTTGAAACCGTCTCACGTGGACCCTCTTCAGGGTTGAGCCATGCATTCATAACCTCCTTGAGCTCCTCATACTTCGGCTCAGGGAACAAGTCAAGAATGTCGATCTGATTCTTGATAGACTCAATCATCTTGGCATCCTTCGGATCAACCGCCGGAGTGCTGTTTGGCTTCACACGAATTGACGTTTCTGGGAAGTTCTTACCACTTTCCTCAGCAGTACGAAATTCAATGACCACATCACGTCCAGACGCCAAATCGGTGATATCACCGTAATCGGGATCGGCCATGACAGACAGAATCTCTTCGTACACCTGTTTTCCAAAACCCCAGAACTTCACACCCTCATGCTCTTCACCACGAACGATGACAGGAGCAAAAGTGCGCATCTTGGGTTCCATCTTACGACCAGTCTGCCAATCCTCCTTGGATCCAGTCTTCTTGAGTCTATTGCTAAACTCAACGATAGGATCTGGACGATTAAAGCTATCCGGAGAAAGATAAGTCTTATTATTGATACCGTAATGAAACTTCAGTTCAATAAACGGAGTATCAGGTTGGAACTTATAGGGAACAATACGAACTGTTTGCTTACCCGGCTTGGGCTTCCAAATGAGGTTGGACTTTTGGTTTTTGTTTGAAAGGGAGTTCAAACGACTCTTAATCTTCGACAAGTCAATTGCCATAATTAGTAATTTTATTAATTGTTAAGTAGTAATTAGCTAATATGTTTAGTATCACTCGAAACTAAACAATCATAACTAATTCTGGTATAACTATAGTTCACACTCCGAAAAAATCAACTTATAATATCGAAAATTTTCAGAGGAATAATTTTAACAGAAATCTCATTTGTTATTATCAATGAGTTCTTATAAAACTCCCAGTTTAGCTGGTATGTTTTATCAAAAGTGCCATTGTTTTCTTCAGTGATTAACTTATTCATGGCATTGAGTGTATACAAAGTGTTGGTCTGTTTCTTACGATGTATACTAATGGTATTAGGCAGCTTTTTAGAAGCTGCCTCGGTGTAGACAATATTATAAGTCAGATACAACTCATTGTTGTTTTTTTCATTGTTAAACACAAAAATTTTGTTGTTTGACAATGTGTAGAATGACTTTATGTGTTCTATCAGAAGTTTATATTCTGATGGCACAGCAAAAGTACATAGAAGTTGAGTATCTTTCATCTTGCGGACAATATAGTTGTTTTGTGGCTATCCACATTGTACCATTCGTAACCCACCAAAACTCCGTCAGAATTGTACCAACGGTTTTTGTTTTTAATCCAATTGTTTTGTTTAGCTTCTTCCAAAGAAAATTCGGTTGTTAAGATTTTTTCGACTTCTTTGGCATCTTTTTCTTTTTGATCGGGAGTTCTGGTTTCAAGATCGTCTGTGGCAACTCCTGACTGACCTTGGGCTGTACCAGAGATTGGATCATTTTGAATAGGTTGTTGAGCAGCTGGCTCAATTTGAATAGGTTTTTCATTTGGAGATGTAGGTTCTTGTACTGGTTGTGCCGGTGTCGAGAAATCCAAATTGGTCTGACCCTTGGTTGGGTCTTCCTCAAAGTGAGTTCCACGACGTATGGCACGTTGTTTATATTCCGGGTTTGGGAATGTAACCAAGATACCCTTTGAGTTATATGCTTGTCTTTCTGGGTATTTTCCTTCAATAACCTGATTTGAAATTTCAATGGTTTCTTTCAAAGACAACCCCATTTTCAATAACTTCTCTCTCAACACTTCCAAGTGTTGATCATTAAAAATATCAAAAACGCCATTTGTCACACGTTCATCAAGACAAATTTCGTTCAACAATTCGTTGATGTTTTTATAAGACTTCATATTATTTTACGAATACAGCACCTTTGGCTCTAGCATGTGGCAATACAAATATTCTTGTACCCAAAAACAAATGTACAGTTTTGCCTATAACAATAGTTTCAATTTCATTTGGAAAGTGTTGCGCATTCAACACCGGTTTATATGCCAAAATTGGATCATCCATATCCTTTGGAAGTGGCAAGTTAGGATTGAACAATACATGTCCACGTGCATCAGTGCTAATCAAAATAGCTGCTTCTTTACCTTTTACAAACGGTTCAACCGTAATTGGTGTTCTGGACTTCATCAAAATATTGACATTTTCACGTCCAAATTTTACCTTTTGTCTGCCAGAATCATCAATTTCAAAATCAAGACCGTAAATCGCTTTACCAGCAAGTTCACGTGTTTCTCTAGTTCCGTCCAAGAAATCGACTGCAACTGAAAATTGATCATTATTTACAAAGTAAATCTTTTTCTGATATCCTTTGTATTCATCCGAATTGACTAACTTTTCTACAGCGACCGCACGTTGAATCAACTGTTTGATGTTGTCATCAGACACCAGTTTTGATATCGGTTTCTTATCAATGGTATTTAATATTGGATTTTTGACGTTCTCAATACTCTTAAAAGTAATATTCGAACTTGATACATCCAACACATTCGTGCCAGCTTTTGCAATCATTCCAGCCAACAACTTCTTGATAATTCCCTTTAGTACAGGATTATTTGAATATCTGTTTCTCAACTCAGATGATCCTGCATAATTTTCAAACCCCGGAGGTGCTAACTTGGTTTTATCTTTGGCATCAAGATAATTTGCACTCTTGAACGATACCCAAAATACTTCAGCAGATTTATTTGACATCGAAAAATCCGCTTTACCACTTCCAGAAATAACCGATGCACCATCAACTGATACACCGCAATCAACAGTGTGTGGTCCGTCTTTTATGAATAAATGAAACGGAACCTTTGTTGGGTTGTTTTGTTTAAAATAGGTATTAAGCTGTTCGACCTGCATGTTTTGAGGTCCAAGTCCGGCAGCTTCTCTGCTTGCACCCTCAATATCGTTACGATGCTTTTTGTAGAAATCAATCAACATTAAAAGTCGATAGAACGTTCTATCACCAATCTTTACACCGTCTTTGGGTAAAATAATAACAGTTACAGGCAATCCGGGTCCACCAGATTGTGTAGGCAAATAAATTCTTAACTTTGTTGGTGCTTTTGTTACAAGAATTTTGTTTCCACCAGCAACGTGTTTTTCAACCATGTCATCCAACGTTGATACTGGCACTTCAATTCCGGTGTGTTCTGGAGCTGGAAAAACGTTTGGAATTTTGTTTTTGATTTTAGACAAATCAACTTTTTTAAGTTCTTCCGGTGAAAGTGTTGTTCTTGGTCCTGCAAAATCAGTGAACAACTCAACGTCCTCGTCACTCATGTATTCGGGAGTTGGTGCTTCGTTTATTGTCAACGACTCCAACAACTTCCCATTTGAAAAATAAGATTGATATCCTAGTTTTTCAATAACAGTCATCAATAAATCAGAATCAATCGGACCACCAATTCCCGCGTTTTCTGCCAAGAGAGAGTATTCTAAAAGTACTGATGATATAATTTTATCTTTATTCATGATGACACAATATTAATAAATATCGTGTCTTTACTGAAAAACGGTCTTTTTAAATAGTTACCGATTTCATATCATGATAGTTGACTCCAAAATAACATTTTGTCGGAAATCCTTGGTTTTCCATCAAGTCAATTACCGTTGAAATTACCTTTTTTCCCTCTGGCTTATACACATCGTACAAAACCGAATCATATGTGTACAATATAGGCTTGGTCTGTTTATCCTTTAGATAACTGTTAACCTCCATCAAACTCTTGATCGAATATTCAGTTTCAGACGCTTGAAGAATATAATTGAACAACTTGTTGGGATTTGCATCTTTCAAGTGATTTGATGTAATTGGTCTCTTGAAAATTGGAGTCTCAATATAGTTGAAATCATTGAAAAATTGCCACCGGTGGTTGATATACTCCAAGATCTTCATAAAATACGGAATTTTGGAATATTCCGGAGAAATTGTACCGTATAATTGCTGGAAAGTCAGGGTTTTTGACCTTTTTACCTGATCTTCAGATGGATCTTCGGTTTTGAAGTAATATTTCGCCAAATACTCATAAATGTTAACGTTATCCGGAAAGTTATATTTGATCAACTTACCGATAATGTGCGGATGATATGCACTGTAATCCAACATTACCAACAATCCATCCTTACCAAACCTAGATACAAAACTCTTTCGACATTCGTTTTCCTTGTTTAGAGCAGAATAGTTTATACCACCAAATCTATTGCTGGGTCTTCCAGTTGATGTAAAAATGTTGTATTCTGTATAAACCTTGTTGTTTACAACCAAGTGTTTCTTATCAGGAAAGTGTTTCTCAAACTGTTCCAGATCGACGTATAATCCATTTGCCTCAATCTTTTGAAGAGTTTCAACAATTGACCCATTCAGCTCAAAATAAGCGTCCTCATACTGTTTCTTGACGTGCCCTTCACATTCATCACACATATCAACAAATCTAGATATGTGATTGTTGGTAGGAACAATTTTATTCAATTCAAGGTGGTTGCCATACTTGTTTTTGAAAAATAAATGAGAAGCAGTGTCGTATTCATCCTGTTCAATGATGTCACCATTCTCCATAAACATTACCAAACTCAAATCATACAGATTCTCCACGTTGAGTTGATGAAGAACCTTACGTTTAGAAAAACAAAACATACGATTACTCAGTTTATTCAAAAACGTTTGAACAGTTGTTTTTGTATAAAAAGAATTGGTATCATAGGTATCAACGTGAATTGTACACACTTGTTTGACACCCACCGCCTTAATCATCACTAGGCAAGGTTCTACAGACGCTGGATGATGGTTATCCGATATTGGCACCACATCCAATATGATGTCTTTTCTGCCAATAACTTTCTTGATGTCATCCAAGTTCATTTGGATGTAACTATAGACGTTGAGTGTAAAGAAGTCAATTTATGATTTCTTGAACCCCAACAAATAATTACCACCAATCTTCTGGATCAATCCCGGCATGTCCTTTTCAGCAAGCCTAACCTGCTTTTGATTATACTCAAACGCACCCTCTTGAACCACAGTTCCATTTTTAAGTTGATTTCGATCAAACCCCGAAACTTGCCAACTAACACTTGCCTTTTGATAGATGTTTCCGGGTAGATTTTTAAAATTATCACCCTCCACTTCAATAACATCGTTATCGTTAATCTTCTTTACAAAATATCTTCGGGTATATGGAATAGAATAATCTACATCAGATGATGAAAAGAGATATGCGCGTGGAAATATGGGAGGTATGATATCTCCAGCCAACTGAATATATTTGTTACGATCAATCATGTTGTAATGTTAAGACTCTTGGTTGGACGAATTCCAGCTGTAATAGTTGTTGTCCATACTCCATTTGACTGCAAACTGTGTTTTACATCTTCAACCTGAAATACAATATCTTTGTCATACGGTTCAGGAAGATTGTCAATTCCAAAAATTTGAAATGTTTTGAGTCCTGCAATACCCGTCAAAGTTATTTCAGCTTTTATTCCCGGTTGAGGAAACGAATTGATTGACGCATTGTAAGGATCTTTGTCATTTACTAACAGTGTAAACAAATCTTTTTGAGTCAATACAAGTTTACGAATATAAGTTGTCTCATTACCACCTTCTTTGGTAACTACACCCACAATAAATGATCCAGCTTTAACATCACGTTCTTTTTGAATTGATTCTTGTCGTTTTTTATCTTCACGTTGACGTTCCAATTCCACGTTTTGTTTTTGTTTCAACAAAACTTCTTTGTCATTCGGCGTCAAATAAGAATCATCGTTCGTGATTTTGAAAAATCTATCTCTAGTTACAAACCCAAACGGATTCTTCATTGGTACGGACGTTTTATTGTCCTTTGGAGAATTGTACATCACCATTGTGGCAACCTTATCACTCAACTTAACATTGAAGTTCAATGACTGTATGTTGTTCTTGCTGGCTCTATTCTTAAAGAAATAGATATAAGGGCGTTTATCAGAGTTTAACTCTTGAATTCTCTTCAAACTAAACGACTCAGTATCAATAATAGACAACAAAGAATTGGACGGACCATACTGAATCAAACTAAACTTCCAAAATCCATTAACTGCTTCTGACACTTTATTCAATACAAAATTCAAAATGTCAGTAACGGTCTCTGACTTCTCTACAGCCTTAATAATCACATCCTTATGAATATACAAATTCTCCAACTTACCAAGATAGTAATCATACTGTTTAGCAGGAAACTCGACATCAGCAGGATTTAAACCAGAATAGTTGATTCGGAAATAATTGATGATTTCATTGAGATCCTGACGAGTTGTACTGTTAAATACAGACTGCAATGTCTTATCAGCTTCACTAACTGCTGCTGGATCTTCACCCTCCTTTTGTGTATCGGGTGTTGTATAATTTGTTGACTTACCACGATCTTCTACAGATGGTGAAATGTTTGGTGCTTGAGTATTTGGTATCAACAACACCTTACCATCAGTGCTGATCAAATTCTTGTGTCCACCAATCCAAGATGACGAAATATCAATTTGATTGAATGTGGCACCAACTTTTGGTGCTTCTGCTGAACAGTATTTATTGATGATGTCAACAAACAATCCCATGGTGATCCAAAAATCATCAGTTGCACCAGAGTCAAAACTGTATTTTGTTACGTTGTCAACTTTGGTACGTGGATCGTTTGATGTATCAAGATTACGAGGAATAAACACTCTCGTTTCTGGTCCCGGCCATCCGGGTATACCAAACAACGACTCTTTGGAATTCAAACTAGTCAATACAGTTTTCGGTAACGACTTAAAATCACCAATGATATAATCCCTCAATGGTTTGACTGGCTCTGGTTTTTTGTTTCCTTTGTTATCAGCCGTAGAAGTTGATGCCATAGCATTACTTCTGGTTTGTACACCACTGTAAATAAAACTATTGCTCTTAATTTCAGTAGTACAATCATATGATCCATCTGGTTGTAAAGAATAATCAAACGACGTGATTATTCCACACGTAAGTTCATATGAACCTTTACCCTCTTCAATTTTCAACTGTTGTTGCAATGGATCTGTATAAATTCCCAACAATCCATTTCCTTCAGTTTTTCTTGGATCATTTGGATCGCCACTTGGTCCTGGCGTTTTATCATTCACAGACTCTTTCATTTTTGCAGGACGACCAATATCTGTGAGATCCAACAAACATCTTGGATTGTAGTGATTCCATCCCCATTCAATAAATGTAGAGACCCCCGGTGACATAAAATATGGAGTCATGTAATTCAAATGATCCTTTGAAAAACACTTCCACTTGATTGTCACCTGACGATACATTGACTTTTGCATAATCACATCAACGCTTACAATTCCCGGTGGAGGAATATGTTTGTTGATGGCTTTGCTATCTATAGAGTTTTCGTTATCAATTTGATGTGGAGATCCAGATGGCGTAAATCCCAAAACAGTTTGTGTTTTTGCATAAGTTGATGGATCAAATCCATAATCCTTGTAGAATCCATTGGATCCACCCATCACAAATCCTTCTTTTGATCCGTACTTGGGATCACCAATACCATTTGAACAAACACGTACCCAACAACGCATTGGACCCTTGTAAGTGTTCCAATTACCATCATCATCCCAACTTGCTATATTATTAGCAATAAAGTTGACGCCAATATCACGTTCACGACGTTCTAACTCTTGACGTATGTAAATCGGGATTGGTTGAATTTCAAATGGTGCTACAAATCGTGTCGCCATAACGGTTATGAATTGAGTGACTTATAATTGTTAAGTATTGATGTAAGTTTGATAGGAACACGTAATTGTATACCTGATGGTACTGCCATTTTACCTTTTCCAATATTGTTTGCTTGTGCAATCACCCACCACAACGATGGATTCTTGTAATACTTAAATGCAAGATTATCCAAAGAATCAGTTTCGTTTGTTACAACATAAATATCGGTGGGATCAACTGGAATATTTGGATACAATCTCGTTCCAAAAAATCGTTTACCATCCCATCTCTTTTTTATATTGACAGTTGTGTCGTATCTCATATCGAATAATTATCGAACGTTAACCGTTAATCCTTCAGAAAATGCGTTGTTGAATCCACCAACCAATCCGAAATTGTTTGCATCCCGTGGAGCATGACCAAAGTTGGCCATACCAGTAATAGGACGTTCCTTGAATATCGGAGTCAAATCAAGAGACAATTCAACTTCTCTTGGAAATTGAGCAACTTTTCCCTTGGATCCAGTCCAAGTAATGATGTTGTTCAAATACGACCAATCCTGTTCCGATGTTTCATGAACAGTTTCCCACGATGTTGCTTCTGGAATTGTAATACCCACACGATTTATCAATATAGGCTGTTCCTTGTACATGTCACCTACAGTCAATAATACCAACGGTGGAACCATAAACTGATTCTCACTACCACCGTTTTGTTGACTTGGAGCACCAGTATAATTAGCAGGCAATGTCAATCCACACAAATAGTTGATGCGTGTCCACATCGGTAATAATTCTTTAACACTATTTGCAATTACCCTGAAACTGAAACTCAACTGACGTGTAATTCCATCATATGTGTACAACTTATCAGCACGACCAATATACTTGTAATTTGCCCACTCTGCCTGGAAACTATCATTGATTCCTGTTATTGATGCTCTAAACGGTATATACTTTTCATTGACCAAATCATAAAAGTAAAACGCAATCAAATCATCTTCATAAGGTTCATATGTACTCCAACCAGCAACTCCCGTTTCATCGGTTATCGCACGATCCTTATTCAAAATAGTCAACTTGTTTAGATCATCACCTTTATTTGATCCTGCCATCTTTTTGCTGTTTTTTCTAGATGATTCAAGTCCATCCAACAATTGACTGTTGTCCTTGTAATTGTTAGTCACCTTTTTGTTATTGATATTAGATTGCTTCAATGCATCAATACCAAACAATGTAGTGTTTGGACTGGTAAATACACGTGTGTCAGCATCATTAAATGATACTGAATATCCAGAGTTTTTGATCTTCTCAATCAATTTCTCCAAACTATTCACACGACGTGCATTAATCGGATCATCTTTTTTAACTTGAAGAGTAGAATTGATTGGATCACCAATATCATTCGCTGCTGATGGAATGTTGAGAAACTTTGCATCTTCAAGGTTTTTGTGAAACTGTGAAAGAACACCATTGTCACCCGCATCTTTTCTGGTCTTAGAATATGTTCCATCAACCGAATAAGATGCACGTTTTTCGTCTCCAGATCCCTGACGTGTTGGAATTGTTGAAAACGTCTTGATTGAGAATACGCCCGGAACAGTGTCAAACCCATACTTCTTGAAGAAATCTTCTTGCGGACGAATAACATATGGATCATCAGCGTTGGTCAAATCGATAGGTTGAAAATCCATCTTGGTAGCAAATCTGTTCGTTTTGTCTAAAAACTTTTTATAGTTCATCAACATCACAGAGTACTTGAAATTGCTACTCATATCTTTACGATACACTTCAACACCTACAGACTTTCCATATTTCTCAACGTTATCAACGTCCTTTTCTAGTTTAAAACCAGTTGATTGACCGTTCAATGTTGGTCCAGTGACTTCGGTACCCGAAATCTTTTGTTCACTACCATCCACAAATGTAACTTTTCTGTTTTGTGGTGCTTCATTGCCCTTCTTTCGAATGTTCTTCTTACCACCATCCGAACTACCAGCAATCCACAGTTGAGTCAACGGAATTTCATTTCCCGTGATTACGTGGTTTTTTGTGAACTTACCCTTAAGATCTGAAATCATCATTCCATAAGCACCCTCATCACCACGATATCCAGTGTTTTCTGGTTGATTGGTTTTGATCAGTGAAGGAAACACAGATGATGCCATCGACTTCAAAAAACTGTTTCGATTTGCATTACCACCCCAACGTGATGCAAGAGATGTATAACCGGAAGATGCGGTTTTAGCTCTCAACAATCCTTTACCACTACCCACTGCTTGTTTAGATAAAGGTGAGTTATCAGCATTATCGTTGATTCCAGCTCCTACAGTACCCTTAGGCGATGACTTGTTATTGGTTACACTAAATCCTACCACACTCGCTAGAGCACCCAATAAACCACCACTCAAATCGATATAACGAGTTGGTCTTGGCAACAGTCCAAGTGAAGCGGGTCTAGCAGCACCAAGTATTGGCATTGCTGGATTGTAGAGTGTTGTTTCGTTGAACGGTTGAAGATTTTGCAATATCAACTGTTTGAACAAAAACGATACACCGTTTCCTGATACACTAAACTTTGAAATTCTAACTACATCTTGTAACGCAGATCCAAGTGGAAAAAATCGACTATCATACTTTTTAACAGCGTTCGTTCCATTGTTACCCTCGTTTGGATTAAACCATACAAATGGTTGACGTGGACCAAATCGTAATAGACTGTTAGAATAATCTGTTTTTGGTGATAATCTTGTCAGGATTTTTTGATTATTTGCACCATATAGCTTTTCAAGTTTGTCAGGAGCAGGTGTCAATGGATAGTCGGATGGTATCACGTTTGTAGGTGGTACCATTCTACGACTATCTCTAGGTTCACTACCCGGCGTTGGTGCACCAGAAGCGTTATTGTATCGGGTTTCTAGTGGAAACGCTATTGAGTTTCGTTGAATTTGATTAGCCATATTTTATAATTATGAACTTGCAATAGCAAGTTGCTCACTTACTTTTCTACCATCAAGATTTACTGCAATACCGCCACTCATCATTAAACCAATAAGAGTATCAAGTTTTTGATTGGTTTCTTGAATTGCAGATATTACCGCATTTTGATTTTCAGTAACTCCTTCATTATCACCACCAATACCACCTGTGTCTATTCCTATGAGTTTACCCGCAATCTTAAATGGTACACTCAACACGTTTTGTACAAACTTAGCAATAGACGTAAATCCACCCATGATCAATTGAAATATTGACTCAAATGGTGAAATGAAAATTTTCAGAATTGCAGCTCCAACACCAATCAATCCTTTAATAATACCATCCCCCAAAGTTGAATTGCTCTTTCCAACAAATAAGTCGGATATAAAATTCCAAGCACTGACCCACGGTTGAATAAAAATATCGTACAATATAGATCCAAACGCTTTAACGCCATTTAGTATCATTTGAAAAATACTAGGAAAAATACCAACAATAAAGTCAAATAACTGACCCCCAAGTGGAAACATCGCAGTAAATACCACTTTTACAATTTTAAGCAAATTGTTAAGTATGTCTTTTCCAGAAAATATTCCCTTAATTGCTTCCCACCCTTCTTGAAACGTTTTTGCGGTATCGGCAATAAACGATTTGATAGCTGGAAATATTTTCATCACTGGTTTGAAATATTCTCCAATAAACGGAATCTTAGTTAATAGTTCCACAATCAATTCAAACGGCGAAACCAAAACATCATAGAGTGTTTCTCCAAGTGCTTGAAAGATATTCATTCCAGAACTCAATCTTGTCCACAATCCCCAAATTGCTTGTAATCCAGTAATAATCCATCCAATAAATGGAATCGCTTTTCCTGCAGCACCAAGTATTCCAACCACTCTACCCACACTACCAAATGCAGATGCAAATCGTCCAACCACACCACTAGCACTACCAAATCCGGTGATCAAACCTCTAATTGGAGAAAGTAATTTAATTGCTGCTTGATCTATTATTGAAAATAGTCCAGCTATCATTTTAAAAACCACTCCCAATGGATTCCAAAACTTGCCAAACATAACACCCACCGTCATGATAGCAGCATTTGCCTTGACTGCAAGAATACCAAAATCAGTAAGTCCTTGAACAATTACTTCAATTTTACTGTTTACACCATCCAAGGCATCACTAATGGATTGTACAATTGGTTCGATAGGTTCCCACATCTTGTACAAAGCGTTTGCAAGAATCTTTACGGGAATCAACATGATATTAAACAATACCAATGCTAATTTCAACACTGGAATCAACAACTTGACAGCAACATTTACGACTGGAGTTAAAATATCAGCAAGTATTTGTTTGAAAGTCTGGAATGTGTTATTCAATTGTGCCATAGCACTTTGCATTTGAGTTCTCATCAACAACTGTTTTCCAGTTTCTTCGTTTTGTTCTTTGAGAGCTTCTTGTGCATTTTCCAATGACTGTCTTTCTTTGTCACTGAGTTTTGCAAGTTTTTCTTCATTTGCCAACATCTTGGTCAAATCAGCAACACTATATCCAGTTGCCTTAGCAAGTGCTTCTTGTTGGAATACATTCATCTTGTTCAAGTCACCCATCTGACGAACTTGATTCAAGATTTCTTTTTGTGCACCAGCAACATCACCAGCAAATGAAAGTTGACGTGCAGCATTCAAATTCAAATTCTTACCCAACAACACACTTGCTTCCATTTCATCACTTACACTCTGTGTGAAGTTCAACAATCCTTTAGCGGATGCTGCTGATTTATCTAAACTTACACCCATCATTCTAGCTTGAACTGCTGCCAATGTCATTTGCTTGACATTGCCCCTCATGAGTGTCAGTGTTTCATCGGATGCGTTAGCGACATCACTCATCACTTCATCAATATTGACACCAGCAGCATTTGCAAGGTTAGCGGTAAATCCAGCCATTGCACTAGCTTGTTTGTCAGTCATTCCTCCGATTGCATTCATTCTTTGTAAGAATCCAGCAGCGGATTGTTCACTGACACCATAGTTGGCAGCAAGTAAAGATGTGGTTTGTGCCAATTCTTTGTTAATTAACAATGAAGTACCAAAAGTCTTTCCGAGAGCAACCATTGAAACATATGCTTTCTCAATGGTAACTCCTAAAGTTGCAAATTGTTGATTTAACTGTAGTGCAGTTTGTTCCAACGATCTTGCGTTGTCACGTCCTAGTCCCAATTCTTTTCTGAATGAAGCTGCTGCTTTATCTAACTGAACAAAACGATCAAAGCCATCCTTGAATACCGCAATAAATTCTTTTGCGGTTTTAGCCATAGACTTTAACTTATCAAGATTTTCTTCTTGTAGTTTCTTTTGTGCTAACAAATCATCACGTTTTCGTTTGTTGTTTGCAGCATCCTCTGGACCAATCTTCTTGGCAGCATCAACTTTGTCATTTTCCAATTGGATTTGATCTTCAAGGTTTTTAATTGCATCTTCAGAACACTGAGATTTTTTCTTGCACAAATCTTTTTCTTTTTCAAGTTGTTTTTCAAGATTCTTCGTGACATCATTACTCTTTTTGAGTTGATCATCATAACTCTCAGGTATTCCTGCTAACTGTTCGTCTAACGATTTGATTTTATCAAGTGCAGATTGAATAGGAGCGTCAAACATCAATCCTGCCAAAGCACCAAACGTTTGTAACAAATGTTCACCAGATTCTACTCCGGTTTCCATCAACATTTCCATAGCTTTCACGGGAGCATCAAATGCATTAGATACAAGTTCCAATGCACGTGCCATGTCAGTTGTAGTTTTGTTGAATGAAGACGCAGTTTCATTTGCGTCTGATAACGCTTTGCTAAGAAGTTTTAATTGATCAGCTGTGAGTCCGATCTCTTTTTTACCTCTACGAGCAGAATCGGCCAACTGATCCATCAATCTTCTTGCTTTATCTTGCGTATCTTGATCCATAAAAATCTATTGTACCCTATAAATATAAAATCTATAGGGTTATTGTTCGATTTTTAATGGTTATTTACCTTTGGATTGTGATGCTTTTTCCATTTGTTCGTTTTCTTTTTTACGAACATCAGCAAGTTTACGCAGGTAAAATATTCTCAAATGCGTAGGTAGATTATACGCAATTTCTTGAGTAAATGCACCTTCCGAATAATAAGCCAGATCAAAAATCTGGGTGTGAATAGCTATCTTATCTTCAGGATTCAGGCCAAAAAAACTGTGCCGTCAACGGCACCGTCATCCTTTCCTCATGAGCACATTCATCACACGAAAAATCAAAGTTCATATCCAAGTCAGGAGTGTTTTCCTTGACATGTGACCTAAAAGCCAAACTATCACGTGACGGTAGTTCAGAATTCACAAATTTATTTATATAGGCACGATCTGTGCTACCATCAATTGCAATGATCATGGCACGCAAACGTGTTGTAACCTCACTACTAGAATTCTTGTTGACCTTGGAAAGTCCCTTGATTTCAGCATCAATCTGATTTTCATCACGATGCGTCAACAACTTGTAGGTAATAACCTTCTTAGTGTATGGAAGCGTAAACTCAAACTGATTTTGACCCTTCGGATGTTTGGTAACATCCACTTCTTTTGCCTTCATCAATGAAAGATCAATCTTTCGTTCACATTCGGTCTGGCACTTCGGGCAAGTAACCTTGACTGGTCCATAGGTATCTCCGTATGCCAAACGTCGGGCAGCGAAGAATGCGGCGTTTTTATCACCAACCAAGATATCGTCGATCTTAACTGGTGTGACAATCAACGATTCCAACAACTTATCAAGAACAATACCCTTTCGAATCAAGTTTTGATTGGTCAATATATCTTCTTCTTTAGCAGTCATCATCTTGAGTTCCAGATGACCACCTGACAGTGGATGTCCTTCAGGATAAAAATGACCCTCACTAGGAAGTTCAATCGTTTCAGTAGGATAATTACTCTGTTGTTTAACAGGAACTCCAGAAGAAGTTGCTGGTTGAGACATAACAGGTTGTCTTGCAATTTGTGGACCGCCTACAATAGTGGCCGGTCTTGTAATAGAAATGGTTTCGTCACTCATAGTAACTTATTAGTTGTAACAATATATAGTAATACCCAAAAACTTTTGGTTATTTTAATTAAGTTGAAGACCCACCTTGTTCTGCTGCTCTTAATGAATTAGCAGCAGCAGATACTGCGTCTCTTGCATTTTCTGTTGCTTTTTTTGCGTTTTGCAACGATTCTTCTTCTTTCGATACGTCTTCACCACGACTTTCAGCAGCATCTAAAGCATCAGATGCAGCTCTTTCTGCATCTTGTGATTTTGCCAATTTTTGTTTTGCAATATCAACACCCACTTTTCGTGAAGCAACATCCAAAGTCTTTTTTTTCTTGTACAACGCATCTAATGCACGATCAAATTTAGTAGCGTCTTCTTCCAACACTTCATTAATAAGTGCAATCAAGTCTGACTTGGTAATCTTCATATGGTATAAATAGATATATACAATAAAAAACCCCACACTTTCGTATGGGGCTTTTTAAGACCGTACTCTTTCTAAAATGATTAGTATTGGAGAATTGCGTAGTCGTATGCCAAATTTAATGTAAGTTCAACCGGATCACCACCGTTTGTCCAATCAACACTACCGAACTCTGCACTAACAATTTGAGCACCCTTGAGAACCCACTCTTCAACCTTATCACCAACTGGTCCCAAAAGGTTGATGGTGCAATCTTTCTTATAAAAGTCAAGATAACCGTCACGTCCGGTTACTGATTCGTGGTGTAGACGAACCCATTCCATCACAGCTTGTGCACCAGATGGAGCGATTGGGTCGTAAAGACTGATACTGATATCATTCCAAACGCTCTTACCTTTGTAATAACGTTGTACGTTGATATAGTCAATGGTCTTCTTTTCTTGGTTCAACTTTGGACGATCTGTCTTTTTGATGATAAAAGCGGGAATACCATCGATGCTGAAAATGAATCTGTTTTGAACTTTTGGCTCAAATACAGTGTAGAACATTTCGTTTGGATTAAGTAGGTCTGCCATATTTTTTCCTTATTAGGTCTTGTATATAAATAGTGTGTTGTTTCGATTTTTTCTAAAAATCTTACGATTCTTTTAATGAGTGTTGATCATCGTACACTTTATTAACTGCTGTTTTCAATCTATCAACATGACCACGTGTTCTTAACAACTTGAATACAAGGTTTTCAGTGCTAAATTCGCCACCTTTACTCAATCCAGTCTCACGCATATCATAAATCGATTTCAATACACGTTTCAAATCGTTAAAATTATTAGACTTGATAGCTTTATTGATCTGAACCACCATGTCAGTGTACTTTTTTTGTATGAGATTTTTATCTAATGATAGTGTCAACTTTTGTGGCACTTTTATCCACTTGTTGTTTAATACACTATATACACCCATGGCCCTATTGGTTTCCTTAATGTCCTGAATGTATAGTTCAACTCGGTGTCCTTTGATGGTAACATTATGGTTCTTATTCCAGTTGGCTTTAATATTATCCACCAACTTTTTAACCAATTCTTCATCAGGAGCAACTTTTGTAAAATCAATCAATACATGCAAATCAACGTCACTGCTTGGACCCCAGTTATAATTGGCTGCACTGCCCAAAATGTAAACGTCTTCAATTGGAGCTGATAACTCCGATTCAAGATAAAAGTCTTGTGCGATTTTTAACAACGTTTCACGAATTTCTGGTTTGATAGTATTATCAGGGTTCCAGATATTGGGATTCAATGTATCGTTATAAATTCTGGCTTTCATATTATATGTTGGACCAACTGTATCCGTAACTTTCTTTAGTAATTCCTAAAATTTGTTTCAATTGATTGATAGTATCAGCAGCATTTTTGTGTTCTATTGCTGTACCACCTTTAGCTCTCCACTGTGCAATATTAGAAGGCAAATCATCAATCAATATATGATTCACACCCAACGCATATTGTTGTTTAGCTTCTGAACTATCTACCAATATTATATTGTCATCGTGTGGTACTGGTAAAAGATGTGTTGCTAACCATTTACGTTTACCAATTTCAGCATTATTAGTTTTAGTGTTCTTGCTGGAAGTACTGCTTAAAATCTTGACAGGTAACTTCAAGTTATTGATAAACTTCCAAAGAACATCACAATCTGGTAGTTTTGGCAATGTTGACCACCATGTTATTCCGTTATCAGGTGGATTATTACAAATGAACTTCCATATTTCAACACTCTTTCCTTGTCTATCAAACTCATCAGCTGAAACACCCCCTGAGATTTTCTTGAATCCTTCATCAAAATCAACCAATACACCATCCATATCACAATAAATAACGGTAGAGTTCTCATCACCTATTTCCAACAGATTGTGATCAAAAACTTCGGGGATGGCCATTTTCAACGGTATCATATCAATATAAATATCCAATAAATTTCATAATAACTTGACAAACTCAAAATTAAACTATAATAATTGCAAGCGCAACAAGCATCTAACTTAATTGTAATGATAACAATATAGTACTTGAATTAACTTAAATTGATCGCATAAAGCGCTTAAGCAGTGGCTTTTATATTGTTTTGAGTTTTCCACTGTCCAAGCCAAATCAGTTTCTCCAACTTGACCATAATCAGGCGCTGCAAGCACATGACTTAGTTTTTCATCGTCATAAACTTCAAATTTACAGTTGTTTTCGTTCACA
>JACCDW011832054.1_pt1 | contig 23774 bp, 8 predicted proteins | sample 7449781 | NCBI WGS metagenome assembly JACCDW01 (sample SAMN15323449, study PRJNA562643) | freshwater metagenome | isolation source: river surface water | place: USA:Blue River Watershed | collected 2017-08-18
AGAGTTCAAGGTGACCTTTATGTAGATGATACAATTTATGCAGAAAGTATAATTGTAAGTTATATATCATCATCAATAATATATTCTTCTGGTTCAAACGTTTTTGGAGATAATTATGATGATAGACAAGAATTTACTGGTTCTGTATTAGTAAGCTCATCTATTATAGTAAATGATATAACGGCATCTCAATCTATAACAGGTTCATTTACTGGTTCATTCTTTGGTGATGGTAAAAATTTATTTAATTTACCTGAAGCAACAAAATTAGCAAGTGGTAGTGTAACAGCGTCTGTAACTCCTGAAAATGGATTTAAAGTACTTTCTATTGATAGTGGTTCAACCTTTACAGGTTCTTTATTTATAAGTGGTAATGTTGTAATTCCATCTGGTAGTGGTTTTTTTAGTGGTAGTGGTGAGGGATTATTTAATATTCCATTATCTGCTCTTAATATAGAATCATTAGTATCTCCTAAGATAGCTAGTGGTAGTGTAACCGCATCAGTATCCCCTAATTTTGGTTTTAAAGTAGAATCCTTACAAAGTGGTTCTCAATTTACGGGTTCGGTTAATATTAGCGGTAGTTTGGTAGTATCTCCATTTAGTGGTTCTATAAAATTAGCGTCCGGTTCATCTTATTATGGTGAGGGACAATATTTAAGAAACATACCCCGTTCAGCATTAACCGAAGATGCGTTAATATCTACTGAAATAAAATCTGGTTCAGTAACCGCATCTGTTTCTCCTGTATTTGGTTTTAAAGTAGAAACTAATTTTACTGGTTCTCAATTTGGGTCACAATTTACTGGAAGTATTGATGTAAGTGGTAGTGTAAAAGCATTTGCATTTATTGGAGATGGTTCTCAATTAACGAATGTACAAGCCGCGGCTGCACCAAGAATAGAATCTGGTTCTGTAACTGCATCTGTATCACCTAATTTTGGATTTAGAGTAGAATCATTGGATAGTGGTTCGCAATTTACTGGTTCTATACAAGTTAGTGGAAGTATTTCAATACCAAGCGGTAGTGGATTCTTTAGTGGTAGTGGTAAGGGGTTATTTGATATTCCATTTACATCATTTACTGGAGATGCATTTAGAATAGCAAGTGGTAGTGTAACTGCATCTGTAACTCCACAATTTGGATTTAAAGTAGAATCTGTTATAAGTGGTTCGGAGTTTACTGGTTCAGTTGATGTGAGTGGAAGTATATTCATACCATCTGGTAGTGGTGTATTTAGTGGTAGTGGTGCTGGTCTATTTGATATACCTCGTTCAGCACTTACTCCTGATGCACTTTTATCAAATTTAATAGCAAGTGGTAGTGTAACAGCTTCAGTTACTCCTGATTTTGGATTCCGTGTTGAATCATTAGATAGTGGTTCGCAATTTACCGGTTCACTTTTTGTAAGTGGTGGTAGAGGTATTGAATTGGCGTCTGGTTCATCTTACTCTGGTAGTGGTGCTAGATTGTTCAATATACCAATAGATGCAATTGATGATTTAGACCTTTCTAGAATTGGTAGTGGCTCGGTAACAGCATCAATTACTCCAAATAATGGATTTAGAGTAAATACATTTTCTACCTTTACGGGTAGTATGATTATATCGGCATCATCCACATATTTGCCAAACGAATCTATTCCAACTATATTTGATGTAACAAATAATACAAGTGTATCTTACGCATTTACTGGAGCCGCTGTTGGTGCAAATCCTACATTAACATTAGTTAGAGGGGTTCAATATACATTTAATGTAAATGCAAGTGGACATCCATTTTGGATAAAAACTGTATCTTCTACTGGTACTTCAAATGCATACAATGATGGTGTAACAAATAATGGTGATGATAGTGGAGTAATTACTTTCACACCGCAAGCTGGTTCTCCTGATACTTTGTATTATAATTGTCAGTTCCATTTAGGAATGGCAGGTACAATTAATATAGTTGATGGAATTATACAAAAAGGACCTGATGTTGTTATAACTGGTAGTTTAAATGTTAGTGAAGTTGTTAGAGCAAGAGAATTTACAGGTTCATTAAGTGCATCTTATATACAGGGTGATGGTAGTGGTTTATATAATATTCCTCGTTCTGCATTTACCGGTGATTCATTTAGAATAGCAAGTGGTAGTGTAACGGCATCTGTTTCTCCTGTATTTGGATTTAGAGTAGAATCTTCTGATATAGGTTCTGAATTTAGTGGTAGTCTTAGAATAAGTGGTTCGGTAAGTGCATCAGCTATAACGGCTGTATCAATGAGTGCATTTGATATAAGCGGTTCATTTGTTGGAGATGGTAGTAGATTAACAAATATTGTAATCCCACCATTAGAGACAACGCAAATAGCTAGTGGTAGTGTTACGGCATCAGCTGCACCAAACAAAGGGTTTATAGTAAAATCATCCGATTTTGGTTCTCAATTTACTGGTTCTGTTTTCATAAGTGGTAGTAGAGGTATTGAGCTTGTATCTGGTTCATCTTACTCTGGTAGTGGTGCTAGATTATTTGATATACCTAGAACCGCATTAGCACCTGATGCATTAGATACGAATAGAATTCTTTCTGGTTCTGTAACAGCATCAGTTTCACCACAATTTGGATTCAGAGTAGAATCAACTCAAAGAGGCTCTCAATTTAGTGGTTCTGTATTTTTAAGTGGTTCAGTATTTTTAACAACCGGTTCATTTAGTGGAAGTGGTAGACAATTATTTGATATACCTGTAGCTGCAATTTCTGATTTAGATACCTCAAAAATCTTTAGTGGTAGTGTAACTGCATCCGTATCACCTAATTTTGGATTTGTAGTAACATCTCCTCAAGTTGGTTCTACGATTAGTGGTAGTTTAAAAGTTAGTGGTAGTACTTTATTTAGATTAGGTGTATCCGCATCGGTATTTAGTGGTAGCGGTGCTGGATTAACTGATATACCATTCTCCGCATTATCACAAGAATTATTTAGAATTGCAAGTGGAAGTGTAACTGCTTCTGCATTACCTGATAGAGGATTTATTGTAGAATCTGGAGCAAGTGGTTCTCAAATAACAGGAAGTGTTAATATAAGTGGAAGTTTAACAATTAATGCAATATCTGGAGCATTAGTTTTAGGTTCATCATCTGCATATTATGGTGAGGGTACTTACCTTAGAAATATTCCTAGAAATGCTTTAAGTGAAGATGCACTTATTTCAACTGAAATAAAATCTGGGTCTGTAACTGCATCAGTTTCACCTAATTTTGGATTTGTTGTTAAATCTGCAGAAAGTGGTTCTAAATTTACTGGCTCAATTGATGTAAGTGGAAGTGTAACTGTAAAAAGTGGTTCTTATTTTGTTGGAGATGGTAGATTCCTTAGTAATATTACATTAGCTAATTTAGCAATAGATTCTACAAAAATATTTAGTGGAAGTGCAACTGCATCTATATCACCAACTGAAGGATTTGAAGTAAATACTCACTCTAGGTTTGATGGAAGTTTTATAGTTTCATCATCTACAAGACCTACTCCTGATTATTTAATAGATATCATATTTTTAGTAACAAATGATGGTAGTGCTGTATATAATATAAGTAATACTTTAGTAAGTGGTTCAAATCCAACTATTACATTAGTAAGAGGTATCCAATATACATTTAATGTAAACGCAAGTGGACATCCATTTTATATTAAAACAATACAATCTACTGGTACATCTAATTTATATAATGATGGTGTTACTAATAATGGTGATGACAGTGGAGTAATTTTATTTACACCACCAAACGATTCGCCAGATACACTATACTATAATTGTCAATTTCATTCAGCAATGGCAGGTACTATTAATATAGTAAATGAATTAACACTCCCAGCTGAAATAAAATTAATTGGTAATACTAAAATAGAAGGTAATTTAACTGCTTCAATGTTTAGTGGTAGTGGTAGAGGATTATTTGATATACCTCGTTCTGCTATAACCGAAGATTCAGTTAGAATCGCAAGTGGTAGTGCTACTGCATCAATTGCACCTGATACTGGATTTATTGTAATCACTCCATTCACTTCATCATTTGGTGAAGATGGTTCGTTTACAGCATCTATTGCATCTCAATTTACTGGTTCAGTTTCAATTTCTGGTAGTTTATTTATAAGTGATGTTAGTGGTGGATTATTTATAGATTCATCTTCATATCTTTACGCAGATGGTACATATCTTAGAAGAATACCTCGTTCAGCACTTACCGAAGATGCATTAATTAGTACGGAAATTAAATCAGGTTCTGTAACTGCATCAGTTTCACCTGTATTTGGATTTAAAGTAGAAACTGTATTTACATCATCAATTAATGAATTAGGTGTTTACACTACACAAGTAGCTTCACAATTTACCGGTTCGGTTGATGTTAGTGGTAGTTTATTTGTAAATGAAATTAGTGGTGGATTATATTTGGCATCATCATCGGTATATTATGGAGAAGGTAAATATCTTAGAGAGATACCTCGTTCAGCACTTACCGAAGATGCATTAATTAGTACTGAAATTAAATCAGGTTCAGTAACAGCATCGGTAACTCCTGATGAAGGATTTAGAGTTATTACTGATAGAACTGGTTCACAAATTGGTTCTCAATTTACTGGTTCGGTTGATGTTAGTGGTTCTATTATTGCAGATGATGTAACTGCTAGAGGATTTTTCTTTGGTGATGGTAGATTTATCACTAATGTACAAGCGGCAGCAGCTCCATTAATCGCAAGTGGTAGTGCAACGGCATCCGTACAAAGTGGAGAAATATTTGTAGTAACAACTGCAAAGACTGGTTCACAAATCGGTTCGGAATTCACTGGTTCAGTTTCAGTTAGTGGTTCGATATTAGGACAAGATATAACTTCAACTGGATTCTTCTTTGGTGATGGTAGATTTATCACTAATGTACAAGCATCAGCGGCTCCGTTAATCGCAAGTGGTTCGGCAACTGCATCGGTAGCAAGTGGAGATACATTTGTAGTAACAACATCTGCAACGGGTTCTTTAGTAGGTTCTCAATTTACTGGTAGTGTTTCAATTAGTGGTTCAGCAACTGCAGATGATTTAACTGCTAGAGGATTTATATTTGGTGATGGTAGATTTATCACCAATGTACAAGCATCGGCAGCACCTTTGATAGCAAGTGGTTCGGCAACTGCATCGGTAGCAAGTGGTGATACATTTAGAGTAATAACTGCACCTTCATCTGGTTCATATCGTTCTCAATTTACATCATCGGTTGCAATTAGTGGTTCTATTACCGCATCTTTATTTGTTGGTGATGGTGGTGGATTATTTAACATCCCACCTGATGCGATTGAAAACTTAGAGTTAGCTAAAATTAACTCTGGTTCTGGTATTGCAATTATTGACCCAACTAAATTAGATGTAAATGTACCAATTACTGCAGCTAGATTTGATGGAGATGGTAGTGGATTATTTAACATCCCACCGGAAGCGTTAGATGATTTAAAGATTGATAGAATTCAGTCTGGTTCATTTGAGGCTGTAATTTCTCCAAATAGAGGATTGGAAATTGGAACTAGAACATTCGTATCTGGTAACTTAAGTGTTAGTGGTGGATTATTTGTAACTGGTGGTAATGTAATAGTATCTTCTGGTTCATCTTTTATTGGAGATGGTAGTGGATTAACTAATATCAATATTGCTAACTTAGCATTTGAAACACCAATCTTAATTAGTGGTTCAACAACTGCATCTATTTCACCTGATAAAGGATTTGTTGTAAATACAACCGCAAGTATTTGGGGTGATGTTTATGTTGGTGATAGTTTAATAGCATTTAATAGAGTATTTGCTCCATTAGTTACTGGTTCATTCTTAGGTACATATAATTTCCAAGGGGTAGGACCTACTGCATCTGCGGAATATGATATTTTAAGATTTGATGAAAATAGAGGATATTTTGTACCTCAACCTGAAACATCATTAACTGAAACTGTATCATTTAACAATGTTAGTAATTTAACTATTGTACATAATTTGGGAATTAGATACCCAATGGTACAGGTATATGCAACGGGTTCTGAAGACCAAATCTTACCTGGTCAAATTATTTCCATAGATGATGATACAATCCAAATTAAATTTGCTGGATTAACATCTGGACATGTTGTGATTGGTAGTGGTGGTTCATTGATTAATGGTACAATACCGGGAGATAGAGTATTTGGTGAAGTACTTTCTGCATCATACGCACAAAGAGCTGAGTTTGCACTTACTGTTGCTGGATTTGATTCCGCATCTTTAGCATCATTATCAGCATCATTGAGTGATACTGCACAATATGTAAAAAATAACCAAACATCATCAATGGCGGTGTTTAGTGCAGTAAGTTCTTCTTATGCATTAACTGCATCTTATGTTGAAAACTTAAGTGGATTAAATTTAGTGGATTATGTAAGAAATGACCAAACCGCATCTATGAGGGTGTTGAGTTCATCATTTGCAATTACATCATCTTATGCATTATTTGCACAAAATGCATCAAACGTTGATACTTCTAACTTTGTTCAGAATTCACAAACTGCATCAATGTTGGTTGGTACTGCTTCGTTAGCATATACAGCATCATACGCTCTTTACGCTTTAAATGCGGAAGGGGTAAATACAGCATCATTCTTACAAGTAAATAAAGATTCTACAATTAACGCAAATCTAACAATAAGTGGAAGCTTAGGTGTTAGTGGTAGTTTAATTTTAGGAAATTTACCATCTGGTTCATCTGAAGATGTTGTAATTTGGAATAGTGTAACAAAAAGATTAGAAAGAAGAAATATAGTAGCTGCAGTTGGTTCGTCTGGTACAACTGGTACTGGTGGTTCATCTGGCTCATCTGGAAGTAGCGGTTCATCTGGAACAAGCGGAACATCTGGTTCAGCTGGTTCATCTGGAAGTAGTGGTTCGTCTGGAACTTCTGGTACTGATGGTACGTCTGGTTCTTCTGGCAGTAGTGGTTCTTCTGGAAGTAGTGGTTCTTCTGGAACAGCTGGTTCATCTGGTTCATCTGGAAGCAGTGGTTCATCTGGAACATCTGGAAGTAGTGGAACTTCTGGTTCATCTGGAAGTAGTGGTTCATCAGGAACATCTGGAAGTAGTGGAACTTCTGGAAGTAGTGGTTCTAGTGGAAGTAGTGGAACTTCTGGAAGTAGTGGTACATCTGGTACAACTGGTTCATCGGGAACATCTGGGTCATCAGGTTCTTCTGGTTCATCGGGTTCATCCGGTTCTTCTGGAACATCGGGAACATCTGGAACATCGGGAACATCTGGAACTTCTGGAACATCTGGTTCATCTGGTAGTGGTGGTTCATCTGGAACATCTGGAACTTCTGGTTCGTCTGGTTCATCCGGTTCTTCTGGTTCATCTGGTTCATCTGGAACTTCTGGAACATCTGGAAGTGGGGGTTCGTCTGGTAGTGGTGGAACTTCTGGAACATCTGGAAGTGGAGGTTCTTCTGGTTCTTCAGGAACTTCAGGAACTTCTGGTAGTGGTGGTACAACTGGAACTGCGGGTAGTGGTGGTACATCAGGAACAAGCGGTACATCTGGTTCATCAGCAACAGCTGGTACTGGTGGTTCTTCTGGTACATCTGGTAGTGGTGGTACATCTGGTTCTTCTGGTACTGGTGGTACATCTGGTACATCTGGTACATCGGGAACATCTGGTACTTCTGGTTCAGATGGTATAAGTGGAACGTCTGGTACAAGCGGAACTTCTGGAACATCTGGTACTTCTGGAACATCTGGAACAACTGGTTCTTCTGGAACTTCTGGTTCTTCTGGAACATCAGGAACATCTGGTACATCTGGTACAAGTGGAGAAGATGGTACATCGGGTTCAAGTGGTACGTCTGGTTCATCTGGAAGTAGTGGTACTACTGGAAGTAGTGGTACAAGTGGTACAAGTGGTTCTTCTGGAAGTAGTGGTACAAGTGGTTCTTCTGGAAGTAGTGGTACATCGGGAACTACTGGTTCAAGTGGAACTTCAGGTTCGTCTGGAAGTAGTGGTACTTCTGGTACTGATGGAACTTCAGGTTCGTCTGGAAGTAGTGGTACAAGTGGTACATCTGGAACTACTGGTTCAAGCGGAACATCTGGTTCTTCTGGTTCGTCTGGAACAAGTGGAAGTGATGGTACATCTGGTTCTTCTGGTTCTGCTGGAAGTAGTGGTAGTAGTGGTTCTTCTGGAACTACGGGTTCTGATGGTACAAGCGGAACTTCTGGAATAGATGGTACAAGCGGAACTTCTGGTTCGGATGGTACAAGCGGAAGTAGTGGAAGTAGTGGAAGTAGTGGAAGCACGGGTTCTTCTGGAACTACGGGTTCTGATGGAAGTAGTGGAACTTCTGGAACTTCTGGTTCTGATGGTACAAGCGGAAGTAGTGGAAGTAGTGGAAGTACGGGTACGGCTGGTACATCTGGTACAACTGGTTCGGATGGTACTTCTGGTATCGATGGTACAAGCGGAACTTCTGGTTCGGATGGTACAAGCGGTAGTAGTGGTTCTTCTGGAACATCTGGTACACAAGGAACTTCTGGTTCGGATGGTACATCTGGTTCATCGGGTACATCTGGTTTGGATGGTACATATTTTGGTTCATCTGGTAGTAGTGGAAGTAGTGGTTCATCCGGTTCTTCTGGTTCATCTGGTACGGATGGGACATCTGGTACGTCTGGAGTAGATGGAACTTTCTTTGGAAGTAGTGGTACTTCTGGGTCATCAGCTACATCAGGTACTTCAGGAACTACTGGAACATCTGGTTCTTCTGGTTCATCTGGAACATCAGGAACTTCTGGAATAGATGGAACTTTCTTTGGTAGTAGTGGAACTTCGGGTTCAAGCGGAACATCCGGTATATCTGGAACTTCTGGTTCATCTGGTTCTACTGGTTCTAATGGTACATCTGGAACATCTGGTATAGATGGTACATTCTTTGGTAGTAGTGGAACTTCTGGAAGTAGTGGTACTTCTGGTACGGATGGAACGTCTGGTTCGTCTGGTAGTGATGGTACAAGTGGAAGCTCTGGTACATCTGGTTTAGATGGAACTTTCTTTGGTAGTAGTGGAAGTAGTGGAAGTAGCGGAACTTCTGGAGCTGGTTCTTCTGGAACTTCTGGTTCAAGTGGTTCTTCTGGTTCAAGTGGTTTAGATGGAACTTTCTTCGGAAGTAGTGGAAGTAGTGGAACATCTGGAACTTCTGGAGCTGGTACATCTGGTTCAAGCGGAAGTACAGGAACAGCAGGTTCGTCTGGAACATCTGGTGTTGATGGTACATTCTTTGGAAGTAGTGGTTCATCTGGTTTATCAGGTACCAATGGTTCATCTGGAACATCTGGAACATCCGGAACAACTGGGACAAGTGGTACATCTGGATTAGATGGTACATTCTTTGGAAGTAGTGGAACTTCTGGGTCAAGTGGAAGTACGGGAACGGCAGGTTCATCTGGAACATCTGGAACTACCGGAACATCTGGTACATCTGGTTCATCTGGTTTAGATGGTACATTCTTTGGAAGTTCGGGAACAAGCGGTACATCTGGTACAAGCGGAAGTACAGGAACGGATGGAACTTCTGGAACTACTGGAACATCTGGTTCTTCTGGTTTAGATGGTACATTCTTTGGTAGTAGTGGAACTTCAGGTTCATCCGGAACATCTGGTACATCTGGTACATCTGGTACATCTGGTCTTGGTTCTAATGGTACATCTGGTTCTTCTGGTTTAGATGGAACTTTCTTTGGTAGTAGTGGAACTTCGGGAACTTCTGGAGCACAAGGTTCTACTGGTGAAGCTGGTACTTCTGGTACTTCTGGTACTACACCTCCGGGCTTTACTTCTGGTACAAGTGGTAGTGGTGGTACAAGCGGACAAACTGGAACATCTGGAACATCTGGTACAACTCCACCAAACTTCACATCTGGTACAGCTGGAACTTCTGGAGAAACTGGAACATCTGGAACATCTGGTACAACTCCACCAAACTTCACATCTGGTACGGCAGGAACATCTGGACAAACAGGATCATCTGGTACATCTGGTACAACTCCTCCAAACTTTACATCTGGAACAAGTGGTACTAATGGATTTAGTTTAAGTGGGGTAACTGATAATGGTTTATTAACTTATCAAACTACACCAGTAGCTGCAATTGTTGAAAGTAATTTAACATTTGATGGAAATACTTTAAGTATAACTGGAAATGTTGTATCATCAACATCTATAACTGCAACTACTTTTAGAGAAACCTATTCTGATTTGGGAACTGGTGGTAGTGCTACTTTGGACCTATCAACTGCAAATAATTTTAGAAGACAATTTAGTGGTACATCCACAATAACAATATCAAATCCACCCGCATCAAATGCATTTGGATTTACATTTACTATGGTTAATGCTGGTGGTTATTCTATAACTTGGCCTGCTAGTGTTGATTGGGTAAATGGAAGCGCTCCAATATTAACATCAGTTGGTACGGATGTACTATCATTCTTTACATTTAATGGTGGTACAACGTATTATGGATTTGTGGTTGGAAAAAATATGAGTTAATAATTATAGTTATGAGTATAGCAAGAAAATTAATACCATCGGATTCAGCAGAAGTATTTCCGTTTGTATTCAGAATTACAACAACAACTGATAATACAGTTTTTACTGTACCATTAGTTGATTTTGGATTATTAAAACCAAATCTTACAATATCTTGGGGAGATGGTGGTAGCTCTCCATTAATAACATCATCATCATCCACAGATAGAATTCATACTTATGCTTTAGCTGGAACATATACAATTACTATTAGTGGATTTATGCCAGGCTTTTCGGTAAACAATAATTCATCTATTAGAAACTTAATTACTGAATTAGTTCAATGGGGAATTGTTGGATTAAGAACTATAAATTTTTATGGTTGTCAAAATTTAACAACAATACCTGGTAGTGATGATTTAGATTTAGTAGGTGGGTATACTGGTTTATCGGAAGTTGTAAGTTTTAATTCATGCTTTCAAGCAACTAGATTATCAGCTATACCCGCTGACCTTTTTGACTATTCTCCAAATGCAACAACATTTTCAAATACGTTTGCATCGATATTAACATTAACTACTGTTCCTAGTGGATTATTTGATAATGTACCAAGTGCAACAACATTTGCATCATGTTTCTTTGCATGTACTGCATTAACATCAGTACCATCTACATTATTTGATTTAAATGTAAATGCAACAAACTTTTCTGGTACTTTTAGAAATTGTAGAGCATTAACAAATGTATTACAATTTACAAATAATACAAATGCATTAATCTTTAATAACTGTTATAATATGAGTTCAACTGCAAATGCATTAACAGGAAATGCTCCTGAATTATGGTTAAGAACACCAACCCCATCTGGTACGGATTGTTTTAATAATTGTATAAATTTAACAAACTACGCATCAATACCTGCAAACTTTAAATAATATGTATTTACGAATTATAGATGAAACAATAAATTATCCTTATAGTATTCCTCAATTAAGAGAGGCGTATCCTAATGTAAGTTTACCTGCTGAATTATCTGATGAAGCTTTGGCAGATTGGGATATGTATGTAGTTACACCAACACCAATGCCAACCGATTATACAAAAAATATAATCGAAGGAACTCCTGTTTTAACAAATGGTGTGTATTATCAAAATTGGATTCAAACCGATGCTTCTCAAAGTGAAATAGATTATAGATTGGAAAATCAATGGTTTATTGTTAGAGAAATGAGAAATGAATTATTGGCAGAGTGTGATTGGACACAATTAAGTGATATTCCACAAACAACAAAAGATTTATGGAGTACTTATAGACAACAATTAAGAGAAATTACAAATCAATCAAATCCGTTTAATATAGAATGGCCTGTAAAACCTTAAAAGATATAATAGTTTATATTTATACCTATAACAAAATAACTAAGGTAAAATGGTAATACACAATCCTATATTTTCTGGTTCTATTATTCAAGATAGGAATAATGCATTTGCTGACCTTAGTGGTTCGTTTACAGGTTCTTTAACGGGTTCGTTTAAAGGAACTATCGATGTTCAGCAAGCATCATTTGATAACCTTAGAATAAATAATAGTTTATCGATAAGTGGGTCTGTAACAATGACTGGTTCGATGAATTTAACGGCTGGTGGATATTTAGTAGATGGAGTAAATGTAGTAGATTCTGCAATTGCATTTGCAATAGCATTAGGATAAATAAAATTAAAAAATGGCAAACGCATTTAAAAATAGTATAGCAAGTTCAATTGGAACATCTGGTGTTAAAGTTTATGAAACACCAGCAGCAACATCAACAACTGTAATTGGTGTGGGTGTAGCAAACGTAAATACAAATAACATTTCAGTTAGTGTAATGGTAAGAGATGTATCAGCTGATAAAGTTGCTTACGTTGTTAAGGATGCTTTAATTGTACCTGGTAGTTCTAATGTATTGGTTGGTGGTGAACAAAAATTAGTTTTGGAAACTGGAGATTTTCTTTCAGTAACATCATCATTAGCCAATTCAGCGGATGTAATTGTTTCAGTATTGGAGATAACATAAAAGTTTTAATGAATGGAGTATTTGGGTAAAAGTCCTAATGGGTTAAATCAACTAAGTTCATCCTTAGTTGCTTTGTTTGTAAGTGGTAGTAGGATTGTAGATTTCTCATCCGCATCAATTAATGTGGTTGGTAAAGTTACTGCTTCTGGAGTTCAAACTTACGAAATAGATTCTTTTGGAAACTTACCATTAGAAATAAAAGCAAATACTCAAATAACTGGGTCATTAGCTATTTCATCTTTTATAACATCATCTTTATTTAGAGGAGATGGTAGTGGTTTATTTAATATTCAAGCATCATCAATTGGTGATTTAGACCAAATTAAATCTGGTTCTGCTGTAGCTAACATTTCACCAAATAAAGGATTGGTTGTAAATGTACCAACTTCAATAGATGGTGGATTATCAGTAGACGGAAATTCAAATGTAACGGGTTCTGTTGTAATAACTCAAGATTTAAATGTAGGTGGAAAAATAACAACTACCGAATTACATACAACATTTATTTCATCATCTGTAATATTTTCATCCGGTTCAAATAAATTTGGTGATAATGTAATTGATAAGCATGAAATAACTGGTAGCTTAAACGTTAGTGGTTCTATATTCGTTGGATTGGCAAATACAATACCAACTGATAATACAACAAATGAAGTATTAGTATTGAATATGACCACTGGTAGAGTGAGTAGAAGATTTGCAGCAGCAACTTCTGGAACTTCTGGTACAAGTGGTACATCGGGAACTTCTGGAACTTCTGGTACAACTGGTTCAAGTGGAAGTAGTGGTACAAGCGGTACATCTGGAACATCCGGAAGTGGTGGTTCTTCTGGAACATCAGGAACATCTGGAACAAGTGGAAGTGGTGGTTCATCTGGAACATCGGGAACATCTGGAACTTCTGGAAGTGGAGGTTCATCGGGAACTTCTGGTACAAGAGGTACTTCAGGTACATCTGGTACAAGCGGAAGTGGTGGAACTTCAGGTACAACTGGTAGTAGTGGTACATCTGGTACATCTGGAACTTCGGGTCTAAGTGGTTCATCTGGTTCATCTGGAACATCAGGAACTTCTGGAACATCTGGAAGTGGAGGTTCATCTGGTAGTAGTGGAACTTCTGGTATAAGTGGCTCAAGTGGAAGTAGTGGAACATCGGGAACATCTGGAACAACTGGTACAGGTGGCTCATCTGGTTCTTCGGGTGTAAGTGGTACTTCGGGTTTAACTGGTACAAGTGGTACTGGTGGTTCGGCTGGTACAAGCGGTACATCGGGAACATCTGGTTCAAATGGTTCTTCTGGTAGTGGTGGAACATCTGGTACATCTGGTAGTGGTGGTATAAGTGGAGCTGGTGGTTCTGCTGGTACAACTGGTAGTGCTGGTTCTTCTGGAACATCTGGTTCTTCTGGTACAAGTGGTACTTCTGGTACGAGTGGTATTGGTGGAGCAAGTGGTTCTTCGGGAACTTCAGGTTCTTCTGGAACATCAGGAACTTCTGGAATAAATGGTAGTAGTGGAACATCGGGAACTTCTGGGACAAGTGGTACTGGTGGTTCAACAGGTACAGGTGGTACATCTGGAACTTCTGGAACAACTGGTACATCTGGTACAAGCGGAACTTCTGGAACATCGGGAACTTCTGGAGCACAGGGCTCGTCTGGTTCAGCTGGAACATCTGGAACATCTGGTACAAGCGGACAAGCTGGTGGTGTAAAATATAATTTTAGTACAACAACAACTGATTCCGATCCTGGTGCTGGTACATTACGATATAACAATACATCAACTGGATTAATATCTCAAATTTATATAGATAATACAGACCAATCTGGTGTAACTCAAACAACTTGGTTTGATACATGGGATGATTCTACTACAACTGGGGCAAGGGGATATATAACACTATCAAGTAGAGATAATGGTACAATAACTAATATATTTGTAGTAACAGGAGCAGTAACAGCTGCAGCTGGATATTATAAAATACCTGTTTCTTATGTGAGTGGAATAATTCCATCTACAAACGGAGCTCAATTAGTAATAGATTTTTCAAGAACAGGTAATACTGGAACTGCGGGTTCTTCTGGAACATCAGGAACTTCTGGAACATCGGGCACAACTGGTTCATCAGGAACAAGCGGAAGTGCTGGAACAAGCGGAAGTGCTGGAACAAGCGGAAGTGCAGGAACAAGCGGAAGTGCAGGAACAAGCGGAAGTGGTGGAACATCAGGAACTTCTGGTAGTGGAGGTACATCTGGTACAAGCGGTACATCCGGTACAAGAGGAACTGGTGGTACATCTGGTACATCCGGCACATCGGGTACATCTGGAACTTCTGGAAGTGGTGGTACATCTGGAACATCTGGAACATCAGGAACTTCTGGTAGTTCTGGTACATCTGGAACATCAGGAACTTCTGGTACATCGGGAACTTATGGAAGTGGGGGTACATCTGGTACAAGCGGAACATCTGGTACAAGAGGAACTGCTGGTAGTGGTGGAACATCTGGTACTTCAGGTACATCTGGTACAAGCGGAACATCAGGTACATCTGGTACAAGAGGAACTGCTGGTAGTGGTGGTACATCCGGTACATCAGGAACTTCTGGTACATCGGGAACTTCTGGTACATCTGGTACATCTGGAACATCCGGAAGTGGTGGTACATCTGGAGTTTTAGCACTAACAGGTACAACCAATAATGGTGTAATTACATTAAATGGTACTGCACCAAATGCAACCGTTGAAGCAAATTTAACTTTTGATGGTACTACATTAGCAGTAACTGGTAATACTACAATTAGTGGTGACCTTACTGTAAGCGGTACTACAACATATATTAATACAACAACTCTTAATGTAGGTGATAATATCATCACATTAAATGCAGATATTGGAGCATCAACTTCACCAACTGAAAACTCTGGTATTGAAATTAAGAGAGGTAATGCAGCAACAAAACAATTTATTTGGGATGAGGGTAATGACAGATGGTCATTTGATGATAATGTAAACGTAAGTGGTAACATAGTTCTTAGTGGTACAATTGATACGGGACAAGGTGCAACGGAAGTTTATTTGATGAATCAGAATGTTCGTACAACTGATGCTGTAACATTTGCTACTGTGAACACTGGACAAGGTGCAACGGAAGTTCACTTAATGAATCAAAATTTAAGAACAACGGATTCTCCTACATTTGTAAACGTAACAGCAAATTTAACAGGTACTGCTGATAGAGCTGAAGCTGTTGATTCAAATGATACTCGTAATACAAATGATACTCCATCAAGTAGAAATAGTGGTGTTTATTTTGATTTCAAATCAAATAGTACAAACGGATTAAGTGATGGTGGTTCGTATAACGGCCAAATGACTTGGAGAAGTTATGGTAGTAGTACTGATTTAAGTGGTGGTTATCCAATTCAAATAGCATATACTGATGGTGGTAGATTATGGAGTAGATTAGGAACTGGAGCATCAACTTGGGCAGCTTGGAGACAAATATTAAATAGTGTTGACCAAGCCTACGCTTATAATATGAACCAAAATGTTCGTACTTCAGATGCACCAACATTTGCCGGTTTAACATCAACTGGAACTGTTAATATTAATAGTGGAAATGTAATTCAACTTTATACATCGGCTAATAACTTAAGAGGATATATACAAGCAACAGATACTGATGATAATCATTTAATTATAGCTACTTCTGGTGGTGAAGATATTGTATTCAAAGATAGTGGATTGAGTGGTGATAGAAATATGGTCATCAGAGGTACAGGTACTGTTGAAGCTTATGGAGATTTCAGAGCTCCTGTATTCTATGATTCTGCTGATACCACATATAATATAAATGGTAATGACCTTTCAACACTTTATAGATTAAGAGTTGGTGGAGCAATATCAACAAATACATCAAATGGAGCTAATATATTCGGAATGAAATCCGAAGGTGGTAAATATCTTACACATAATGCATTTGGACAGGATGGTGGGTATAACTGGCCATCAACAACATACACAACATCAAATAGTAATTCGGCTGCTGGTAATACAACTTTTAGAGGACCTGGTTCTTGGGAAGGGCATATTGAAGCAGGATATGTTACAATTGATGCAACAAAAACATATAAGGTATCAGCTTGGATTAGAACTGTAAGTGGTAACCCATATTGTTTCTTATCTTATAGACAATTCTATTGGGATTATTCAAACCCTGGTAATGGTGGTTGGGGTAACCCTTACTATTGGACAGGTGTTCCTCCAACAACTTGGACTGAATATACAATGACAATTGGACCTGCAGGGTCTGGAGCAAGTTATACTCACATGAGTGGTGTTAAATTTGCGCAAGTAGGTTGGTTACATAACTATCTATACAGTGGATATAGTGGGCAGGCAGAAATTCAAGGATTTAGAATCGAAGAAATCGATAATATTTTAGCAAATAATACAACTGTATTAGGTGATATATATGCATCAAGATTTATAGATAATAATGATGGTAGTTTTTTAGCAGACCCAACCGGCACTTCTAGATTTAGTATATTAACATTAACATCTACATTAAATTTACCAAATAACGCATTGGTTTCGGTAAATGGTGAACCTGATGTATGGGGTGCTAGATTTAGAACAACTACATCTACATCCAACTTAGGTTCTGCACTTAAAAATATTATTTGGACAGGTGGTGGAACTTCTGAAGGATTGGCAATTTCTGGTGTAGGAACTGGTGGATATGCATTAGAGGTAAGAAATGACGGTATAGCTTGGGCTAGAAGTTCATTTAGAGCTCCTGAAATTTATGCTGACCGTTTTTATGATGATGATGGTACATTCTTCTTTAGAATTGGCACTAGTAGTGGAAATACTAGACACATTAACTTAGCAAATAGTACATCTGACCCATCGGATGTTGGTTCATCGACTGGTATTACATCTGGACAAAGAAGTGATGGGCAGGCATACTATATGTTCTATGTGAAATCTCCATATAACAATGGAAACTCTACACATACGAGAATGGTTATGGGATGGCACACTGGTGTTGAAATTGGTGGTAACCCTACTTATGGTGGTACTCGTTTTATGAGTGATTCACCTGGTGTAAGTACCAATGAAATAATGAGTGTTGGTAGAGGTGACCAAAATATAAGAATTACAAATACTTTATTTGTTCCTTATATAGCAGATAGAGATAATACAGCATTCTATTTAAACCCTGCTGATACTGGAAATTCAATTAATATAGCAGGTTCTCTAAGAGCACAAAACTATAATAAACCGGCTATTAAATCTGTATCAAGTGGTACATCATCAGCAGGAGCATCTTTTGCAATTCAGCAAGAAACTGCAGAAGGTTGGACTGGTATATTTGTAGATTACGAACCATATACTGGTTGGGGATTCTATCATGATAACCCAAATAATCTATTCTCATTTACTTCTGAAGGTTCAACAGGACAAATTCGTTCATTTACTGTACCATCTCGTGAAAGTGGTAATAGAACTGCGTATGAGAAATTTAGAGTTGACCAAAATAATGGTGATATAATTGTTGGTAGAGATGGTTATGCACAATCATCATTTAGAGCACCAATATTTTATGATTCAAATGATACCGGATATTATGCTGACCCTAATGGTGGTTCGTATATGAGAGGTAGATTTGAAGTTGCGGGCGGGCATGGTAACTCATCTCTTAGAATAATCGCTAGAGGAAATGAAATGGGTACTGGTACTCCATCGTATTTACAAATGTGGGTTTCTGAACCTGGTGTAACTTGGAATGATGGTGGATTTGGATTTAACGTACATAATGATGGTGGTTCTCCTGGTGGATTTGGTAGATTAAATAGTGGACAGGGACAAGCATACATGAGATTTAATACCGGTGGTAATACATACTTCTATAATACTAACACATCTGGTACTCGTTACACTACGATGGAGTGGTATTCTGATAACTGGGTATATGCTAATAACTATTTAACAGGTGGTAACTCATTAAGAGCACCAATATTCTACGATTCAAATAATACAGGATATTATTTAGACCCTAATGGTGTATCTCAATTGAGTTATGTATTAGCAAACGATTGGTTTAGAGCACAAGGTGGTACTGGATTATACACACAGGATTATGGTTCACATTGGAGAACATCTTTACAATCATCCTATGGTACTTGGGAGATGTATGGATATGCTAGAAATGGATGGTCTGGTGTAAATATAATAGACCCTTCTGGATATTGGAATCACTATATGCACGAAAGTGGAAATGGTGGTTTGTATCAACAAAACGGAAATGGTTGGGTTTGGTATTATAGTAGAGGAAACGATTGTTTAGGTATTGGTGATTCATCTACTGTGGGTGGATATGCTGCTAGAATAAACAATTCATTGTATGTAAACTCTACAATGTATGCTGGTGGTTCTGTATATGGTACTATATTCTATGATTCAAACGATAGTGGATATTATTTAGACCCTAATGGTGTAGATAATCAGGGTTTACGAATGAGAGGTGGTACACTTCATGGACCTAACTGGAGTTGGGGTAAATATTTAAGAGTTGGTACTAATGGTAGAATTGATGGTAACCCATCTGTTGTAACTACTAATGGTAACTTACACTTAGATTGTGAGAACGGATATGAAACTTATATCAACCACTATTCTGGTAATAGAACTTATACATACGAATTAAGAAGTACATTTATCTACGATTATAATAATACTGGATATTATTGGAATGGTGATGGTACATCTCGTATGTTGACTATTGATGTAAACAATGCATATTTAGGTTGGTTTGAACCTTGGGGTGTTGGTGGAAATTCTGGAAATGGAGATTTTGCATATCGTTTATTCCAAGAAGGTGGTGGATGGGGGTATCCATATCCTGATTTTAGACTTGCATATCATACTGGTATTAAGTTTGGAGCAAATCCATCTTACGAAGGTATGAGATTTTACAACGATTACCCAATGGGTTCGTTGATTATGCAAGTAAATGGTGGGTCAGAATATATCTACAAATATCGTTGGATGTACACTGGAACTGCTGGATTCTATTCAGATTATAATGGTGCACATTGGTATCCTAACTATGCATCATCTTATGGTTCTTGGAGAGCAGATGGACAACGAAATGGTTGGTATGGAATAAGTATTGGTACAGGTAACAGCCCACATGTGATGTTTGATGGTAGTGGTAATGGTGGTATGTACGTTGAAGGATATGGTAGATGGTTACTATATCACTCATTGGGTAATAATTGTATGGGTATTGGTACATCATCAACTGCCGGTGGTTATGGTATTTATGTAAATGGTGGTGGATATTTTACTGGTAACGTTGTAGCATATTCCGATAGAAGAAAGAAAAAAGATATTGTAACAATAGATAACGCTTTAGATAAAGTTTTACAACTAAGAGGTGTTTACTATACTAGAATTTACAATACATACGATACTATTCCTGATGATGGAGCTGATAAAAGACAATTAGGTGTAATTGCACAAGAAGTAGATGAAGTTGTTCCGGAAGTAGTATCATACGCAAAAGATGTAGACGAATACGCAGTAGCTTATGGTAATTTTGCAGGTTTATTTATTGAAGCATTTAAAGAACAAACCGAAATTATAAAAAATCAGCAAAAAGAAATCGATGAATTGAAAGAAATTGTAAACAAATTAATACTTAATAATAAAGGATAAATTATGGCACTAATAAAAGATTACGAAATACCAGGTACTGGAGTTGTTGTTGAAAATGCATATCATGTAGTGACAGATGTTGCTATTAAAAAAAGAATGGCAGATGTAGCACCGCCGGTAGATAATTCAAGACCAGATGGATTGACAGCAAGAGATACAACTCCTGGTAGTGAAGTATATTGGCAAGCTGGATATACTGCACAAATATCTGTTACAATTTGGAAAGATAGAGCCTCAAGAGAAGCGGATGCTAGACCAATTGGATTTATAGGAAACAATTCATCCGATAATAAATATGAAGCTTCTATTGGTACTCAAGGTATGGACCATAAATGTATATTTATGTTAGAAGTACCATCGGAATTAAATAATTTTCAACAAGCATATAGACATCTTTTGACAACGGATTATTATAGTGGTTCACTTGAAGATTAAAATAAAAAAATAATATTTATTATTAAATAAACAAATTATGGCATATACATACGAATGGAAATTAACAGGTATTAAAAAACAAAATACCGATGCATTAGATAATGTTATCGTTAATACATATTGGAAATTAACAGGCATTAATGAAAATGGTGAATCTGGAAGTTTTGCAGGAGCAACTCCTTTGAGTTTAAGTTCTGTAAATCCAGATACTTTTACTACATACGAAAGTCTTACCGAAGCTCAAGTTTTAGGTTGGGTTAAAGATATTGTTAGTGGTTCTGGTCCATCAAACTATTGGAATCATATAAATTCACAAATAGAAAAAGATATTAACGTACACAAATATCGTAGTTTAACGGTGATGGAAGCAGATTTACCTTGGGCACCTACATCTGGTAGTAATACTATGGGTTCTGACCCACAACCAGTGTAATAAAATACACATATTTTAAACTTTATAAATATCCAAAGCATTATATTATGTTTTGGATATTTTCTTTATATTTATATCTGTATTTCGAACTAGCAAATACAAACTTAAAATACAAATTGAAGAAATAAAATGGCAGAAAGAATCGTATCACCTGGCGTATTCACAAGAGAAAATGACCTTTCCTTCTTAGCGCAAGGAATTGGTGAAATTGGAGCAGCATTTATAGGACCTTTTAAGCAAGGACCTGCATTTGTTCCTACTATTGTAAGAACGCAATCAGAGTTTGAAGAAATCTTCGGAACACCTGATGGAACATATTATACCGATTATGCGGTACAAAACTATCTAAGAGAAGCTGGAACGGCAACAATCGTAAGGGTTGGTGGTGTTGGAGGTTATACTCAAGCTGCACCTTTAGGTATATTAGCATCCGGTTCTACTAATGGTAGTTCAGATAAAATTATTGGTGTATTATATTCAACACATAATGGAACTCAAAATGTAGGATATCCTCAAAATGCAACATTTATAACATCAAGTAATTCTGTTCCTGGTCAATTTACTATTGATGGTACATTAGGTACTGCTGGTGTTAGAGCTTATGTAACTGCATCTATAATTCAAACAACAGTAAATGATATAGCTGATGTGTTTGGTGAATCTCCAAGAGGTGCTAAAGGTGCTTACGCATATAATTTCTTCGAAAATACAGCATTATCTTACACAGGTTCTTCTGATACTATTGGTAATAAAGTTGTAATATCTTCTATTACATTCCCATCTCAAGTTTATGGTGATGTTAGTACGGCAGAAACTCCAATGGTTAAATCTCAATTAATTAGTGGTGAGAGATATGACCTTTTCAAATTTGTAACTTTAGGACATGGTACATTATATAATACTAAATTCAAAATTGGTATTTCTAATGTAAAAGCGGCTGGTGAAGATGGTTCAACTGATTATTCAACTTTCACTGTAACAATTCGTTCTTATAGTGATACTGATAAGAGAAAGAGTGTTGTTGAAACATTTAACAATGTAAACTTAGACCCTGCTTCTCCGAACTATATAGCTAAGAGAATTGGTGATAGATATTTGACTATTGATGATAATGGTAAGATTACTGAAAATGGTGATTATACAAATAAATCAAAGTATGTAAGAGTTGCTATGGCAGAAAATAGTGTTGGAAATCCAATTTCAGCAGCACCATTCGGTCATGGAGCATATACAAATCCAATCAAAACAAATAGTACATCTGAAGATAATAAAATACCTGCGGTTGTATATCAAACTGGTTCAGTAGTTAATACTTCATCATCTCCAATTTATTTTAGTGGATTTGATTTTGAAACTCAAGGTATTGCTGGTGATAACTCAAATTATATGAAACCAATTCCTGATGGAGCTGGTACTGGTGCAAATACATTATTCGCATTTGATTCTCAATTGAGTTATGTAATGACTGGTTCGGTTTCATCTGATATGGTTAAGAGACAATTTGTATTAGGATTCCAAAAAGGATTTGATGGATTAAATCCAACTACAAAAATTAATTTAGGAAGTGAAATATCTGCAGCTAATACACAAGGATTTAATTGTGCAACTGCAACATCAACTGGAACATTAGCATACAATAAAGCAATCAACGCTATATCAAATGCAGATGAGTGGGATATCAACTTAGTTGTAACTCCTGGTATTGTAAAATACTATCACCCAGCTATTACTCAAAAAGTAATTGATATGGTCGAAGATAGACAAGATTGTTTCTATATTGCAGATTTTGCTACATCTGATTCTCAATTAGGTGGTGCAATTACGGAAGTAACTGAAATGGCAAATGCAATTGATTCTAACTATGTAGCAACATACTATCCTTGGGTTAAGACAGTAGATAGTAATACAAATAAATTAGTATCAGTTCCACCATCAGTATTGATGCCGGCTGTATTCGCTGCAAACGATAGATTAGCAGCAGAATGGTTCGCACCTGCTGGTTTGAATAGAGGTGGTATCATCGGAGCAGTTTCAGTATTGAATAGATTAACACATTCTGAAAGAGATACTCTATATGAGAACAAAGTAAACCCAATCGCAGCATTCCCTGGACAAGGTATTGTAGCATTCGGACAAAAAACATTGCAAGATAGAGCATCTGCATTAGATAGAATCAACGTAAGAAGATTACTTATCACTGTTAAGAAGTTCATTGCATCTACATCTCGTTTCTTAGTGTTTGAACAAAACACAGCAACAACTAGAGCACGATTCTTAAACACTGTAAACCCTTATTTAGAGGCAATCCAACAAAGACAAGGTTTATACGCATTCAGAGTTGTAATGGATGAATCTAACAATACACCTGATGTAATTGATAGAAATATTATGGCTGGACAAATTTTCTTACAACCTGCTAAGACAGCGGAATTCATCGTAGTGGATTTCAACATCTTACCAACTGGAGCAAGTTTTAACGCATAATATAAAAAACAACAAAGTAGATATTTATTAATATAATAAAAAGGATAATAAAATGGCAGAAATACTAGAGTTTGACA
>JACCDW010402402.1_pt1 | contig 23764 bp, 15 predicted proteins | sample 7449781 | NCBI WGS metagenome assembly JACCDW01 (sample SAMN15323449, study PRJNA562643) | freshwater metagenome | isolation source: river surface water | place: USA:Blue River Watershed | collected 2017-08-18
ACAGGAAGCACTCGAGCATCTGCTTCAGGTTCAGCAGCTTCGGCTGACCGTCGACCAGCGCGACCATGTTCATGCCAAAGGTGTCCTGCAGCTGGGTCTGCTTGTACAGATTGTTCAGCACCACATCGGGCAGCTCGGCGCGTTTGAGTTCAATGACCACGCGCATGCCCGACTTGTCGGATTCATCACGGATGTCGGAGATACCGTCGAGCTTTTTATCGCGCACCAGCTCAGCGATACGCTCGAGCAGTGACTTCTTGTTGACCTGATACGGCAGCTCATCAACGATGATCGCGGAGCGGCCATCGCGGATTTCTTCGAAATGCGTTTTCGCGCGCATCACGACGCGGCCACGGCCGGTGCGATAACCATCGCGCACGCCACCCACACCATAGATGATGCCGGCAGTCGGGAAGTCGGGCGCCGGGATGATCTCGATCAGCTCATCAATCGTGCACGATGGCGTGCTCAGCACATGCAGCGCGCCATTGATCACTTCGCTGATGTTATGCGGCGGAATATTCGTCGCCATACCCACCGCAATGCCCGACGAGCCATTGATCAGCAGGTTGGGAATGCGGGTCGGCAGTACGGAAGGTTCTTTTTCCTTGCCGTCATAGTTCGGTACGAAATCGACGGTTTCCTTGTCGATATCAGCGAGCAGCTCCTGCGAGATCTTGTCGAGACGGCACTCGGTGTAACGCATGGCGGCCGCGTTGTCGCCGTCAATCGAGCCGAAGTTACCCTGACCATCGACCAGCGTGTAGCGCAGCGAGAAATCCTGCGCCATGCGCACCAGCGTGTCATAGATGGCCTGGTCGCCGTGCGGGTGATACTTACCCATCACCTCGCCCACCACGCGCGCGCACTTCACGTACGGGCGATTCCAAACATTGTTCGTCTCGTGCATCGCAAACAGCACGCGGCGATGCACCGGCTTCAGGCCATCCCGCACATCGGGTAGCGCACGGCCGACGATCACGCTCATTGCGTAATCGAGATAGCTCTTGCGCATCTCCTCTTCGAGGGAAATCGGGATGGTTTCTTTTGCGAACTGATCCATAGAGAGGCTGACAGAAAACGAGGTATTCGATGTTCGATCGAGATGTCCGATCGAACTTGCCGGCAGCAAGGCCGACACGCGATTTACAAACGCAAGATTCTACCATGCAGCCCCCTGCTGACCGCGCCCTTTTCCGGTGTCGGAATTGGCGTGGGCCGGACGCCTGTTCTTTGATTTTGCTGAAGTTCGCGCACCTTTGCGGCGCAGCGCGGGTCTTAGCTGACTCGACCGGAATGGCTGGAGGATCAGGTATGCGCGTCCCATCGAATCCCCTGTTGGCCCTGCTGTCGCTGTCGCTATCCGGCGCTCTGGCGGGCGGAACGGCACCTGCGCTGGCAGCGCCCGCCATGGCGCCCATCAACGCGCAAGGCAATCCTGCGTATGCCAGCGACTCTCAGGGCTTTGTGGTGCGCGGAAGTCAGGGCGAATGCTGGCGCACGGGTAGCTGGACCCCGGCACTCGCCAACGTCGTCGGCTGTGATGGTGTGCTGGCCAAAGCCCTGCCCGTACCATCGCCGGCACCGAGCCCGCAGCCCGGCGCTGCACTGCCGCCGGAGCCTCCGTCAACGACCCCGCCGTCAGCCGCTGAGTCGGGCGCGGCACGCACCGCGCCGCCGGTTGTGGTGCCGCCCTCCGCACCGCCGGCCCAGGCCGATCTGGGGCCGGACGGTGGTGCGGCAGCAGCCGCCCGGTCCGACAAGATCACGCTTGATACCGATACCACTTTCGACTTCGATCAGGCCCGACTGAAACCGGCCGGCGAGGAGAAGTTGAAAGCGATTGCACAACGGCTGTCGACGATGGAACTGGAAGTCGTGGTTGCCACCGGCCATACCGACTGGACCGGCACCGAGGCTTACAACCAGAGCCTGTCTGAACGACGGGCTGCGGCGGTAAAGCGCTTTCTGGTCGCGCAGGGTCTGCCTGAGCGCAGGATCTTCACTGAAGGCAAAGGCGAGCGCGAGCCCGTTGCCACCAACCACAGCAGGGAAGGCAGAGCGAAGAACCGCCGCGTGGTGGTCGAAATCGTCGGAAAACGTAATCGCTGAAGACGCGCCGCAGAACATTGCTCGCCCGCGCTGTTGAGTGCTTCTCGTCCCCAATGGCAGGCTGGCATTGCCGGCGTTGCCGGTGACAACGCCGGTTCTTGCCTGCCGTCCAGCTTTCTCGGTTAAAATGATGGTTAATTGACATTCTCGCGGCCAGTACCGGCCGCTTGCGGAAAGTCATGCAGTTTTCCATCCATCTACCGGGAATACCACATGAAATCCATACTGCGTATCGCACTCGCCACTGCCGTGCTGTCGCTCGCTTCGACAGCGTCCGCTGCTGACGGCAGCAAGCCAGGCTACCTGATCGACAGCCGCAATGATGTCGTCAAGAGCGGCTTCGGTCTCTGCTGGCACACCGGCTTCTGGACACCGGCCGACGCGATCGAAGGCTGCGACGGCGCGCTCGCAAAACCCGCGCCGGTGGCAGATGCAGCGCCCGCACCGGCACCGGCTGTCGAAATCACGGCTCCGGCCGCCGCGGCACCTGCTCCGGCTGCCCCGACGTCGGAAAAAGTCAGCTTCTCGGCGGATGCCTTCTTCGATTTCGACAAAGCCGTGCTGAAGCCGGAAGGCAAGGCCAAGCTGGAGTCGCTTGTCGCCAGCCTGAAGAACACCGACATCGAAGTCATCGTTGCCACTGGCCATACCGACTGGACCGGTTCGGTGCCGTACAACATGAATCTGTCGCTGCGCCGCGCGAAAGCAGTGAAGGCCTTCCTCGTGGCAAAAGGCATTCCGGCAGCACGCGTGTTCACCGAAGGCAAGGGTGAGAACCAGCCAATCGCGGACAATCGCACGCGTGAAGGCCGCGCGAAAAACCGTCGTGTTGACATCGAAGTTGTTGGCACCACGCGCAAGTAAATCGCGCCTCTTGGCCCCTGAAAGCCGCTGCGTTTCAGCGGCTTTTTTCTTGTCCTCACCGTTTCGGCTATCATCCGACCCATGAACGCCGATCCGCTCGAACTCCAGAAATTTAGTGAACTTGCCCACCGCTGGTGGGATCCGAACTCCGAATTCCGCCCGCTGCACGAGATCAATCCGCTAAGGCTGGAATGGATCAACGCGCGTGTGCCTCTCGCGGGCAAGCGCGTGCTTGATGTCGGCTGCGGCGGCGGCATCCTGGCTGAATCGATTGCCAGGAAAGGCGCGACCGTCACCGGCATCGATCTGTCGGAAAAGGCGCTGAAGGTCGCTGACCTGCACAGCCTGGAATCCGGTGTCGCCGTGCGCTACGAACTGATCGCGGCCGAGGCGCTGGCTGCACGCGAAGCCGGGCAATATGACGTGGTCACCTGCATGGAAATGCTGGAGCATGTGCCGGATCCGGCTGCGATCGTGCAAGCCTGTTCGACGCTGGTGAAGCCTGGCGGTCACGTGTTCTTCTCGACACTCAACCGTAACCCGAAATCGTATCTGTTCGCCGTCATCGGCGCCGAATACATCCTGCGCCTGCTACCGAAGGGCACGCATGACTATGCGAAGTTCATTAAGCCGGCCGAACTAACGCAATTCGCTCGCAACGCCGGGCTGGAGGTCGACGCGATCAAGGGCATGACCTACAACCCGCTGACAAAAATCTATTCGCTGAACCGCGATACCGACGTCAACTACCTGATTGCGTGCCGCAAGCCCGCTTGAAACCGAAACAATGATCAAGCGACTTCCGGCGCCGAAGGCGGTGCTGTTCGACCTGGATGGCACGCTGGCTGATACCGCGCCCGATCTGGCGTATGCCGTCAACAAAATGCGTGCCGATCGCGGGCTGGCGCCGACGCCATTCGAATTACTGCGCCCGCTGGCCTCGGCCGGCGCACGAGGACTGATCGGTGCCGCGTTCGGCATCGCGCCCGGCGACGATAGTTTCGATGCGCTGCGCACCGAATTCCTCGCCAACTACGCCGCGCACATCGCTGATGCCACCGTGCTGTTCGATGGCATCGATGCACTGCTCAGCAGCATTGATGCACAAGGACTTCGCTGGGGCATCGTCACCAACAAGCCTGCTCTGTACACGGATGCACTGCTGCCACTGATAGGCTTGCAGCATGCGGCTTGCTCGATATCAGGCGACACCACAGCGCACGCCAAACCCCATCCCGAACCGCTGCTGGAAGCGGCGCGCCGGCTGCAGCTTCATCCGGCGGACTGCTGGTACGTCGGCGACGACCTGCGCGATATTCAGGCCGGCAAGGCGGCGGGCATGGCCACCATTGCCGCCGGCTGGGGCTATTGCGGGCTGATCGAGCCGCAAGCCTGGGATGCCGACCAGATTGCTGCCCAACCCGGCGACATTGTCGAACAGCTGTCCCGTCCTTGAAATCGCCGGCGCTCGCCCCATCTATTGGGCTACAATGAAGATCTGCTTGGGGACGACCTGGTTTCGACAGGGGTTACGAAGCAGCGCAGGGCATGCCGAGGACTGGTGACCTCGTAAATCCAGCCGGAAATCCTTAACTGCAAACGATACCTCGTACGCAGTAGCTGCTTAATTGCGGCTTCCCTCACACTGTCTCGTCCCTGGGGCAGGCCGGCAACGGTACGTGAGGTCATTTACAGGGAATCGCGTTATGCCGGGTCACTTGGTATGGCGTTAAATCAAGGTGACTCGCCTTGTCGCAGCGTGTGTGTCCGCGTCGGCAAGGTCAAAACCAAACGACAACACTAAGCATGTAGAACTGGCTGTAGAGGGCTTCTGGACGCGGGTTCGATTCCCGCCGTCTCCACCACTTTAAAAAGATGCCGCCGCAAGGCGGTATTTTTTAAGGTGTTCGTCCTAGCGCATTGAACCCGCAGAACGCGGGAGTGTAGGTGGGGTTCAGCGAATCGCTAAGCTGGCAGCAGACTGATCTATCCAGCAGATCCGGAAAACTTGTTCATTCGGGGTTAGCGTCATCACTCACCGTTTTTGCCCCTGAATTTTGCACCGGGTGATCTCTTCCTGCCTGATCCCCTCCGAGCTCAGGAAAACACAACCGGGCGCCGTCCCACCGTTGGCCACACCAGCAACAGCCTTCGGCATCGATGATGCAGGTACCGCTACCGCAACAACGTTCGTCTTCCATATCGCCTCTCCCAGAACATCCTCATCGGTCAAAATACACTTAGGCGGTGGGTGCTTTTACCGCGTTATCAGCCTCAAAACCTCTACTATCCGAAATGCAAGCGCCGGTCACTGACTTTCTGCATCTAAACCGAACTCACTGAACATTCCCATGACTGAAAATCGTGCTACTCAAGCAAAGAAAAATACGGCAAAAACTTATCTGATCCTGGGAGCAATTTTTATTGCGATCTTTGCCGGCATCACCCTTATGGCATTGTTCATTGCGCGCTTAGGCTGGTAGCTCATCCAATTGAAACAAGCCGATCCACTCACTCCTGGCGCCGCCTGTCCCAGGTAGTTAATGGCGCGGGAAGTACGACCCGTCCCGCAAGGTAGTGCAACGCGGCCAGCGGTCTGACGAAACAGGCGCTTAGTCAAAGCGCGAGGCCAAGCGCTGTAACGATGGCCGCCAGCGCAGAAAAAATCTGTACATTCGTTCCATCAGCCAGGTAGCCCCCGGCAGGCGGCCGGCAAAGGCTAGCCAGCGCCAGCCGGGCAGCACTGCCCACAAGGCCAGAAAAGCCTCGGCACCGCTGAGGAGCTTGCCGTCAGGGCCTTGCACATGGAAACGCGCCAGTAATTGTTCTCTCGTGGTGCCGGGCGGTAGCGGTACCGCCGCGTTGCTGACATCAGCAAAACAGACGGGCGCATCTGCCGACAGTGGTCGAAGGTCGCGGTAGACGCCGATTTCGCGTCGGCACAGCGGGCATGCGCCGTCATATAAAACGGTCAGTGCAGGTTCTGTCTTCTTCGGGTCGGTCTTATTGGGATCAGTCATGCTGGCTGGCATACAACAAGTCATTCTTGAATCCCCAGTGTAGTGCAAATCCACTAATAACAAATTTCGCGCCCCCGGTTTTCAAAAAGACAGCTCATCACCAAATTCAGCATCACCTCACCGTCTGGTTACACCAGCCCATTCGCCGTCTTGTAAGCCGATGCCGACACACCGTCGAGCACGATGATTGCCGAGATGCCCGTACCATCATGGTCATAGGCGAGATAGGTCGCCGTGTCATTCCCGCCGATGAAGACTTCAGCAACGGGCGTCGCGGTCGTGGTGCCGCTGCTCGTGGTCGTATTGAAATTACTCAGCGCACTACTGATGAAACTTTCCAGCGTTTTTGCGGACGTGCTGACCAGCGATAATCCGCCGAAGTTCAACTCATCGTCACCGATTCGGAAACCCGTGACCAGCACCTGCTGGATGCTCGACCCGGTCACGCTGTCCTGATCGGCAGCAAAATTCAGGACGGCTTTGCCAGAGGTATCGGTGAAAGAGATATCGATCTGATCCAGCAACTGGTTCGCTGTCGATCCCGTCTCACCAAGAGTCAGCGTCGTCAGACCGGATTCACCATCGCCACCCAGCTTTGCCCGACCGCCGTCGGTATGCAGCCTGAGCGTGGCCGATACCGAATCGTCCTGCTGGATCGCATTCAGGAACAGGTCGATCGGTGCCGCGCCGAGCTTGCCCAGTGTCAGATCGGCGTGCGCTGAAGCGCCGGCCGCATTGCCGGTGCTGCTGTCAGCCATCATCAGGATAGTGCCGCCCACCGTCACCTGCGTGCCCGTTCCCTGATGAATGGTCAGGTCGGCGCTGCTGCCTTCGCCCAGCGCACCAACGGTGATGTTCTGCGCGATGCTGATCTTGCCCGACAATGCTTCGAGCTCGATACTTGCCTCACTGCCGGTACCACTGGCCACCAGGTGCAGGCCGCCGCCAATGGTCACAGACGGTGTGCCCGGCTGCGTTGTCTGATGCAGTTCGCCAGCGTTGAATTGAATATGACTGCTGCTACCCGTCGCCGTCGCGGAAGCCTGCAGGTCGCCGGTGGCGTTAATGCTTCCATACAGACTGCTCACTGATAAATCTGTATTGGCATTCACGCCGGATGCAATCAGGGTTGACGTGCCGGACAGACTGACTGCGCCAAGATTGGCCACTGCTGACAGCCGCGCGCCGGAAGCGGTACCGCTCGCTTCGAGCTGCACGGCACCAGTCAACCTGATATCGGCCGTTTGTACCGTCGTCGGCGTGTTCGCGTCCGGGCCATCAAACGCGCGCAGCGAGCCACTGACAACACCACTCGTTCCTGTGGAGATCAGCTGAATGCCGGCGCCGATCGTCAACGCTTTACCCACCGAGAACAGCGCAACATCGGAGCTTGCCGCCACACCGGTACTGCTCAACTTCACGCTGCCCGAGATCGTGACAGCACCATAGCCACTGATACTTCCGTAATCGAGGATGTCGCCGCTGCCTCCCGCTGTCAGCCGTCCGGCGCCGGCACCCAGAGTGATCTTCGCATCAGGATCCGACGCGCCCGCATTTCCGAATTGCGCACCCACACTGAGGTTGCCGGTGACCGTGATATCGCCATTGAACGTTCGCAATACCATCGAAGACTTGGCATTCATTGCACCGACACTGGCAATCACATCGCCGTGAGCGCTGAGATTGCCACCACCGATGCGCTTTGCCACGGTGCCGCCCTGAAAAGCGAATGCTCCCTGCGTAACATCGATTCCCGCACTGGCGCCGTTGCCGATTGCACTGGCCATCAGTCGGCCTGCGCTGAACAGACCGTCTGTCAGCACGGCGCTGAAATTTGCGCTGCCGCTGTCGCCCATCGTCTTAACCGTCAGATCTCCGCCGATCTCCAGTCGCGGATTACTGGTGGATACGATGCTCAGGTTCGCGGTCGATGCTTGTCCGAGCGACTGAATGCTCACATCTGCGCCGAAACGAATCACAGGACTGAGGTCCGGGGCGATGAAATAGTTTTTGGTAATCGTGATTCCGGCATCCGCCTGATCGCCTGACGCAATCAGCTGCAGGTCACCTGCCATCACCAAATCACCCGGCAGATAGTCGAAAGTCATCGTAGATGACGACTCAGCGCCGGATGCATGGACAGTCACCGCGTCGTTGAAAGTCGTGTGACTATCATTGCCATCAGTCTGCGAAAACTTAACCTTAGACTGAAATCCGTCCGCCAGTAATGACACACTCTTCTGGTAAGTCCGTACGATATCGATCGTCGGCTGCGCGGAAATATAGACTACTTGCGCATAGGCTCCCCAAGCGCTCAGCTGAATATCCTGCGCGAAGTTCAGGCGTCCTCCGCCGGACAGCTGCACCTTGATCAGCGACGTATCGCCGCGCGCGTCCGCGCTCAGCGTATCGCCAAATGTCATCAGGCCGGATGCCTCCGTCACGTTCAGTTCCGTATACGCCAATTGTCCGTCGGCAGCCAGACGCGTGGCTCCTGTAATTTTCAGCTCGGGTACCGGAACCGTGCTGCCACTGCCGGGCGTCAGTGCAACCATCGCCTGACTAAAATAGGCTTGCGCCGTTACCGACAGACTTTGCAAGGTGACACTGCCATCATCAGTTTTCAGTGTCAGTGTCTGCTTCTCCGCCACGTCAGCACTGACCACGAGTGCAGTCTTGTTGATATCCCCCGAAGACAGCGTCACAGAAGCCGGATGTACGGTAGTACGCAGCGTTGGATTGATGACCGATGAAGTGATGCCGGTCGCGGCCGGCAGTGGGACGGGATCGCTGAAAGTAAACAGATAATGGTTGCCTGAGAGTCTGAGCACGCCGGTCAGACCAACGCCATCCAGGTCGTATGCAATATAGGTGACGTCTTCATCGTAGGAATAGGCAGAGCGATACGCTGCCGCATCACTGTGCGAGAAAGGCTCAGAACCGATATCTCGGATCGCATCGCTCAGGAAAGTGGGCAAATCGGAGAAGAACGGATAGCCGCTCATTTGAAAGCCGCCTCCCGCCGGCGCCCACGGCACGATCAGTGCATCCTTGCCGGCACGGAAGCCATCGATCGTGACGATGCCAGCCAGTGCCTGATCGACCGACAGGTCGGTGTCCTGCGATCCCAGCAAAATATTCGCCGCACCCTGCTGCTGGAAGTCGATATGGATATTCGCCGCTGCCGCCTGATTGATTTGCAGATACACCGTGCCGGCACCGGATGCCGAACCGAGATGAAAACTCCCACCGTAGGCAGGATTATTAACGTTTAAAACCGCGACATCATTCAAGCGGGCTGCATTCACGGTCGCCGTCCGGCTGCCGTTCACATCCACGCTGATCGACAGCGACGCGAACGCGCCTGAAGTCGCATTGTTACCGCTGTCGGCGAGCACGGACAGACTGCCTCTGGCCGCGAGCATATCGGCCCCGCTTAAGGTGGCGCCGGATGCTGCGCCATGCGCCTCGACCATCACACTACCGAGCACGGTCACGCCCGGCGTCGACGAGCCGGAGAATGATGCCCCGGCCTGACTGGCATAACCGGTCGCCAGTACCACCAGATCGCCGTCGATACTGCCTGCCGCTGACACCGGCGCGCTCGCCGGCAGGACTGCTACCGTGACGAACGCGCGCGAGAATTCGTTCGCCGCGAAAACCAGCAGATCTTCTGACACGTGCAAACGCGGCGTCGCACCCGACAGATGGACCGTTGCGATACTTCCATAGTTGAGACCAACAAAATTACCGGCACCGGCCGACACCACACGCCACTGGCCACCGATATCCAGATCGGATAGTCCGCCGGTCGCCCCGGTCTTGAACTCAACCCGGCTGTCATAAGCCGCCGACTGCAGTAACAGATCACCGCGGATCTTCGCTGTATAGCTGGCGACGTTACCATCGCCCATTAACGCCATGACCTTGCCATTGACTGCGCTGACCTCGTTGGTCAATTCAAGTTTGCCGCGCAGGTCGACAACACCCGTGATACCCGATATCGACAAACGGGTCTCGTTCGGCAGGGATGCTGACGTTGCACCACTACGCTCCAGAACGACATCACCGGCGACGACGACGTCACCCGTCATGCTCAGCAAGGCCGTGCTGTTATACCCGGCTGATGATAGTGTCACGCTGCTGGTTTCCGTGGTGCTGCCTGAGGCACCGACGGACAGGACGCTCGATGCATTCAGGTTCAACTCAGCGCTGCTGAGGGCACCAGCCGAGGCCACGGTGATTTGCTGCCCGACCGTCAGACTATCAGCCGCCGTCAGTGTGGTGCGAATGACGCTGTTGGCACCCACAGCCGACTGACTCACGAAACCCTGCAAGTTCGCTTGACCACGCATTGCCTGCAGATTGGTCGTGATCAGCGAAGTAGACGCATCGGCCGACGTATCGATTGTCAGCGACGAGCCGATCAGCAATCCGGTACCTGTCACCGTGGTGCTGTAACCCGACAGCTCAAGATGCGCGATCGCGCCAGCGCCGGTGGCTGCAACTGCCAGTGAACCGTTGACCGTGAGGTCCGCGTTGGCGGCCTCTGCGACGACGGTGGCGCTGCTGTTCGCTCCGCTGGCGAGCACATCAATCGATCCCAGCCGGATACTGCCGTAGCCTGATGACAAACTCACGCTGGCCATGGTTCGCTGATCCGTATTGAGCAAGAGCAGCGTCGAGCCGGTAGCGATAGCGCTGATATCACCATAGGTGGTCGTTGATCCCGAGGTCGAGCTCAACAAAATCGCGCCTCGGGCGCTCGTCACCTGAATGAGCGATGTACTGCCGTCACCGGCAGCAAGCGCAGAAATTTGGCTGGCGATACGGATGTCACCATCGACGCTGCCCAGATGAATATGGCTTGCGCTGTGGCTCGCATGACTGATCGCTGCTAACTGAGCGGCCTTCAGCACGCCATTCGCGGCGGCCTGCATCAACAGGCCTGCATCCGCCTGCTCGCCGGTGGCGATACTTGAAAGATCGAGCGCATCAATGCCCGCGTTTGAAAGTGCCGTCATTGACGCCGTCGACGCAAAGCCCGCTGCCTGCACGCGAACGGGACCGGCGATACTGCCCGATAGGGCCGCCCCATTTGCATCCTTGCCACCCAGACCGATCGACAGCGATGCCTTGCTGAAGGTCAGACCGGTCGCGTCATTGAAGCTATACGCATCGCCAGCAGCCAGTATCGTCAGCATGCCGAAACTACTCGTGACACCATCGATGCTACTGACTGCAGGTAACTTGCCGATACTCAGCGAGGCGCTTGAACGTGCGCCGCGCGCACTTAGTGTCAGGTCTTGTTTTTTCAATACAGCATTTGCATCAGCGGCTGACCATTTCAGATCCAGTCGGCTGTTGGTATGACCGGTGTCGAGAAAAAAAGAGGACCCATCGTCGGCGCCGAAGGTTTTCAGAAACTGTGACTGTGCGGCGGTGGGAACGGTCAGATTACTGACGAATACCCGGTTCGTTGTCGGGTCGGCGTTTTTACCAGCACCGAAATCAGCAATCACGAAGTCATTACCTACCTTATCCTGATCATCGATACGTCCATCGAAATTCAGATCCAACCGGTTACCTGCACTGTCGGCCACCACATGCACCAGACCACCGGTGCTGGTATGCGCATCGATCATCTTGCTTCGCAGATCGGCAAGTAAATCATCCATCGCCGTCTTCAATCCGGACTGAAGCGCATCCGATGACAAGCCCCCGGCATTCATCGACTGATTCAGACTGGCGACAATACGTGCGAACTCCGGCAGCACACTGTCGGCGATACGGGACAGCGCAGTCTCACCCTTGAGCGCCCACGCGTAGGCATCCATCATGGTCGCCAGCGATTCCGCGAGCACATCATCGACCGCCAGCGACGCTGGCAGTACGCTGGCAATCGCTGCTTTTAATTGCGCCGGATCAGTGAGATCAAGGCTGCCGCGCTGAGTGATGTAATTGCCCAGGCGATACGCGATGTCGGCGCTGGTCGCTTCAGCGACCGCCAGTGAAGCGGCGTCGCCTGGCGCGCTGCTTTTACCGCTGGCTAGCGACACCAGAATGTTCATCAAGGCATTCGCCTGCAATTCCGCGACCAGTCGGTGAGCGGGACTGCGCTCCGGAGCCACCGACATCAGACCTTGCGCTGACATGGATGCACCCAACGCATCGGCCACATAACCGAGACTTTCGCCGTAGGTGCGCGCAAGCTCGGTGCCATTCGGTACGCCGAGTGTGAGCTGATGCCGGAACAGATTTGATCCGAGCGTTGTCAGCGGACTCAGCACGACTTGAAATGTCGAATCACTGTCGATCAAAGCATGGGTCAGATACGCTGTGTATTGCACAGATCCGCTGACTGCAATCTCGCTGCCGAGCACACTCCGAGTGCCACCGGTCGATGTGAATCGCAGAACACTGTCAGACGGATTAAACGTACCACTGGATAACACAGCGGGCAAAGCGAACTGACCGCGGTAGCCACTTGTTGGCGATGCCGTGAGCAAGTTCACGGACAGCGGTGACGCGGCTTCGCTGGCATCGATGCGCCCGTCCGCATTCGCATCCCATCGAATCTGCACTGTCGCCTGCGCGAGCCCGTCTGGACCAGCGATACCAGCGCGCGTGGAAATCAGTTTCAGTGGTGGTAACGGGGTGGTACCGCCTGTATTGCCTCCGGTATTGCCGCCATTATTACCACCGGACCCGCCGCCGTTATTGCCCCCGGTCCCGCCACCATTGTTCCCGCCGGTTCCGCCGCCCGATGAACCACCGGCGCCCGCTGCCGCGCCGGCCAGTACGCCCAGACCGATCACACCCGCCCAGGTGGTCCATGACCATCCGTCGCCCTCCGGGGTCGGGTCTGGTTTGCCGACGATCACCTTGTCGCTGGCACCGAGCGGATCGCCGGTGACCAACGCATAACCACTGCCGTAATTACCAGCGGTCGGTGCGAACAACTCTCCGGATCCGTCAAACGCGGTGTTGCCGTTCACGGGTGCATAGAAGGCCTCAAGCCGGATCAGCGGTTCACCATCGACATAGATCTGCAAGTCCTGACCGGAACGTTTGGCAGCCAGCTTGGCCGGTAACTTTCCGCTGCCAGCATCAACCACGGTATAAGCAAAGCCACTGTCGACAGGCACGGACCCTGCGGTAATTTCCTTCACTGAAATCTTTCCCGCAGGGCTGCGCATCAGCAGCCTGAATTGTTTCGGGTCGATTTTTGGCATCAAGCACTCCCGTATTGAGTCGGACGGAGGATTCCCTGACGCTTGTGTGTCGCATCGGAATCAATGGTGCAGAGGCATGATGCATCATCGCCACACATGAATTGTGGTGCTGATAAGACGACTCCTTCACTTACTCCGCGTTCCGAACGCGTGCTGCCTTACAGTCGGTTCACCTGACCAATGCGTGTATTTGCACACGGACTGTGTAAACGTCTGCTTGCTTCGCCGTACATCATCGTCCTACCTGCATAAATTTCTTTCCGTACAAGAACTTTTGTTTGGTATCCCGGCAAGGCAAAGCACGGACGCCTGCATGACCCAAGGCAACGCACAATCTGCACGCAGGGAGTTCGCTCACTGGTAAGGCCCAATGCTCATGCTCTTGGAGAATTTGCTTGAAACTCCGATCAGTCATCCTGATAACGACGCTGGCCAAGACAGTCACGATTTGCGCTGCGCAGGAAATCCGACCCGGCACCCTGCCGGATCCGAACGCCTCACGTCTTTCAACAGTAGTCGCTGATGCATCGCTTCCGGTGCTGACACTGGACGATGCGCTGCGCAGTGCGGTCGAGACTCATCCATCGGTTGCGCAGAAACTCAGTGAACAGGGCGCCAGCGAGTACGGTGTCGATGGCGCGCGCTGGCAGCGCTGGCCCGGACTCAGCATGGCCTCTTCACGCGGCCCGCTGGGCAATACGCTGACTGAACTGCAGGTCGAGCAACCCTTGTGGTCCGGTGGCCGGATCACTGCGAACATTCAGGGTGCTGAGGCGCGTGCCGATGCGGCGCGCGCCAGTGTTGCCGAAGCACGCAAGTCGATTCTGGAACGTACTGTCAACGCCTATGCAGAAGCGATGCGGCTGCAGGACCGGCTGAGCAGCGCGACGGCAGCCATCACTGATTTCGAAACGCTGACCGCAATGATCGACCGTCGCGTCGAGAACGGCGTGAGCCCACGTAATGATGCCGTGAACGTGCGCGCACGACTGCAGCAGTCGCAAAGTGAGCAACTGCAAATGACACTGCAACTTCGTAATGTACGCACTGAGCTTGCGCTGCTGACAGGCCGCCCGTTCAGCGAGCTCGCGGTGCCACAGCTACTGCGAGTGACGATCTCCGATCTCAACGAGGCGCTGCAGATGGCGCTGGAGGCGGCACCTGAGCTGAGCCGGCTGAACGCGGAAGAACGCGCCGCTGAAGAAGCGATTGCCGCGACGCGCAGTAGTCTGTCACCCGCACTGTCGCTTCGCTATCACCGCACGCTCGGCGGCAGCAGCTTGTACCCGTCCGAGCAGCTGATCGTCGGCGTGACCTACCAACCCGGTAGCGGACTGTCATCGCTGTCGTCGATCAGCGAGGCTGAATCAAAACGCAGCGGCGCGATTCACTCGCGCGAAACGATGCGGCTCGATGTCATCCACCGCGTACGGCAACTGTGGAACATCGCCGACTCGTCACGTCGCGAATTGACGGTACTGAAAGCACTGGTCGAATCGACGCAACAAGTCTATGAATCCTGTCTGCGGCAGTTCCCGGTCGGCCGCCGCACCTGGCTGGAAGTCCTGCTGGCCCGACGCGATGCGACGCAGGCGCAATATGCGCTGGCCGACGCGCAATGGAACGGATTTGCCGCCATGCTGAAGCTGGACATTGCCAGCGGCCAGCTCGCAGCGCGTCACTATCGGCCGCTGTATGAGGAGAGCGAATGAACCGGCGCATCACGCCCGCCAGTGATACCGGCTCAATGTCACCGGTGAACGCGCTGCCGGTGCTGCTGTCACGGCTTGCCATTCATTGCGGACACGCCGTGCCAGCTCATCGCTTCAGCCTCGCGGCACTGGAAGCCATGGACATCGCGATCAATGAGGATCCCGCTGATACCGCCACCGAATTATGGCGCTCAGCCTTCCCGGCCGGCGACGCCGAAATCCTCGCTACCGAGCCCGCGCGGGAATCGCTGCCGCTGCTATGGATTCCGCATGACACCGGCGAGCCGCTCTTGGTACGCGGCAAAACCAGCAGCGGCGCGTTTCGCTGCGAGCAGGTCAGTGGCATCACCTCGGTATTCGAGGCTGACTTACTGCGCGATGGCTGCTTTCTTAGACTAAGTGCGGAGTCGCCAAAGGACGATGATCACCGCGAGACCACGCGCAGTGCGCGGCAGTGGTTTCTTTACGCGATCATCCAGCGCCGGCAGGTTTTTATCGAGGCGCTGGTGGCGACCTTCGTTGTCAGCATGCTCGGACTGGGCGCATCGTTCTATAGCCTTCAGGTGTATGACCGCGTGATACCGACGCAGGCGCATGCCACGCTGCTGGCGCTGACTGTCGGTGTGGCGATCGCGGTCGTATTTGAATTCGTGCTCAAGCAGGTCCGGTCGCTGATGGTGGATCGCGGTTGCAAGGCCATCGAGGAAGTGCTGTCCGATGTTTTCTTCGGGCGCATGCTGGATATCCGCATGGAAGCGCGGCCACGTGCGGTCGGCAGCTTTGCCGCGCAAGTCAGGCAGTTCGAGCTGGTACGCAATTTCATGACCTCATCCACGGTCTTCCTGATCGCGGACCTGCCCTTCAGCCTGCTGTTCGTTGCCGTAATCGGCGTCATTGGTGGCCTGCTGGCGACGATACCGCTGCTGCTATTGCCGCTGGTGCTCGCCTCGTCCGCGTGGCTGAACTGGCGCATACGCCGGCTCACGCAACAGCAGCTGCACGATGCGCGTAACAAGAACGGCCTGCTGGTCGATGTGATTGATGGCATCGAGAGTATCAAGGCGGCCGGCGCCGAATGGAAAATGATGGAGCGCTGGCGGCAGCTGACGGCATCGGCGTCAGCACTCGAGCTTGACACGCGCTTTCTGTCGACAAGCTCCGCACATCTCGCGCAATTGCTGCAACAGCTCAGTTATGTCGCGATCATTGGCACCGGCGCGTGGATGGTCGGCTCCGGGCAGATCTCGATGGGCGCGCTGATTGCCTGCTCTATCCTCAGCAATCGAGCGCTCGCGCCGATCACGCAAATCGCGACGCTGGTCACGCAATGGCAGCATGCGCAGGAAGCGCTGAAAGGTCTGGACGAGATGATGGCGCTGCCGGTCGAGCATGCCGATGGTGTCCGGGCCATCATTCCATCGAGCTGCACCGGTGCGTTGAAACTCGACGGTGCCGGCTTCTCGTTCAACGGCAATCTGCCGGCACTGCAGCCAGTCACGCTCAGTATCGACGCCGGTGAACGAGTCGCGATCATCGGGCCGGTCGGCTCCGGCAAATCCACACTGATCCGACTGCTGTCCGGACTCTATCGTCCGGGCGAGGGCAAGGCTTTTCTTGACGGTGTTGACATGGCCCTGCTGGCACCCGAATTTCTGCATGAGCAGCTTGGCTATCTGCCGCAGGATGTCCGGCTGTTGCGCGGCACACTGCGCGAAAATCTCGCGCTCGGTCTCGCGCCGCCGGCCGATGGCGACTTACTGAGCGCGGCGGCACTGACCGGGCTTGACCGCGTGATCAGCGCGCATCCCTTGGGACTGGACCTGCCCATCTTCGAAGGCGGGCGTGGCCTGTCCGGCGGACAACGGCAACTGGTGGGGCTCACCCGTCTGCTGATCGCCAAGCCCCGTGTGCTGCTGCTGGACGAACCGACCGCAGCCATGGACAGCGAACTCGAAAGCTCGGTGATGCGGCAAGTATGTGCGTCGCTGCCGTATCCGACGACGATGGTGGTGATCACACACAAGGCCAATCTGCTCAGGCTGATGGATCGGGTCATCGTGATGGATCAGGGGAGCGTGATCCTCGACGGCCCGCGCAGCGAGGTACTGGCGCGGCTGACGATGCCTGCCACCTCAGTCACTCCAGCCAGCGTCACCCCGCTCACACCTCAGCCGATGGAGGAATCGCGTTGAATGATCCATTGAAATCCACAACAGCGCCCAAGCCCTCGCTGAAAAAAAACCGCTCGCGACTCACCCTCATCGGCACTCAGACGCGGGGTCATCATGAAGCGCCTAACCGTACGGTCTGGGTCAGTCTGTTCGCGCTGCTTGCTTTCCTGCTGTGGGCCTGGCAGGCCGAGCTCGACCAGATCACCCGCGCCACCGGACAGATCATTGCCAGTGGCCGCACGCAGGTGATTCAGGCCAGCGATGGCGGCGTATTGTCAGAACTTCGGGTGAAGGAAGGCGACCGGGTCGATCAGGGTCAGTTACTGGCCAGACTCGATGCAAACAAGCTGCGTGCCGCCTTTGACGAGACACGCTCACGCGAGCTGGCATTGCGCGCGACGGTGGCACGGCTGCGCGCCGAACTGTCCGGCGGCGAACCGGTCTTCACGGCCGAGTTGTCGCACTATCCGCAATTCCGCGATAACCAGCAGGCCTTACTGGAAAAGCGGCGTGCATCGATCAGCGAAGAAACCGCATCGCTGCAAAAAATGCTGGAGCTGGCCATGAAAGAGCTGGCCATGAGCATGCCGCTGGTCGAGACCGGTGACGTATCGCAGGCTGATGTGCTGCGGCTCGAGCGACAGGTGGCTGACCTTCAGGCGCAGGTCACGAATCGCAATAATAAATATCTGCAGGATACGCAGGCCGAGTTATCACGCGCCGAAGAAGAACTGGCCGGCGTGAAGCAATTGCTTGCGCAGCGAGCGGACATGTTGTCGCGCACTGAATTGCGCGCACCGGTACATGGTGTGGTGAAAAATATTCGCATGACCACACTCGGCGGCACGCTGAAGCCGACCGAGGAGCTGATGCAGATCGTGCCGCTGCAAAACGATCTGATCGTCGAAGCGCGCGTGAAGCCGGCGGACATCGCCTTCGTGAAAATCGGCCAGCCAGCCAGCGTGAAGGTTGATGCGTATGACTACACCATCTATGGCTGGCTGGATGGCGAAGTCAGTTATCTGAGTCCGGATACGCTGACCGACGATCTTAAGCAAGGGGAGCAGGCGTATTACCGGATACAGGTGCGATCGGAAGGCCAGCATTTCAGCGCTCGTCCCGGTCAGCGCATCGACCTGCAACCCGGCATGACGGTCATCGTCGAGATCAAGACCGGCAGCAACACCGTGCTACGCTACCTGGCCAAACCGGTGGTGAAGACGCTGCGCGAAGCGATGGTCGAGAAATGATCAGAGCGTACCCGTGACGACAACCGCGCGCAGCACACCGCGCAGCGCATTGCATACACATACCTCATCAGCAGCGAGCAATTCCTCGCGCGTGATCGGGCGCTCGCTCGCCTGCCATGTCGTGGCCTCGAGCAGCACGGAACGCATCACCCCCGGCAGCACACCGGCCGACAGCGGCGGCGTGAACCACTGCCCGCCGATGCGGACGAACACATTGCTGCGTCCGCCCTCGGTCAGTTCACCACGCTCATTGAAGAACAGGCTGTCGAATGCGCCGACAGATTCCGCGTGCCGCCATCCGTCGTCATACGCGCGACGCAGCGTGGACTTATGCGACAGTAGCGGATCATCGGAAGCCATCGTCAGTGGCGACAGCAGCACGCGAACAGGTTCCGTCAGCGATGTCACCGGTGCCGCCTGCAGCTGTAAATCACCGGAGGCATCGACGGCAACACGCAGCCGGTAGTCAAGACCAGGTTCAAGGCCGGCGCAAACGCCGATGATCTGCTCGCGTGCTTTTTCAGGATGAAACGCAAAACCCAGCGCCGTTGCCGATGCCAGCAAGCGCGCGAGATGTCGCGACAACAGCGGACAGCCCTCGCGCGTGGCACGCATTGTTTCGAACAGCGCAAAACCGGGTGCCGCGCCAGTCAGAAAACGTGCCTTCAGCAGGCACTCCTGATACTCGGCACGCGCGTCGCTGTCATAGACGATACCGGCACCGACACTTAACTCGCCGTGGCGGCGCTCATTGGCATCGGGCGCATCGAGCAGCAGCGTACGTATCGGTACCGACAGCATGAAATCACCGAGCTCGCCATCGGCTGCGGGCGGATCAAACCAGCCGATTGCACCCGTGTATAAACGCCGCGGCCAGTGCTCCAGTTGCCGCAGGATATGCATCGTGCGCCGCTTCGGTGCCCCGGTAATTGAGCCACAGGGATAGAGCGCATCAAAGACCTGCGCCAGCGTCTGGCCTGTACGTAAATCTGCAACGATTGTCGAGGTCATCTGTAACACGGCGCCGAAGCGATCTACCGTGAACAGGTCGGGTACTTTCACCGATCCGGTCTCGGCGATGCGCCCGAGGTCGTTGCGCAGCAGGTCCACGATCATCAGGTTTTCCGAGCGCTCTTTTTCATCATGGCGCAGCGTCTGCGCGCGCTGTGCATCGGTTGACTGATCACCGCTGGCGGCGGCCGTTCCCTTCATGGGACGGCAGGTCAGATGGCCTTGCTGATGGCCGACGAATAATTCGGGCGACAAGGACAATACCGATGATCCGTCGGGCAGCGCAATCAGCGCGCCATAGGGCACCGGCTGCCTCGCGCGCAATGCGGCATACAGCGCCACCGGATCGCCATGCATGTCGAAGCGCAACGGGAAGGTGAAATTCACCTGATAGGTATCGCCGGCACCGATATAGCGATGAATCGTGTCGATCGCCTGCACGAAGCTTTCCTCCGGCATCGCGGCACGAATACCGGTGACAGCATGCGGCCGGCCCGCCGATTGCTCAGCCAGCCATGACGCCACCTCGGCCGCTGCCATGGTTTGGTATCCACTGAACAGCAGCACGGTCGCCAGCGCATCATCGGCCGTGGCATGAACCTCGACCTGATGCGGCACCTGTCCGAACTCATAGGTAAACAAGGTGACCGCGTGCAGGCCGCGCGCCAGCGCCTGCTGCAAGTCAGTAAAGAACGCCTGTCGGTCATCCTGCGCGCGGCACTTCAGCACACGCTGACAATCGGTATATAGGCGGGACCGGCGCTCATGCTGCGGATCAGCGCTCGCGTCATCGAGCAAGGCCCAGGCATTCAGCGTCATGATGCCGCCGTTGTCAGCGAAGAGGCGATGCGCGCCGCAATGAAATCCATCATCACACGCACCCGATGCGGTACCTGACGATTGCCGGGCAACATCGCATAGAGTCCAAGCTCGGGCATCTCGAAATCCTCCAGAATGGTGGTGACACGTCCTTCGTCGATAAACGGCCCGGCGACGAAGTCCGGCTGTATGGTGATACCCAGTCCCTGCGCGGCGGCTTCGGTGAGTGCATCACCATTACTGGCGCTGATGCGGGACTGCACCGGAAAGTTCACCCAGCCGCCATCCACGCGATAAGTCCAGCTGCCCGGTGCGCCACCCATCGTGTAACCCAGACATTCATGCTGCGCGAGCTCGGACGGATGGCGCGGACAACCGAAGCGCGCGAGATAATCCGGCGACGCGAAAGTATGCATGCGCACGACACCCATCTTGCGCGCGACTTCATTCTGACCGAGCCGGCCGGTGATGCGGATCGCGAGATCCACGCCCTCCTCGATCAGGTTCACTCGGCGGTCGGTGTAATCCATGTCCAGCGACACTTCCGGATGCTCGCGCGCGAAATCGAGCAGCAGCGGCACCATGCGCTTCAGACCATACGACAGCGGCAAGCTGACACGAATATGACCACGCGCCACATGGCGCTGCTCGGCCACGCCGGTCTCGGCGGCCTCGACCAGATTCAGGATCACGCGGCATTTTTCCAGATACGCCGCGCCGGCCGAGGTCAGCGTGAGGCGCCGGGTGCTGCGCGCCATCAGTTTCACGCCCAGGTGTTCCTCCAGCGCTGCGACCTGCCGCGTGATGACCGAGCGCGCCACGCCCTGCTGATGCGCGACCGCCGAAAAACTGTTCAGCTCAGCCACCCGTGCAAAGACCTGCATCGCTGCCAGTCTGTCCATTGTTGCATCCTGCGGAACAAATAATTGCAGATTGTCCTCTATTTAAAAGCAATCTGCACGGGTACAGTTCAGGCTCTGCAACAGGCCGGACAAGCTCAGGCGGTAGCATCGCCACCCCGCGGCTGCCGCCAGCCCTGTCTAGCCCGGACTTCTGAACGAAGGGAGTACTTACCTTGAAGCTGCCCACCCTATTCCTGCCGCATGGCGCGCCGACGTTCGCGCTGCGCCCGGGTGCTGCTGGCACGGCCATGACCCGCATCGCGGCCGGACTGCCGCGACCGCGCGCGGTCGTGATGGTCAGCCCGCACTGGGAAACTGCACATCCCGAGGTCAGTACCGCCGCGCGGCTGGACACGATTCATGACTTTTACGGCTTCCCGCCTGAGTTGTATGAGATTCATTATCCCGCGACCGGTTGCCCGGAAGCAGCGCGTGAAGTCGCGGCAGCGCTGGCGGCCGCAGGACTGAGCGCCGTCGAAGCGCCGGAGCGCGGACTGGACCACGGCGCATGGATTCCGCTGCGCCAGATGTATCCGGACGCCGATGTGCCGGTGGTACCGCTGTCACTGCAAAGCGAGCTCGGCGTCGAGGGCGCGTACCGGCTCGGTCAGGCGCTGGCGCCACTGGCCTCGCAAGGCATGCTGATCATCGGCTCCGGCAACATCACGCACAATCTGGGAGACTACCGACTCGCCCGCACGAACGGCGGCCAGGGTCTCGACTATGTTCGTCATTTTGCCGATTGGGTGACGGACAAATTACAGCGTCATGATCTTGCAGCCTTGCTGGACTATCGTCGGCAAGCGCCGGAGGCCGTGCGAGCCCATCCGACCGATGAACACCTGCAGCCGCTGTATGTAGCGCTCGGCGCTGCCGGCCAGGATGCTCGGGTGGAGCATCTGCACACCGGCATCAGTGATTACGTACTGGCGATGGACGCGTATGCGTTCACGTCGATCCATTGACGAAAGGGGAAATCAAGCATGTCTGCGCACTACACCGGCACCGCGAAGAGCCTGCACTGGCTGATGGCTCTGATGATCATTGGCATGATCCCGCTCGGCATGTACATGCATGAGCTGCCGCTGTCCCCTGAAAAGCTCCAGCTGTACTCATGGCATAAATGGACAGGCGTGACCGTGTTCGTGCTGCTGCTGGCGCGCGTGTCATGGCGTCTCACCCACCAGCCGCCGCCTCTGCCGTGGCACATGTCCCGGCTCGAGCGACTGGCCGCGCATGGCGGACACATCGCGCTGTATCTGCTGATGCTGGCGCTGCCGATATCGGGCTGGCTGATGAGCTCCGCCAAAGGCTTCCAGACGGTCTGGTTCGGTGTGCTGCCGATACCGGATCTGCTCGGCAAGGATAAGGAACTCGGCGAGACGCTGGCCGAGGTACACGAGATTCTCAGCTGGATCATGGTGACCGTACTGATCGTCCACGTCGCTGCCGCGCTGAAGCACCATTTCATGGATAAGGATGACGTGCTGACGCGAATGACCCCGGCCCGTCGCCCGACCACGGAGAACGAATAATGAAATCTCTGATTGTTGCGATCGCTTGCGCCGGATCGCTGGCACAGGCCGCCGAGTTCACGCAAGTGCAGCCGCAGCAAAGCCGTATCGACTTCGCCTATAAGCAGATGGGTGTGGCGATGGATGGCCAGTTCAAGCGCTTTAGCAGCACGCTCAGCTTCGATCCGGCCAAGCCGGCGAATGCGAAAGCAGCGTTTGACGTTGACCTGTCGAGCATTGATACCGGCGGTGCTGAATCCGATGAAGAAGTCGCCGGCAAAAGCTGGTTCAATACCAAGGTCTTCCCGAAGGCGAGCTTCGTGTCGACGGCAGTCAGACCGTTGCCCAACAACCGCTATGAAGTCAGCGGCAAGCTCAGCATCAAAGGCAAGACGCAGGACATCGTGGTGCCGGCCAGCTTCACACTGCAGGGCAAGAGCGGCGTGTTCGAGGGCAGCTTCACAATCCGACGTGGTGATTTTTCTATTGGCGAAGGTCCATGGGCAAAATTCGACATCGTCGCCAATGAGGTGCAAGTGAAATTCCGCATCACCGCCCACGCAAACAAATAATTTTCACCCCCTTACCTAACCCAGGAGAACAACCCATGAAATCCATCGCAAAAATCTCAGCAGCACTGACCCTCGCCGCAGCCTTCGCCGCACCGGCTGTCGCCGCACCGGAAACCTATACGCTGGACGCAAACCATACCTATCCGCGTTTTTCGTATAGCCACCTCGGTTTCTCGACGCAGCTGTCGCGCTTCAACAAGACGACCGGCAAGGTGGTCTTCGACAAGGCGGCGAAGACTGGTTCCGTCGATATCACGATCGACACCAAGTCGGTTGATACCGGTTCGGCACTGTTTAATGAACATATTCAGGCGGAAGATTTCCTCGACACCACCAAGTTCCCGACCGCGACCTTCAAGTCAACCAAGGTGACTTTCGACGGTGATAAGCCGGCCAGCATCGAGGGTGACCTGACAATGAAGGGCGTGACGAAGAGAGCGAGACTGACCGTCACCCGCTTCCTGTCTATGCCTCATCCGATGCAGAAGAAGGACGCGATCGGTGCTGATGCATACACCGTCGTCAAGCGCACCGACTTCAACATGGGCAAGTACGCGCCGCATGTTGGCGATGACGTGCGTA
>JACCDW011417559.1_pt1 | contig 23752 bp, 19 predicted proteins | sample 7449781 | NCBI WGS metagenome assembly JACCDW01 (sample SAMN15323449, study PRJNA562643) | freshwater metagenome | isolation source: river surface water | place: USA:Blue River Watershed | collected 2017-08-18
GATCGGCGCCGAGCTCGTTAAGGAAGTTGCCAAGAAGACGGATGATGTTGCCGGTGACGGAACAACAACAGCAACAGTCTTGGCTCAAGCTCTCGTTCGCGAAGGTCTTCGCAACGTTGCAGCTGGCTCAAATCCAATGGCGCTCAAGCGCGGTATTGAGAAGGCAGTTGCCGCAATCGTCACCGAACTTCTATCGATGGCAAAGTCTGTTGATTCAAAGGAGCAGATTGCAGCGACCGCTTCAATCTCAGCTGCTGATGCAACTATCGGCGAGATGATCGCTGAGGCGATGGATAAGGTCGGTAAGGAAGGCGTAATCACCGTTGAAGAGTCAAATACATTCGGACTCGAGCTCGAGCTCACCGAAGGTATGCGCTTTGATAAGGGTTACCTCTCACCATACTTCGTAACTGATACCGATCGCATGGAGACTGTTCTCGAAGATGCATACATCTTGATCGTCAATAACAAGATCTCATCAATTAAGGATCTTGTTCCACTACTCGAGAAGGTAATGCAGTCAGGTAAGCCACTTGCAATCATCGCAGAAGATGTTGAGGGTGAAGCGCTAGCAACTCTCGTTGTAAATAAGATCAAGGGAACTTTCCGCTCTGCTGCAGTTAAGGCGCCAGGCTTTGGTGATCGTCGTAAGGCGATGCTCCAAGATATTGCAATCCTTACCGGTGCAACAGTGATCTCAGAGGAGGTCGGTCTCAAGCTTGAAACAGCAGGACTTGAACTCCTTGGTCGCGCTCGCAAGGTTGTTATCTCTAAGGAAGAGACCACAATCGTTGAAGGTGCTGGAGATGCAGAGCAGATTAAGGGCCGCGTCAATCAGATCCGCAACGAGATTGAGAAGACAGATTCAGATTACGACCGCGAGAAGGCGCAAGAGCGTCTTGCAAAGCTCGCCGGTGGCGTAGCTGTTATCAAGGCTGGTGCTGCAACTGAGGTCGAACTCAAGGAGCGCAAGCACCGCATCGAAGATGCTGTCCGTAACGCTAAGGCAGCTGTTGAAGAAGGAATCGTCGCCGGTGGTGGCGTTGCACTTCTCCAGGCAGCAACTGCAGCATTTAAGAAGTTGAAGCTTGAAGGCGAAGAGGCTGTCGGTGCTCGTATCGTTGAAGTTTCTATCGAAGCGCCACTCAAGCAGATCGCTGTCAATGCCGGTCTTGAAGGCGGAGTAGTTGTTGAGAAGGTTCGCCATCTCGAAGCTGGCTTCGGTCTCAATGCCGCATCAGGTGAGTACGTAGATATGATCAAGGCTGGCATCATCGATCCAGCTAAGGTGACACGTTCTGCTCTTCAGAATGCAGCATCAATTGCAGCGTTGTTTATTACAACAGAGGCAGTTATTACAGATAAGCCAGAGCCAAAGGGTGCAATGACACCTTCGGCTGCTGGTGGAGATATGGATTTTTAAAGCGTTAAAAATCCGATAGAGATGGACTTCTAATAGTCTTATTACGCACGAAGGGGCTGCCGATTAGTATCGGTGGCCCCTTCTGCTTTACCCTTAGAACATGAAGACCTTTGATGCACAATCAATCGCGCGCGATGCAGCTCTCGCTGAGGCTGAATTTGCTACGCAGGTCGGCGATTTCGTTTCTGTTGAATACGATGACGATAACCGCATCGCTACCTATCTCTTTGCCGCTGATATCGCGGGATATAAGGGTTGGCGTTGGGGAGTAACAGTTGCAAAGGTTGACGAAAGTTCAGAGCCAACAATCTGTGATGTTGTAGTTCTACCTGGTCCAGATTCTCTCCTTGCGCCAGATCACATTCCTTATCGCGAACGAATTCTTCCGGAGGACATCACCCCAGGTGTGATTGTTCCAAGCTTGCTCGATGACACTCGACTCGTGCCTGGCGTCAATGCACTTGCACAAGATGAAGATCTCGATGCGACACAGGTATTTGATCTAGGCCTGATGCGCCCACGCGTACTTTCAATCGAAGGTCGCGATCAAGCTTCAAAGCGTTGGTACGAATCTGACCGAGGACCATCATCACCATTGGCTGAGCAAGCGCCAAAGCCATGTAACTCATGTGGCTTCTTCGTTCCGCTCGCTGGTTCTCTGCGCTCATCGTTTGGCGTCTGTGCCAATGCAATCGCACCAGATGACGCTCGCGTTGTCTCGGTGGATCACGGCTGCGGCGCGCATAGTGAAGCTACCTTGTGAAGCCGAACCGAAGAACTGGTGAAGCGACCGTCGGATAATCGACTACCGCGCAATCCCGATTCTGAGTTAAACTAGCCCCCTGCCCGCACCCCTGCGGCTACACAAGTACCGATACATCCAAAGGAGTAACGACTATGCCTACAGGTCGCGTGAAATGGTTCTCCCTTGAAAAAGGTTTCGGCTTTATCTCATCAGATGAAGGTGAAGATGTTTATCTAGCTGCGACAGCTCTTCCTGCTGGTGTACCCACAGTAAAGCCAGGTACAAAGCTTGAGTTCTCTGTGATCGATTCTCGTAAGGGACCACAGGCGATGTCGGTACATATCGTCGAGGCGCCAGTATCACTCGCTGAAAATTCACGTATCGGCAACGATGATCTCGCAGCGATGATTGAAGACACAATCAAGATTCTCGACAAGGTTGGTAATGGTCTTCGCCATGGCCGCCACCCATCAGGATCTGAGGCAGAGCGCCTCGGTCGTGTGCTTCGCGGTATCGCCTCTCAGCTAGAGGCTTAAAGGGCGCTGCGACGATTGCGTCGCACTGAGTAACGAATACCGGTCACACCGAGGGCTGCACCAACTAAGCATGTCCAAATGATCTTTGACTCCGCACCTATTGCAAGTGCAACAACGGCAGCTGCCACCCAACAGATAGTGCCGATTGATACTAGAGTTACAACCGAACCAATTGTTGATTTCTCACGTGGCGTCATGGAAGAAGAGTAATGCGTAGAACAGTGGATAAAGATGGAAATTGGCGTTCATTTCGCCACCGCAATTTCCGAATCCTCTTTCCAGCAAACGCTCTCTCCAACATCGGAACCTGGGCGCAGCGAGTTGCGCAAGATTGGTTGGTCCTCGAACTCACCGATAACAATGGCGGTGCGCTCGGCTTGGTCACTGCTGTGCAATTCGCACCAGTACTTCTCTTTAGTCTGCAGGGCGGGAAACTCGCAGATAGAGTCAATAAACGTAAGCTCCTGATCTGGACCAATATCGTTGCAGCGCTCGCCTGTTATGGCGTAGGTATATTGGTAATTACCGATCAGATCAAACTCTGGCATGTCTTTCTTGGGGCAGCGGTATTAGGCATCTCATCAGCTATCGATGCCCCAATCAGGCAGGCATTTACCTCTGAGATTGTCGGCCATTCAGATGTAGCCAATGCAGTGAGCCTTAATTCAGCCAACTTCAACGCCGGTCGCTTAGTAGGCCCTGCGATGTCTGGCTTTCTCATTGCAAACTTCAGCACTGGGCCTTCATTTATCATCAATGCCACCACTTACTTATTTGTGATTGCAGCTCTACTTTCGATGCGTGAAAAGGATTTCTTTATCCAGAAGAAGGAAGAGACTCTAGGAACTGTCCGCGAAGCGATTAGATATTCACTGGCCCGACCAGATTTATATGTCGTGATGTTGATGGTCTTCTTTACCGCAACCTTCGGCCTCAACTTCCAAATCTTCAATGCGCTGATGGCAACTAAAGAGTTTGGCAAAGGTCCTGCTTCATATGGCCTACTCGGTACCTATATTGCCGTGGGTTCGCTCACCGGCGCATTGTTGAGCGCACGACTTGAGAGATTTCGTACTACTCGATTTATTATCAAACTCGGGGTTGTCTTCTCACTCGCAGTTGTAATTCTCTCAATAGCTCCGAGCTACACCATTTATTCGCTATGGCTTCCTATCTGTGGCGTAACTGCGCTAACGATGTTGATCTCAGCTAACTCATATATGCAGACCCAATCTGATGCAGCCATTCGTGGTCGAGTTATGGGTATCTACCTCTTTATCTTTATGGGTGGCACGCCATTTGGTTCGATCTTAATTGGCTGGCTTACTGAGGTTATTGGCGTACGCGAGACAGTCGCCGCATGTGGCGGAATCTCACTGATTGCTGCAGTTGTTATTTGGATTATTTACAGCGAGAAGGTCGAACCACCTGCAGATCAACGAGTCTCAGCGATTCTCAATTAAATCTATTTCTTGATCTTATATCCAGATGGACATCGAGGGGATGTACTGGTGACAACCTTTAATTTGGTTCCCTTTACACATTTCAAAGTCTTAACAACAGGTAATTTCTTTACTACCGTAGATGATGCAGCATCTTTTTGGAGTTGTTGAGGGGAGGACAACCCAATACTTATCTTGGGAGCAGAATAACTAAATCCAGAAATGTTGAAAACTAATAAGTTTTTATCCACTTTAAACGTAGCAGTTGAGACTTTTGACTTTCCGTCCTCTGAAATGATAGAGACTGTGGCTTTAGCCTGCGTTACATCTACTCCCCAGCGACACTCTGCGAGGGACTTTGGCAGAATTAGTGAATAGTGACCGGAATTGATTTCCCCTGAAAGTCCAAGGTGCGGAGAGGCAACTTGGAATTCAAAAGTTTTCTCGTCCTTATTCCAAACAGGTGCTTCGTTCTTGTACATGGAAGCATTAGTTGTCACAATTCCAGTGAATCCATTCTGATCTGCGTTGCATCCTTGAACTGTCGCTACATTTGGCCAACGGGTTGTTTTCAACCACCATGCTGTCGAAACACCTACGGTTCCCACCACCCCTAAAAGCTTCTCAAAACGTGGAAAATTCTCTAACTCATTGTTTCCAGATGTTGAAATAACTCGTGCCCCAGAAAGGCTCGGGCAAATGTTTACAGTCCGTCCATCGCAAGTGAAAAACGTGAGCTGTTCAGGTTTGAAGTCACTGACAAGCCTCTTTGGAGTTGCACCAATCGGAATTCGGGCAGGCTTACCTGAGATCTCCACAATGCCCTCATCAGATGTTGTATCTAGAGTTACTTCCGGGTTTATTACCCTGCCATCGAACCATCCCCAGAGATCTCGAGCAATAACTCCGAGTTTTAGCCTGACACGAATCTCTATGTCCTCAGGGAACTGATATTCAGTTAAATCATTTACTGGGAAAATACCCATCTCTAGATATCGTTGCACTCGACCTGTTTGATCGGAGACCACTGCACCAGCCAGATTGACTCGAAGAAGATATTCATTGCCACCACCGTGAGGTGCATTCTCAAATGTCCAGTAGCTTGCCTTCCCAGCAGAAGGTTTGTGATTCAACACGTCAGGACCTTTTTCGACAACAGTGCTCGTTGAGATTACTCCTTCTGAATTTTCTCCCGAAATTCGGGTTTCTCCTTTTTTACTGGGCAAAGTCCTGTTTGAAACTTCTGCATTGAGCCAAGTACTACTTGAAACCCGATATTGAACTGCCTGAATGCAGCCATCATTGTAAATTTCCGAACACTTGGGAAGTGTGTAATAAATCCAAGGCTTGATGTAGGAATACTTCGAACCTAATTCTGTCGGATTGATATCAATGCTCCAGTTGAGATCACTGTTAGGAACATAAACCACATCCCCAAAATACATTTGAATTTCTTGGTTTGATATCCGTGGAATCTTCTTCAAGTCCCAGGCTAGCGGAGTCTTTAAATCCGAGGCATGAGAGGTTACTAATGCAATAGAGCTAATTAGCGTAAAAAATAGAACTCCAGTTATTGTTGGAATTTTCCGCATGCTTATGACTATATGCGTCTATCCGTTATAAAACAATGAGATGACCATTCACCTTATTAACCTTCCAACCGCTCCAACTCTGCCTGCGACATATGTGACGGTACGAAGATGACAATCGCAGCTGCAAGTGCGATCAATACCGGCACCATCATGTAGGCGCGAGAAATTCCAAAGCTATCGCCAAGGACTCCGAGCAAGAATGGTGCGCCACCGATTGCGAGACCGGCCGCTAGCGCGCTCTTACCAATAGCCAATTCAGGGCGATTATCGCTATGGCTAATCAAACGTAGCGAGGTAAGAGCAAATTGCATTGAAATACCGAGACCATTGAGCAAGAGCGCTACGAGGCTAATCGCAAGGTTGTGAGAGAGCCAGAGCGCGAAGAAGCTAATAAATTGGAGAGCAAGAATGGTGAGCAATTGGCGATCTAGTGAGAGTTTATGCATGACTCGACCACCGAAGAAGCGACCGATTCCCATTCCGGTTCCTAACGCCATAATTGCAATAACAGAGATAGCGGCGGAGGCATCGGTGCGATCGCGCACCAAATCTGCAGCCCAGAAAGCAGTTGCAAATTCGGTGGAGATAGTGGCGACAAAACCAATCCAGGTAATCCAGAATGCAAGCGATAACTTTCCAGATTGTGGTCCCTCATGCGAAGGGGTAAAAGGTTCTGCGCTCTTAATGCGACGGAAGAAGAAGAGATAAACCGCCACCGGCAGAATAACAATGAGGCCAAGTCGCCAATAGTCAGGTGCAGTCTGTGCGATTGTGCCGATAGTGAAGGTACCGAAGACGTAACCAACTGATGCCACACCATTTGCTTGCGCAACTGCAAATGGGGCCATATCGCCGAAGTGGCCGTTGAGTGAGACAACGAAAGAGTTGATTACGGTGGAGCAACCAAAACCGGTTACAAGTGCGGCCAAGATGGTGAGCTGTACCGGTTGCACAGTTGCTAACGCGATCATGCCGAAGGTGAAGATAGCCAAGCCAATCCAGCCAGAGTTTGCGCGACCGAAGCGGTGGGCCATACGTGGAAGCGCAAGACCAGCTAAGAATGAGGCGACGCCCATCGCTGTGCCATGGAGACCGGCAATTGTGAGCGAAGTTCCTTGGTCAGCGCGCAGTAGTGGCTGCGCAGGTCCAAAGCCACCTAAGAAGAAGTTAACGACCAAGGTTTGTAGAGCGATAGTCCAGAAGAAGCTATCGCGCTTGAATCTATGTGGCATTACGAGAGTTGGCTTACGACGTAATCGATTGACGCTGTTAGCGCATCGATATCAGCCGGATCAATCGCAGGGAACATAGCGATACGAAGCTGGTTCTTACCTAACTTGCGATATGGCTCGGTATCAACGATGCCATTGGCGCGAAGTGCCGCAGCAACCTTTGTTGCATCGATTGCATCATCGAAGTTAATTGTTCCGATGACATTTGAGCGCTCTGCCGGATTAACAACAAATGGTGTTGTGTAGCTGGTCTTTTCAGCCCAACCGTAGAGACGTTGCGCAGAATCTGCAGTGCGTCCAGTGGTGAACTTCATGCCACCGTTCTCGTTCATCCAATTAATTTGATCAGCAAGGAGCATCAATGTGATGAGCGCAGGAGTGTTATAGGTCTGATCAAGGCGTGAATTTTCGATTGCAGTTCCAAGATCGAAGAATGCTGGGATCCAACGACCAGAGGCCTTGATCTTCTCTGCGCGCTCGATTGCAGCTGGGCTCATTAGTGAGAGCCAGAGCCCACCATCAGAGGCAAATGATTTCTGCGGTGCAAAGTAATAAGCATCGAATTCTGATGCATCGACATGGAGTCCGCCGGCAGCTGATGTGGCATCAACGAGCACGAGCGCACCATCGGTTCCAGCTGGGCGCTTAATTGGCATCGCAACGCCAGTTGAGGTTTCGTTATGGGTGAGGGCATAGACATCGATGCCATCTTCCTTAACGGAAACTGGATGTGTTCCTGGCTCAGACTTAATGACCGTTGGCTCGCCTAGGAATGGCGCTTCCTTTGAAGCAGCTGCGAACTTTGATGAGAATTCGCCGAATACCAAGTGCTGTGAGCGGTTTTCGATGAGACCGAAAGTTGCGATATCCCAGAACGCTGTTGATCCACCGTTACCGAGTACAACTTCATATCCTTCAGGAAGGTTGAAGAGCGATGTGAGACCTTCGCGAACGTTCTTTACCACGTTCTTTACCGGCTTCTGTCGGTGTGAAGTTCCGATAACAGTGTTACCTGATGCGATTAACGCCTGAAGTGATTCTGGGCGGACCTTCGATGGCCCGGCACCAAAACGTCCATCGCGTGGCTTGATATCTGCTGGAATTACAATCTCTGCGCTCATGGCGAGATTCTACGGGTAGTACCTATTGACCGCCCAATCGGAGTGAGTGTCAGGTCGCTCATAGCGGAGCCGATCATGCAAACGTGAATATCGACCTTGCCAGAATTCAATACTTATCGGTAATACCCGGAAACCGCCCCAATGTGGCGGACATGGAACAACACTTCCCTCGGGCCACTTCTCTGCCGCTCCTTGATATCGCTGCTCGAGCTCTTCACGAGTTGCCAGCGGTGATGATTGTGCAGATGCCCATGCACCAATCTGAGATGACCATGGTCGCGTTGCGAAGTACTGCTCTGATTCTGAACGTTCAATTCGTGATGAGAATCCGGTGATTGCAACTTGTCGCTCCATGGCATACCAAGGGAAGAGCAATGTGACTTGCGAATTTAATTCCATCGCCTGTGATTTACGTGAGTTGTAATTTGTATAGAAGGTGAATCCACCACCGCTTATATCTTTTAACAAGACGGTGCGAGTTGTGAGTAAATCCGAGCCATCAGCGCCACTGCCAAGAGTGGTCAGGACCATCGCATTAGCTTCAACAATAAATTGGTTATCAGCGGCCTCATGCAGCCAGGTAGTAAAGGCGGCGAACGGGTCCGGGCCGAGATCGGTGATACCAACCTCGCCGTAAGATCGACGCATCGCCGAAATCGCCTGGCGATTGGTCTGGTTCGGGGTATCTGGGCTCATAGGTGTATCGAACCTCACTTTCGCCCGTCCTGCATCTCGCCAGCAGATGGTCGCCAGCACCCCTGTGGCAGGTGCAGAATTAGCCTCAGATTTTCCGATCTACAACGACCGCAATAACCATTGGGAGCTAAAAGTGTCAGATGATTTTAAGCCAGGTCTAGAAGGCGTCATTGCATTCGAGTCAGAGATTGCTGAGCCTGATAAAGAAGGTAGCGCGCTCCGTTACCGCGGTGTTGATATTGAAGATCTCGTAGGTCGCGTCTCATTTGGAAATGTCTGGGGCTTGCTCGTTGATGATGAGTTCAACCCAGGCCTGCCAAATGCAGAGCCATTCCCACTGCCAGTGCACTCAGGTGATGTTCGCGTCGATGTGCAATCTGCAATCGCAATGTTGGCGCCAGCTTGGGGATTCAAGCCTCTTCTCGATATTGATGACAAAGAGGCGCGCAACAACCTAGCTCGTGCATCGGTCATGGTTCTCTCTTATCTTGCACAGGCAGCGCGCGGCGTTATTGCTCCGGCTGTTCCTGAGTCAGAGATTGATAAGGCTCACACTGTTGTTGAGCGCATGATGATTCGTTGGCGCGGTGAGCCAGATCCACTACATGTTCGCGCAATCGATGCCTACTTTGTTTCTGCTGCAGAGCATGGAATGAATGCATCGACATTTACTTCACGCGTTATTGCATCTACCGGTGCCGATGTTGCTGCTGCGCTATCTGGCGCAATCGGTGCAATGTCTGGCCCTCTTCATGGTGGTGCGCCAGCGCGTGTTCTCTCAATGATTGAAGATGTTGAAAAGATCGGAGATGCAGAGACTTATGTAAAGGGTCTGCTCGATCGTAAAGAGCGTTTGATGGGATTTGGACACCGCGTTTATCGCGCCGAAGATCCACGCGCTCGCACACTTCGTCGTACCGCTAAAGAACTCAACGCACCTCGCTATGAAGTAGCTGAGGCGCTTGAGAAGGCTGCGCTAAAGGAGCTTCGTGAGCGCCAACCAGATCGCGTCCTTGAGACCAACGTCGAGTTCTGGGCAGCGATTATCTTGGACTTCGCCGAAGTACCAGCTCCGCTCTTCACCTCAATGTTTACCGCTGCTCGTACCGCGGGCTGGTCGGCACATATCCTTGAGCAGAAGCGCACCGGTCGTTTGATCCGCCCATCTGCTCGCTACATCGGTAAAGGCCCTCGCAAGCCTGAGGATGTCAGCGGTTGGGATGCAACAGTGGAGCAGCTCCACAAGTAGGGTGCAATAAACCGCAAAAGGTAACAATTCGGTAAAGGGGCCATTTATATGGCCCCTTTTACTGTTTCTAAATTGACCCTCGCCCCTTCTTAGAGTGCAATAGGGCTACGAGGTCCCGGCCCACCGTGGGGCGGTTACCTGAAATTCCTTGGAGGAATACATGAATAAGAAGCGTGTTGGCGTAGTAGGTCTTGCGACCGCAGCTGCGCTCGCTGTTTCAGCTCTCGCTGGCATCCCAGCACAGGCTGCAAACCGCACAATCGTAATTTGGGCAGATGACGAGCGCGGTCCAGCGCTTAAGAAGTTCATCGAAGCGCCAAACTCAGCTCTTGCTGGTTACACAGTTAAGGTAACAACTTACGCATCATACGATGCGCTTGATTCAGCATGGAAGAAGGCGTCTGCAGCTTCTGCTCCAGACATCATGTTCCACCCAGTCGGCGAAGCGATCAACGCTGCAAAGAGCGGTCGCGCAATGCCATTCGTACTTTCATCAGATGCAAAGCGCAATCTTTCATCAACAGCAATCAAGTACGGTCAGTACAACAAGCAGCAGTACGGTCTTCCACTCGATGTTGATACAACAGCGATGTACTGGAACACAAAGTTTGGCGATGCGCCAAAGACTCTCGCTGACTTCGCTGCAGCATTCGATAAGGCAAAGGCTGCTGGTACAGCAACTGTTGGCCTCTGCGCTGGCGACGGAACATGGGGATCACTCCCATTCATCACAGCAGTCGGTGGCGGAGCATGGGGATATGCCAAGGATGGAATCACTCCAGATCCTTCAAAGGTTCTCGTCAATTCAGCTGCTGCTGTTGCAAATATCAAGAAGTACTTCATCGGAGCTAACGGCAAGGGAACAGGCTTCTTCGCCTGGGATGGCTGGGATGGCTGCGGTCAGAAGTGGCTTGATGGCAAGGCGATGGCAATCAACACCGGATCATGGCGTGCAGCTGCAACAGCAGCAGCAAAGATTGATTACGAGTTGATGGCAGTTCCAACAATCGACGGCAAGGGCACATCACGTGCTTGGGCTGGCTTCGGTGGAGCATTCATCACTTCATACGCTAAGGACCACAACGTTGCTGTAGGTGCAAAGCGCCTCATCAACTGGCTCTCAACCGAGCAGGGCGCACTTAAGTACGCAACAGCTCTTAACCGCCCACCTGCCTACAAGGGCATTGCAAACCAGGTTTCAAAGGTTGCAAAGGGCATCGCAACAGTAGGTAACCAGGTTGGAGCTCTTCAGGAGAACGCACTCCTCGGCGACAACACTGGTGGCGCTAACTGGTACGACGTTATGGGAGATGCTTACAAGGCAATCTTCACAAACGGCGACGATGTTGAAGTAACTCTTGATAAGGCAGCGAAGATCCTCTCTGCCAACTTCAAGGCAGGCTTCGCAAAGCGTTAATCTCTAAAGAGATAGCTGAGGGCCGGTTGGAAATTTCCAGCCGGCCCTCAGCCTTTTCATTCTTTCGCTAACAAGTAATCCGCAATAGGATGTGACAATGACGAGTAAATTTCGTAAATCTCTCGCCTTAATTGCAAAGTTTGTTCTCCTTGCAATCACGGTCGGAATTCTTGGCAATATGGCTTACCTCGCCTATCTCGCCAATGAAGGTCTGATGGGAACGGTGCTTGCAGTTTTAGCGGTAGGTGCAATCCTTATTTACTCGACACCTAGATTTACCGCTAGTAAATTCTTCTATCCCGGCATCATTTTTCTTCTGCTCTTTGTGATTACACCAGTTATCTACACCGCGGTGATGTCGACCTACAACTATAAAGACGGCAACTTAATCACTAAAGATCAGGCGCTCACTCAGCTCATTGATGTCACTGGCATCGTCCCTGATGAAAGTGGAGTCAGTTACGAGTACATCCCTGGGCGATGCAAAGGCGAGCTCGCTATGTTGCTAAAGAATATCGATACCGAGGAAGTCTCGTTGGCCTGTGATTCACGGGTTACACCGCTAGCAGAAGGCCAATACACAATAGATGAGTTCGGAGTTCCAACGGGCGCTGAGGGTTTCACCGCCTTTGTTGGCGATGAACAATTTGCCTACGATGAAGAGATCGCTAATTTAAAGTTTAAAATTGAAGATCCAGCAGCTGATAATCGCTATATCCGCGCTGATGGTGCCGGTATGGCATTTGATGCGATACAAACTCTTACCTACGATGCTGAGAAAGATGAGCTCTATAACACCGTCAATGGCCTCACCTATGTTAATAATGGGAATGGAAACTTTGTAAATCCAAATAATCCAGATGAGAAAATCTTTCCTGGCTGGCGCCAACTTAATCCAGCTCAGAATTACGCGAAGATTTTGACCGATCCGGTCCTTCGCGACCCATTTATCCGTGTCTTTATCTGGACTATCGTCTTTGCCTTCACCACTGTCGTGATGATGGGATTTGTTGGTCTTTTGGTGGCGGTAGCTCTCGATAAGAAGATTCGATTCCGCAATATCTATCGTGGCCTTCTCATCCTTCCGTATGCGATGCCAAGCTTTATGTCGATTCTTATCTGGGCCGGTATGTTCAATCGCGACTATGGCGCGATCAATACCTTATTTGGAACTGATCTCGACTTCTTTAACAATCCATGGAGCGCACGTGCCATGTTGTTAATCGTAAATCTCTGGTTAGGCTTCCCATACTTCTACATGATTTCAACTGGTGCATTACAGGCGCTGCCAACCGATCTTGAAGAAGCTGCCGCGCTAGATGGCGCAACCGAGAAGCAAATTTTCTTCCGAATTAAGATGCCTTTGGTTTTGCAGATTCTCTCACCTCTGCTCATTGCATCAGTTGCCTTTAACTTCAACAACTTTAACTTGGTCTATCTCCTCACAAAGGGTGGGCCGACAAATGTCTTGGATGGCGAAACTGCAGGAGCAACCGATATCTTGATTACCTATGCTTACAAGACCGCATTCGCAGGTGCAGAGCAGAATCTTGGCCTAGCTTCTGCTATCAGCGTGATTGTCTTTATCATCGTTGGAATCGTTTCGTTGTGGAGTCTAAAACGCTCGAAGGTATTGGAGGAGGTGCGCTAATGGCAAAGAAGCAGAGCCGCGAGGCTAGCCACGCGTGGCGCCATATCTTTATCTGGGGGATGATCCTCTTTGCACTCTTCCCAATCTATGTAGTTATTACCTCTTCACTTAATAACTCTGGTGGCCTATCGACCTCCTCACTGATTCCAAAGAAGATCAGCTTCGATAACTATCGCTCGCTCTTTAACGACGATTCAATTCCATTTATGCGTTGGATTCTCAACTCCATAATCCTGGCCAGCCTCAACGCCGTAATCTCGGTGATGGTAGGTATCGCAGCAGCCTTCGCCTTCTCCCGGCTAAAGTTCAAGGGGCGCAAGCTCAGCCTTCAGGCGTTACTACTGGTTCAAGTCTTCCCTAGCTTCCTCGCACTTGCAGCGATTTATGTAATTATGGAGCGGATCTATAACGTCTTTCCATCTATCGGCCTCGGCACCATGTGGGGACTCTTGCTTGTTTATCTCGGTGGCTCAATGGGTGCAAATGCCTGGCTTTTAAAGGGCTTTCTCGACTCGATTCCAGCAGATCTCGATGAGGCGGCGAAGATTGATGGCGCATCCTCAGTGCAAATCTTCTGGTTAATTTTCTTACCGCTCTCTGTTCCGATTCTGATCGTCACAACACTTCTATCGTTTATTGGTACTTTCAATGAGTTTGTTCTCGCATCTCTCTTCTTGCAAGAAGTTAACGAGCGTACCGTTGCCGTCGGTCTTCAATCCTTTGTTGGCTCGAACTTTGGTGCCAACTGGGGCGCATTTGCAGCTGGTTCGGTTGTTGCATCGGTACCGCTGGTCGCGCTCTTCTTGAGCCTTCAGAAGTACGTTGTAAGCGGCGTTACTGCCGGTTCTGTGAAGGGCTAATTGTGCAGCTCACCCCACACCACGACGGTAGCGAACTCTATGTGAGCAATAGCGCGCCGAAAATCGGTGAAACTGTTGAGTTTAAAATTCGTATCCCAAATTCAATAAAACTAGATGAAGTTCATATCCGCTTCTTCCATGATGGCGAACCGCGCACAAGAGCTGCAAAGAAGTTTAAGAGCAACAAAGTTGAGAGCTGGTGGAAAGTCTCAGTAGAGATTATCAATCTGACTTTCCACTATAGATTTTTGTTGATTAATAAGGGAAATTTCTCTTGGTTTAATGGCGTTGGACTCTTTCACCGAGATGTGACCGACCGAGAAGATTTTCAACTTATTGCCAAGCCCGCCTATCCCCACTGGATTCAGAGCGCTGTCTTCTATCAGATTTTCCCTGATCGATTTGCAAGGTCCGAAGTAAAACGGAAGTTACCATCGTGGGCGGTGCCAAAGAAGTGGAACGAACTTCCGCGTGGTCGCCATAAAACTACTGGCGTTGAGTTTTACGGCGGTGACTTTCCAGGGATTACCTCTCATTTAGATCACCTGACTGCGCTCGGTGTCAGCGCAATCTATTTCACGCCAGCTTTTCCGTCGCAGAGCAACCACCGCTATGACGCCTCCAGCTTTGATGAGATTGATCCGCTCCTAGGCGGCAACGATGCTTTTATAGATTTCTCAAAGGCAGCTCATAGCGCTGGTTTTAAAATTATGGGAGATTTGACTACGAACCACTGTGGTTCTGGCCATCCTTGGATCAAGAGCGCGCTGAAGAGTAAATCAGCGCCAGAGCGTGAATTCTTCTACTGGGATTCATCAATTAAGCACGGCTACGTTGGCTGGTGGGGGCTTGCAAGTCTGCCAAAACTTAACTACAACTCAGCAAAACTTCGAACCATTATGTTCGCAGGCAAAGATTCGGTTGTAAAGAAGTGGCTACGACCACCATTTGCAATGGATGGCTGGCGAATCGATGTCGGAAATATGACGGGTATCTACCTCGATCAAAATCTTAATACTGAGGTAGCTCGAGGAATCCGAAAAGCCATGGATGAGACCAATCCCGATGCCTGGTTAGTTGCTGAGAACGCTGATCATTCGCCATCGGATCTTGATGGGTTTGGTTGGCACGGCACTATGAACTACAACGGTTTTGCCCGGCCATTAGTTAATTGGTTTAACGTACCGAATAAGAAGATAGGTAACTTCTCAGGCTTGCCGGGAGTAAATCCAAAGTTTGATGGTGAAGGTACCGTAGAGATGATGCGCACCTTTGCGGCGGGAATACCTTGGCGGTCACTTACTGCAAGTATGGTCTTACTTGATTCTCATGACACTGCACGGTTCCGAACTATCGTCGGCAATGACGAAGATAAGCATCTAGCAGCAGCGACCTTGCTGCTCACCTATCCCGGTGTCCCTTCAGTATTTGCCGGTGATGAAATTGGGCTAGAAGGTGCATGGGGCGAGGACTCACGCCGAACCATCAACTGGGATGAGCCTGAAGAGTGGAATCAAAAATTATTCCAGGGATACCAAGAGTTGATTGCAATTAGAAAAGATCGCGATGCGCTTATCAATGGCGGTATTCGCTGGATCCATGCCGCAAAAGACTCTATCGCCTACATTAGAGAGTCAAAGAGAGAGAGCCTGTTGATCTACGTCTCACGAACTAAAGTGAGAGAGAAGATCAATCTCGCCCCATATGGTTATCAGATAAATGAGACGCTCTATGGTTCTCACCAGAGAGGCAGCAAACTCTCAATCGATTCAAAAAACGCCACCTCTGGTATTTGGCGCCTCACACAATGAGAAAGCCACTCCTAGCCCTATTAGTGAGCTCTCTGCTCGGACTTACTGCAGGGCCAATTACCGCCGCCGAGAATCTTGCAGCGCTGGCAAAGCCGGTTGCACGTGGCGACCAAAGCTCAGAATCAATCTACTTTGTAATGGTTGATCGATTTGCAGATGGCGATACAAGTAATAACCAAGGCGGACTTACCGGCTCGCCCTCGGAGACCGGTTATGACCCAACCGATTGGGGCTATTGGCATGGAGGTGATTTTAAAGGCCTCACATCAAAGCTCTCATATATAAAGAACCTCGGCTTCACCGCTATCTGGATTACACCACCAGTAAAGAATGCTGTCCTGCAAAGTACATCAACTGGATATCACGGTTATTGGGGGCTCGACTTTCTCTCGATAGATCCACACCTTGGTACCGAGGCAGACTTTAAGGAGTTTGTTGCTTCAGCTCACTCGCTGGGGATGAAAGTAATTTTGGATGTCGTGGCGAACCACACCGCAGATGTCATTAATTACCGAGACGGAAAGGCGTACATCCCAGCAGGAAGAGAGAAAGAGAAGAACCCTAATTTTCTTAATGAGCTCTCCAATTACCATAATGCTGGCAACTCAACTTTTGATGGCGAATCCTTACTCAACGGAGATTTTTACGGTCTTGATGATTTAGCTACTGAGAAACCAGAGGTTGTTAAGGGCTTCATAGATATTTGGAGCTATTGGATTAACAACTTCGATATCGATGGTCTAAGAATCGATACATTTAAGCACGTTAATTCCGAATTCTGGCGACAGGTGATTCCTGCAATTCAAAAAGTGGCCAAGGACAAAGGTAAGAAGAGTTTCCCAATCTTCGGCGAGGCGGCTGATAATTCTCCAACCTCAACCGCACCGTACATCGCTAATGGTGAAGTCCCATCGTTGCTAGATTTTCCATTTGCGCTGCAGGTAAGTAACTTTGCGGCAAAAGGCTCGCCAGCTAAGAATTTGGCAGATCTCTTCAATGCCGATGATTTATATACGACTGCAACAACCAGCGCATACGGCCTGGCAACATTTATAAGTAACCATGATGCTGGCCGGATAGGTTCAACCATCATCGCCGATATTGGTGAGAATAATTCACTTGCTTTTGAGCGAGCAAAATTGGCGCAATCTGCCCTCTTTCTTCTGCGCGGTGGCCCTGTTGCCTATTATGGAGATGAGAAAGGTATGACTGGCGGTGGCGGAGATAAATCTGCTCGCCAAGATATGTTTGCTACTCAAGTCTCACGCTGGACGCGAGAAGACCGCATAGGTTCTACCCCCATAGGCAGCGAGAGCGCCTTTAATATCAACCATCCACTTGAAACCTTTATTAGCGAACTTCAGGCGGTAGTACGAAGCAATCCTGCGCTTCGAAGCGGTACTCAACAAGTTCGTACTGCAGACCGCCACTTCTTCGCGGTAACTCGTTTCTCTCAGGGGCAGGAATATGTGGTTGCATTTAATAATGATTCTGCGCAGCTCTCGGGAAAAGTTAAAGTTGCAAACGCATCTGGTGCCTGGTCGAAGATATCTGGAGATTGCCAATGGAGCGGTAAGAGAGAGCTCTCACTTACATTCTCCAACTTAAGCCATTGCGTTCTCAAGGCTGGAACGCTAATTTCAAAGAGTGATACGACCAAGATATCAGCACCAAAGATTGAGAGCCCAGAAGAGGCGGTTCCATGGCGGCAGGTATCAGTCACAACAAATGGAACTGGCTATAACACAGTCACTTTTGCAGCTCGAGTAAAAGGTGGAAAGTGGATCAATCTTGGTTCCACCGACCGTAAGACCATGCCAGGCCTCAACACTGTCGCAGATCGATACCGCGCCTATATTCGACAGGCACAATTTCCAAAAGCGACTACGATTGAAGTCGTAGCAATTGCCCGAACTTCAACAGGAAAAGTTCTGGTATCGCCAATCACCAAAGGATCACTCGCATGAATCGTTCGATTATCTGGTTACGTCGCGATCTGCGCATCGGTGATCACCCGGCGCTCAACGCCGCAATTGAATCTGGTGATGAAATTGTGCCGGTGTTTATTTTAGATAAGCAACAGATAGCTGAAGCTGGCGCCAAACAGTTGGCCTACATGAGCAACTCACTCCGCGCACTCGACGAGTCACTCGGTAATCGCCTCCACATTATTGAGGGCGAACAGGTTGAAGTTCTGAGAGAGCTGATGGCGCTCTATGAGGTGAGTTCGGTACATATCTCTGCCGAGCCTGAGCGATATGGAGCGGAGCGAGATGCACGCGTTGAGGCTGCTGGTATTCCATTAGTTCGGACAGGAAGCCCTTACGCCGTTTATCCCGGAAGAGTCGTTAAACCCTCAGATGGCACTCCTTATAAGGTCTATACCCCGTTCTACAAGAATTGGTGTATCCACGGTTGGCGCGAACCTGCACCAACACCGAAATCGATAAAAGCACCTACTCCACCAAGTAAGTACCGTGCCTTTCCAGATTTTAAAGCCCCAGAAGGTTCGCAGATCATTGAAGCTGGCGAAGCTGCTGCGCTTAAGCGCTTTAAAGAGTTTAAGAAGAGCGCTCTTGATAGCTATGACGAGAATAGAAACTTTGCTGGAATCGATGGCACCTCAAAGATGTCTACCTACCTTAAATTCGGAGAGATTCATCCACGTACGCTTCTTAGCGGATTAGGTGAGAGCAAAGCTCACGATACCTTCCGGAAAGAGATTGCCTGGAGGGAGTTCTATGCCGATGTTCTCTTCCATAATCCAACAACAGATACCGATTACTACGCACCTAAATTTAAAGAGATGCGTTATGACCAGCCAGGCGCACAACTCGAAGCATGGAAGTCGGGCAAGACCGGCTACCCATTTGTCGATGCTGCAATGCGCCAGCTTCTCCTTGAGGGATGGATGCATAATCGCACTCGCATGGTGGTGGCCTCGTTCTTGGTAAAGGATCTTCACCTCGAGTGGCAACATGGTGCAGAGTTCTTCGCTCAACATCTCGTTGATTTTGATGTGGCATCAAACTCTCACGGTTGGCAATGGACCGCTGGCACGGGCACCGATGCATCACCGTATTACCGCGTATTTAACCCAATCGAACAAGGTCGCAAGTTTGATACCGATGGCGATTACATCCGTAAATACGTTCCAGAGCTGGCACATTTGAGCGCAGCTGAGATCCATGAACCATGGCTCTATCTCGATGGATATAGCCATGGCTATCCAGAGCGAATCGTCGACCATGCCGTTGAACGAGTCGAATCGCTCGAACGGCTAAAAGAGATTAAGAGCGAACTACTCCCATATCCGAACGCTTAGCTCTATACATAGCGTCATCGGCTCGCTTTAGGAGATCACCGGCACCATCGTTTCGAACTAGGCCGATACTTACCCCTACGCGAATCTCTGCGCCAGCAACTGTAAATGGGTAGGTAAGGCAGGCGCGAAGGGCAAAGGCTAGTTCCTGCGCATCTTCTATCGAACCGCGAAAGAGAACCCCGAATTCATCGCCGCCAAGACGAGCTAATAAGGCATCCTCGGGGAGGATACGGTGGAAGCGCTTTGATACCTCAACCAATATTGCATCGCCTACGCCGTGGCCGTATTGATCATTAACCGGCTTAAATTCATTGAGATCGAGCAACATCAACGCACCTTCTAACTGCGAGAAGGTATCTAGTTCCGACAAGAGGTGGCGGCGATTGGCTAACCCGGTGAGTTCATCCGTTCTTGCAAGGTGTCGCTCGTCTTGCAGAATTTTGCCACTTCGTAGCGCTGTGTTCATACGAATAAAGGCGAGTAAGAGAATGGCTATCAACGGCATGAGAATATAAATCGGGAGTAAATCTGGGCGAATAGCGCTGATTGCCAAGAGTATTGGGCTGACAAAGATTGAGAGAGCAACGAGCGCGGGATGAATCACCTTTCGCGCACTTGATTGTGCCACTGGGATATAGAGCGATGCAGTTATCAATATTAGAGCTGCAAGCCATCCCTGATCTGGCGCGCTCCCAAATCGGTAATTGCCGTTGATTGCGCTCCATAGAAAGTAGATGTCGGTTACCGTGAAGAGAAGAATTCCGGTTGAGAAGGAAAGTAGTTGGCGGGATGCTCCGCTACGTACGAAGGTCGTCGCCAAGGCGAGGAGAAGAGCTAAATCACCCACGGGGTAGAAGATCATAAAGAAGTTATCGGAGTTAAATAGCTCGCCTCCTGGAAATAACAGAGTAACCAAGAGCGAGGAGAGGATTGAGGTAAAGCCGAGGCCGAAGATCAGCGAATCCAGAATCTCGATGGGATCGAGTTTGGTTGAGATTGCGCCCAACCGGGGGATAGCAATGAGCAGCAAAGGGTAGAAAGATGCATAGAGAAGTTGAGAAATCGCGGTAAATCGTGGGCTTTCGCTGATTAGTTGATCAACGCTAACGGCGAGCGAACCTAACCCCCAGAGAGCCATTGCAATCGCGAGAGAGCTGATCGCAATCCGATCGTTGTAGAGCGGAGAAGCTGCGACTAGAGAGAGCGCAACTACCCAGATTGCGTTATAGAGAATTAGGTCACGGCCAAGGAAGTTCTCTGGCGCTACTGCCCGCCAGAGCAAATGGGCAAGGAAGAGAATCGGTAAGAGGTACCGTGCAACAACCCGCATGGGTCGATTACACAAGTAAGGCCCTCCCAGAGCAATAGGGAGAGCCTTACTTACGTGAAGTTAAAGATCGAGTTAGAAACCCTTAGCGCAGAGCAAGTTTGCGTTTGATCGGGTATCTGAAACATTCATTGCAAGTTGCGCAGGCGCATTTGCAAGGAGCGCCTTCTTCTGGGCGAGGTCTCTTACCTGCGAATCAAGCTTGGATCGGCTGGTTGTCAGGACGAGAATCGCATTTGCAAGTTTGGTAACCGCATCAGATAGCTTGAGCTTCTCAGTTGGATTGGTTGATGCATTCATTGTTTCGCGAGTCTTAATCAACTGATCCTTAGCGTTGGTAAGCGCCGTTGTTGTATTGACTAGCGCAGCATTGGCAGTTGTGATTTCAGCATCGAGAGCTGCAATCTGCGCAGAAGCATCGGAGAGGTTCTTACGTGCCACAACAGCTGCATTGAAGCTCTTGATTGCAGAGAGGCACTCGACCGAGAGCCAAGTCAGCTTTGAGTTCTTTACCATCGTGTTCTTGGCACACTTGTATGAGTAGCCACCGACCTTGGTTGTGGCATTGACTTTAGAGCAGGCAACGCCGTTGCTGACCTTGGTCGCAGCTTGTGCTGGAATTGCAGTCACTGTACCTGCCATAAGTGCTACGGCGGCGATTGCGAGCGTGACTTTACGTGCCATGAAAAACCTCCATTGATATGTCGCTATGGTATCGAGTGAGCAGCGCGATTTACCGCTACCAAGCGGTGAAAACCATGTGAATTTAACGTTGTTTAGTGCGCAGGGACATCCCCATCTTACGGACGATTCGTCGAGGCACAATTGCGATGACTGTTCGGAGCGCTTTGTACTGCCATCCGGGAATGCTGATCGCCTTGCCAGCGAGTGCATCTCGCCATGCGTTACGAACGAGGAAATCACCATCGAGCCACATGATCGCTGGAATCGCACCCATCTTCATGCCGGCACGTTGGTGAAATTCGGTGCGAGTAAATCCAGGATTGAGAGAGCAGACCTTGACTCCCGTCGGTTGTAATTGTGTATGGAGTGACTCTGACATCACTGTGAGATATGACTTGGCAGCGCTGTAGTGGCCTCCGGCGATATAGGCAGCAACTGAAGAAACGTTGATAACAACGCCAGAATTGCGTTGACGCATCTGGGGAAGAACTGCATGCATCAATCTCATCGGCGCCCGAACCAACACCGCTAAGACCCGCTCCTCTTCTTCAATTGGACTGGCCAGAAATGACTGGTTAAGACCAAAGCCGGCGTTATTGATTAAGACCTCTATCTCGTGGCTCTGCAGATACTGCTCGACCTTTTCACATTCGCTCGCTAAATCTGCTTGGAGAATCTCAACCTCTACCGAGAACTCGTTACGAAGAGCTTGAGCCCTTTCTTCGAGAGCGCTGAGCGTGCGTGCATTCAAGACGAGGTTGTATCCCTCTGCCGCTAAGTGGCGAGCAAAGGCGGCGCCGATGCCTGCGGTAGCACCAGTGATCAACGCCCATTTCTTCATAGCGCGAGCCCCTTGGGATCTTCATCGCGAATATGCCAGCTGCTTCCATAATCTTCAATGAGGTCAAGGAATGGTTTTGGCTCGAGCCATTCAGGGCCAACTACGCCCTCAGGCTGCCACGTGCCGTTTGCAATGAGCTCCATTGCAATTACTGGGTTAATTGCGGTCTGCCAGACAACTGCTTGATCGCCATAGTTCTCCATCGACCATTGATTGTCGACGACGTTATAGATATAGCAGGCATATGGGGCGCCTTCGCGATTACGTCCTTGAACATGAGCGCCGGCACAAGTCTTTCCACGCATCATCGGACCAATCGTCGCTGGATCAGGTAGCAACGACGCCAAGAAATCTCGTGGCGCAATCTCCATTCCCCGATAGCTAACCTTTTCTTTCTTAGCTAGACCAAGTGCATGAATAGTCTTGAGCTTCTCAATAAAGTCATTGCCTAACCCGTATTTAAAGGTGACTTTCTTCGCCTTGATTTTCTGTGGGATAAGAACAACTTCTTCATGCTCGACATCGACGCATTCGACCGGACCGATTCCCTCTGGGAAATCGAAGGTAACGCCACCAGTAAAAGGCTTTGCGGTGTGCCACCCTTCGTTCCAAATTAGTGGGGGATTGAGACACTCTTCAATAGTGGTCCAAATTGAGAATGACGGCGCGAATTCATAACCATCAACGGTTAGATTAGAGCCATCGAGAATGGTGACCGCATCTATCTCACTGAAGAGGTAATCCTGCGCATATCGAGCGAAGATATCGCTCATACCTGGTTCGATTCCCATGCCGACAAGCGCGAACTTCTTCTTTGCAACCCATTCGTCATGTTGGACAAATTGTTCATCACCGAGTTTTACACCGACCGAGTTATAAGGATCTGTCGGGTGAGTAATAGATAGCGACATCGCCATATCGATGTAATTAACGCCAACGTTCTTTGCTGCGTTGAAGATATTCATAACAAAACGTGGATCGACTGCATTGACCACTACGTCGGGGTTGACCTCTCGAATCAAACCCTCTAGCGCCACCAGATCGCCGGCATCCACCCCCGCTGCTTTAAATCGTGGGTCTTGGACTTTGGAGATAACAGCCTCGGCACGGGCGCGGTCGTAGTCAGCAATCACTAATTCAGTGATAAATGGCTTACGAGATGCGATATTTGCGATTGCGCTGCCAACTCCGCCTGCGCCGATAACGAGCGCTCTCATGGAATGGCCTTTCGATTAAGTAAGAAATCCCGAGTGGATTCATGGGAAGGCTACCTATACAGATAACCTTTGCCAAGCACCCCGAGGGTGTGAAGTCCCCGTAGCTCAGTGGATAGAGCAACCGCCTCCTAAGCGGTAGGTCGCAGGTTCAACTCCCGCCGGGGACACCAGAATAGAGGTGGGAAAAAGTGACAGAATTTTTTCAGGTTAATCAGATGGTCGGCTTAGCTACCTACGAAAGCATGTGTTCATGAGAAAAATCATCGCGTTTTCAACGGCCCTCCTGCTACTTCCAATTGCCTTCATCGCACCAGCAGAGGCAGCAAAGAAGAGCTGCTCGCCCACTCAAGCAATCGAAGAGGGCCCTTACTACTTGGCTGATACTCCGACCCGAAGTGATATCACTGACGGGCAGGCAGGTAAGGCGATCACGCTCTCATTTACCGTCCTTAACTTTGCATGTAAGCCAATAAAGAATGCACGAGTAGATATTTGGTATGCCAACGCAGATGGTGTCTATTCAGGAGTGGCTTCACGTGGCGATGATCTAGGTGCAGGTACCAATTCAGGTCGATTCCTCAGA
>JACCDW011591925.1_pt1 | contig 23738 bp, 22 predicted proteins | sample 7449781 | NCBI WGS metagenome assembly JACCDW01 (sample SAMN15323449, study PRJNA562643) | freshwater metagenome | isolation source: river surface water | place: USA:Blue River Watershed | collected 2017-08-18
TGAAGAAGGAACCGGCCAGCATGATGGCGGCCGGGATCATCAGCCAGAAGCTGAAGTTGTTCATGCGGGCAAAGGCCATGTCGGAGGCACCGATTTGCAGTGGCAGCATCCAGTTGGCGAAGCCCACGAAGGCCGGCATGATGGCGCCGAACACCATGATCAGACCATGCATGGTCGTGAACTGGTTGAACAGCTCGGGATTGACCACCTGCAGGCCCGGCTGGAACAGCTCGGCACGAATCAACAGCGCCAGAACGCCACCGATCATCAGCATGGTGAAACTGAACAGCAGGTACAAGGTACCAATGTCCTTGTGGTTGGTCGCAAAGACCCAGCGACGCCAGCCCGCAGGCGCGTGACCGTGGTCGTCGTGCGCGTGATCGTGGTGATCGAGAACAGCACTCATCTTGACTTCCTCTTTTCTAAATCTGCGGTACTGGCTTATTTGCGGGCAGCCAGCACTTCAGCCGGCTGCACGATTTGCCCGGTCTTGTTGGACCAGTTGTTCTTGGTATAGGTGATCACAGCGGCAATATCGGTATCCGACAGTTGCTTCCATGCGGGCATGGCACCACCGGCTTGACCGTTGAGCAACACTGCAATTTGCTTGCTCTTGTCAGCATCCAACACCACGGCAGAACCGTCCACCGGCTTGATCGGGCCAGCACCCTTGCCGTTGGCCTGGTGGCAGGCTGCACAGTTGGCCGCATAGACTTTTTCGCCACGCTTAGCCAGATCGTCCAGGACCCAGACTTTGGAAGGGTCGTCTGCCTTGGCGGCCATTTTCTTTTTCTCGGCCTCAGCCCATTTGGAATAGTCTTCAGCGCTAAGCACCTTCACATGGATAGGCATGTAAGCGTGCTCTTTGCCACACAACTCGGCACACTGACCGTAGAAGTCGCCTGTCTTTTCGGCACGGAACCAAGTGTCGCGGACAAAACCGGGAATGGCGTCCTGCTTGATGCCAAACGCGGGCACCATGAAAGCATGAATCACGTCGTTGGCCGTGGTGATGACACGCACCTTCTTGCCCACAGGTACCACCAGAGGGTTGTCCACCTTCAGCAGGTAATTGTCACCTTCAGGCTTGCCGGCATCGGACATGGCACGCTGAGATGCATCAAGGGTAGAGATGTAGCTCAAGCCCTCGCCTTCACCTTTGAGGTAGTCGTAACCCCACTTCCACTGGTAACCCGTGACCTTGACAGTCAGATCGGCATTGGTCGTGTCTTTCTGGGCCACCAGAACCTTGGTTGCGGGCAATGCCATCGCAATCACGATCAGGAAAGGGACTGCCGTCCAAAGGATTTCAACCGTCACCGACTCACTGAACGAAGCCGGCTTATGCCCCAACGATTTGCGGTGCTTCCAGATGGAATAGAACATCACCGAGAACACCGCAATGAAAATCACAGTACAGATGATTAGCATCATCCAGTGCAGCCAATGTTGCTGCTCAGCGATCTTTGTGACCGGGGGAGCAAAGTTCAGCTGATTGACAGCCGGGCCACCCGGCAGGTCATTGACGGCATGGGCTGCCGTCGAAAGCAACGCGCCCAAGGCAATTCCCGCAAAGGACAGCAGCGAAGCCAGTTTTCTGGAAATGTTCTTCATGGTTCTCACAAACTTCCAAGTCTCGGTTAGATCCCACACCCACGGTTCCGCGTCTTGCAACCCGAAACCCGTCCTCACGCGTTGCGCAAGGCCTGTCTGATTTCCCCCGCCAGCACCTGGCGGAGTTCGGGCCGCACAAAACGGCCCACTTCCATTTTTCGCCCCCTGCCTGACAACTCGATCAGGCTGTTCTCGCCGGCCTTGGGTTCAACACGAACCCATTGCCGCTCGAACTCGGCCCGCTCACGGCGGCCTGCAGTTTCGCGCTCCACCACCAGGCTTGTGCCGTGCAGGGAGATCCATTCACCATCAGTGGCATGGCGGGCATAGACCACAAAGGCCCAACCCACCAGCAGCAACTCCAGACCGGTGAACCCGATCACGAAAAGCGCCCCCTGAAACCAGAAGAACAAGCCAATCGTCAGCGACACGCCGCAGAGCATCAGGTACACCCGCAGCAATTGCACAGGTGAAACCGAACAGTTGCGCCGCAGCCGCCAGCTCACACTGGGACCCGACACCTGAGCAAACTGGTAAGTCGGATGAGACACGAAACAACTTTCAAAAACCCTACGGCCGCCCAAATGGCAGACGGATGAAATTCGCGAGGATTTTAGCCCACTTGTGTAGGGGCTTTGATATTTCTCAAAGCTTACGGCTGGGCGGGGGACCTCTGCGCCAGCATTTGACGCATGTCAGCCAGCCCGATCTGGCTCTCTGGCAGCATCTTGGCGCGGTTTTGTGGTCGCAGTGCATGGCCGTAAATGACTTCAAAAGTCAACTTCAGCCGCCCTTGCGCGTCTCGGTCGCACCGATCGGCCAGCGCCTGCAACCATTGCGATCGCCAGCCCCGCCCACGCAATCCGGCAAAACGTCCGGCATGCTGGTTGCGTCCCAGTTCACGCAACTCCTGCAGCAATCGCTCGGGCGTCTCAAAGGTCAAGGTGATGCGTTCCATGTCCATCACCGGCTCGGCAAACCCGGCCTGCACCAGCATGTCGCCCCAGTCGTGCATGTCGGTGAACTCGTGCGCGGGCGCAGGCCAGCCCATGACCGCATGCACCGAACGCAGCTCGCGCAGGGTGTCTGGCCCCAGGCAGGAAAACATCAGAAAACCATCGACCGCCAGCGCCCGGTGCCATTGCCCGATCAGAACCTGGGGGTCGGCCACCTGGTGCAGCAGCATATTGGCCCAGACCATCTGCACCGCCCCTGCCGGAGGCTGACCTTGCTGAATTTTGGGCCCGGACCAGCGCGAGGGCTGCCACCAAGAGGCGGTCGTCTGGGCCTGCAAGCTGGCGGCCTCGTCGGCCTGCCCCGCCACCTGCCAGACAGCCGACTGCGGATATCGCGCACGCAGCGCCTGGTGCGACTGCACCCCGCCGCGCCAAGGCTCCCAATCGGCCCAGGCCTGGGGCTGTAGCACGATCAGGTCCAGCCTTTCTTGCATGCGCCGCGCCACTTCTTCATGCAGCCAGGGCGATGCACGCAAAAAGCGGGCTGCCCAGCGGCTGGCGGCCGCCGGGTCCAGGGTTGGGGGTTTGTCGGGAGTGTTCATGGCCATGTGCCGGCAGTATATTGAGCCGATGGGAGGCATCGGACACTGGCTGCAAAAAGTCGGGGCCAGCGCAGGCGGCCGTGCATGGGGCATCGGTTTGCCCAGCCGTTGCGCCATTTGCCGCCAGTGGCCTGCCCAGCCCGTCTGCGAGGCCTGCATCGCCCGTTTTGCCCAGCCTCGCTTGCGCTGCACCACATGCGCCCTGCAGGTGCCCCACGGGGTTTTGCGCTGCGGCGCCTGCCTCAAGGCCCCGCCACCGCTGGCCCATTGCCTGTGCGCGGTGGACTACGGCTGGCCCTGGAAAGGGCTGGTGGCCCGCTTCAAGTTTCAGGAACAGGCGGGCTGGGACCGTCAACTGGCCTGGATGATGCGCAGCGCCACTGGCGCCGAAGACGCCCTGCACAATGCCGACCGCGTGCTACCCATCCCGCTCGCCCGCGAGCGATTGGCCGAGCGTGGCTACAACCAGTCCTGGCTGCTGGCGCGCCAGCTGGCCCCGGACCAGGCCGATGCAGCGCTCTTGCTGCGCATCCGCCACACCCCCGCGCAACGCACCCTGCCCCGCTCGGAGCGGCTGTCCAATTTGCAAGGTGCGTTTGCGGTGGACCCGCTGCGCGCCCACGAGGTGCGCGGCCAACGCCTGCTGCTGGTGGACGATGTGATGACCAGCGGTGCCAGCCTGCACACCGCTGCTCGGGTGCTGCTGCAGGCCGGGGCCACACAGGTCAGCGCCATCGTGCTGGCGCGCACCGGGCTGGGTGAAGACGACCAGGCAGAGCGCTGAACGGCTGCGACAATGGCCGCATGTTCCGCATCGTCCTCGTCGAACCCGAAATCCCGCCCAACACCGGCAACATCATCCGCCTGGCCGCCAACACCGGCTGCGCGCTGCACCTGATCGAGCCGCTGGGCTTTTCGATGGACGACAAGCTGATGCGCCGCGCGGGCCTGGATTACCACGAGTACGCCGACGTGAAGCGCCATGCCAGCTGGCAAGCTTTTGTGGACAGCGAACACCCCGACCCCACCCGGCTGTTCGCGCTCACCACGCGGGGCAGCCGCCACGCCCACGAGCTGGCTTTTGCGCCGGGCGACTGGTTTGTGTTTGGCGCCGAAAGTCGGGGCCTGGCCCCCGAATTGCGCGAGCAAATCTCACCCGCACAGCGCATCCGCCTGCCCATGCGAGAAGGCCAGCGCAGCCTGAATCTGTCGAACGCGGTGGCAGTGACAGTGTTCGAGGCCTGGCGGCAAAACGGCTTTGGCGGCGCTGCGCCGGCTCAGACGTAAAGCCGCGCCAGCGACTCGGCCACGCACACCGGCTTGTCGCTGCCTTCGCGCTCCATCGTCACTGCCCACTGGATCTGCAAGCCACCATCTATGGGGGTGGCTTCGGACAGCGTCAGGTGCGCGCGCACACGGCTGCCCACCGGCACCGGTGCCGGAAATCGCACCTTGTTGAGGCCGTAGTTCACGCCCATGCGGACATCCTGCACATGCACCGCATCGCCAAAAAACTTGGAAAGCAGCGATAGCGTCAGAAAACCGTGCGCGATCGGGGCGCCGAACGGGCCTTGTTTGGCGCGCTCCACGTCCACATGGATCCACTGTTGGTCATGCGTCGCGTCGGCAAACTGGTTGACCTGTTCCTGCGTGATGGTCAGCCAATCGGTGGTGGCCACATGCTGGCCAACGCAAGCGGCCAGATCGGAGAGTTGGGCAAAGACTTTCATGCAGCCACTGTAGGTAAAGGTCTGCTGCGGCACTGTCCGTGCGGTGACACCCTTGTCCTGTTTTCTTGTGCCAGACCTTGCGCTGCGGCATGCCCTGCTGGCCGCTTTCGGGTCATACTGCGCCCATGGACAACACTCCCCTCCAGAGCGGCCTGTCAAGCTCCGAAGCCCGCGAGCGCTTGGATCGGCTGGGCCCCAACGCTCTGGACACCGAGCACCCACGCACCGTCTGGGTCCGCCTGCTGGACATGACACGCGAGCCCATGTTCATGCTGTTGGTGGCTGCCGCCGTGCTCTACATCGTGCTGGGCGACGTGGTCGAGGGCCTGACCCTGGCGCTGTTTGTGCTGGCCGTGCTGGGCATGACCTTCTGGCAAGAGGGCCGTGCCGAATCGGCCCTGCAAACACTGCGTGGCCTGACTGCGCCACAAGCGCGCGTGCTGCGCGACGGCCAGGTGCAATGCGTGGCCGCACGCGAGGTGGTGCCGGGTGATTTACTCTTGCTGGCCGAGGGCGATCGCATCGCAGCCGACGGCTGGTTGCTGCAGGCCGATCAACTGCAGGTAGACGAATCACTGCTGACCGGCGAATCGCTGCCGGTGGGTAAAGTTGCCGCACACGACCCAACCCCGCAAGCCATCGCACCCGAAGGCGAAGACAGCCCCGCCGTGTTTGCCGGTTGCCATGTGGTGCGCGGCCAAGGCCTGGCGCAAGTCACAGCCACCGGCGCGCGCAGCCAGGTCGGCCAGATCGGCGCAGCCCTGGGCCAGACACACGAACCGCCCAGCCCGCTGCAGCAACAGACCGCCGCGCTGGTGCAAAAACTCGCCCTGGGCGTGGCCCTGCTGTGCCTGGTCATGCTCGTCACCCTGGGCCTGCGTCACGGCGACTGGCTGGCCGCCTTGCTCACCTCGATCGCCCTGGCCATGGCCCTGCTGCCCGAGGAATACCCCGTGGTGCAGACCCTGTTTCCGGCGCTGGGCGCGCGCCGACTCACCCGCGAAGGCGTGCTCACACGGCGCATCAACGCCATCGAAACCCTGGGGGCAGTCTCGGTGCTGTGCACAGACAAGACCGGCACGCTCACACAAAACCGCATGACCGTGACCGCACTGGCCACCGGCCCGGCGCACGCACCACAAGTGCTGCACTGGCCTGGTGACAACCTGGACGCGCTGCACGGCGACTTTCATCCCCTGCTGGAGCACGCCATCCTGGCCAGCGCGCCCGAGCCCTTTGACCCGATGGAACACGCCTTCCACCGCATGGGCGCCGAGCACCTTCCGGGCACCGGCCATCTGCACCGCGACTGGACGCTGGTGCACAGCTACGCACTGAGCCCCGCGCTGCCAGCCATGTCACACATCTGGCACATGGGCGAGGCCACCGACAAAGGCAACGGCCACAGCGTCTCGGCCAAGGGCGCGCCCGAGGCGGTGATGGACCTGTGCCACATGCCCGCCACCGAGCGCCAGCAGTGGCTGGCCACCGCCAACCAGCTCGCAGGCAAGGGCCTGCGCGTGCTGGGCGTGGCGCGCGGCCTGCACGCGGGCAGCGACTTTCCGGGCAGCGCGCACGAGCTGGGTTTTGAATGGCTGGGTCTGATCGGCCTGACCGACCCGCTGCGCCCCGACATCCAGGACGCGGTGGCGCAATGCCACAGCGCAGGCATCCGAGTGGTGATGATCACCGGTGACTACCCGGCCACCGCCCGCGTGATCGCAGCGCAGGCGGGCCTGCCCGAAAGTGATGTGCTCACCGGCGCCGAACTCGCGCAACTGAGCGACGAAGCACTGCGCGAACGCCTGCGCACGGTGCATATCTGCGCCCGCATCACACCTGCGCAAAAGCTGCGCCTGGTGCAAGCCCTGCAGGCCAGTGACGAGGTGGTGGCCATGACCGGCGACGGCGTCAACGACGCACCCGCACTGCACGCAGCGCATGTGGGCATCGCCATGGGCCAGCGCGGCACCGACGTGGCACGCGAAGCCGCCAGCCTGGTGCTGGTGGATGACCGTTTCAGCGCCATCGTGCGCGGCATCCGCACCGGGCGGCGCATCTTCGACAACCTCGGTCTGTCGATGCGCTACATCTTTGCCATCCACATCCCAATCGCGCTACTCGCGCTCTGGCCCCTGCTGGGCGGCCCAGCCCTGCTGCTGCCGCTGCACCTGGCTCTGCTGGAGCTGGTGGTGGACCCGGCCTGCGCCATCGCCTTCGAGCACGAAGCCGAAGCGGCCAATGTGATGCAACGGCCACCGCGCGACACCCGCCGCCCCCTGTTTGGCCTCGGCGATGTGCTGCAGGCGGGCTTGCAAGGCCTGGGGCTGGCAACGGCCATCGGGCTGGCGCTGCTGTGGGCGGTTCAAACCATGCACTGGGCGCTGGACACACCCGCTGTGCGCAGCCTGGCCATGCTGACTTTGGTCATGGGCAACGCGACACTCATCCTGATAGGCAGTGGACGCAGCTGGCGACGCAGCCACCCGGTGGCCTGGGGCCTGAGCGCGCTCACACTGGCCATGTTGGCCCTGCTGATGCACTGGCCGCTGCTGGCCACCCCATTGCACCTGGCCCCCCTGCCCCTGAGTGCATGGGGCGTGGCGCTGGCCTTCTGCGTTGGCTCGACAAGCGCTTTCACGCGCCTCGCCCGGCGGACAAAGCGTTCATGAATGGTCACTCAAGTGTCGACGCTTGTGGGGCATCTGATCACGGTGCGCGTCCACGGCGCTGAGCGCCTGGCGAAAGCGGTGCAGACGCGCCTGGGCGCGGCCCAGCACGCTGCCCGACGGGTAACCACTGGGGCCCAGCTCACCCCAAGGCAGGCCAGACAGCAGCACCATGCCTTCGGCCACGGTGTCGATGGCGTGAATGTGAAACCGTCCCTGCGCCACCGCCTGCACCACGCGTTCGTCGAGCATGAGGTGGCGGCGGTTGCGCTGAGGGATCAGCACGCCTTGCGTGCCGTCCAGCCCCACTCGCTCGCAGCTGCGAAAAAAGCCCTCGATCTTCTCGTTGATGCCGCCCACCGGCAGCACGTCGCCATTGGCGTTGAGCGAACCGGTGATGGCCATGCCCTGCGCCAGCGGCACCGCCGCCAGCGATGACAAGAGCGCATACAACTCGGCGCAGGAGGCCGAGTCGCCTTCGACCCCGTTGTACTCCTGCTCGAACACCAGGCTGGCTTCCAGAGCCAGGGGGGCCTGGTGCGCGAACAACGACACCAGACAGCTTTGCAGAATCAGCACGCCCTTGTCGTGGATCGGACCGGACAGTTCCACCTCGCGGTCGATGCTCAGCAGGCCCTTGTCGCCCGCGTGGGTGCGCGCGGTCACGCGCATCGGCACGCCAAAGCTGTAGTCGCCCAGCATCACCACGCTCAAGCCATTGACGCTGCCCGTCATGCAGCCCGACACTGGCAGCACTTTTTCGCCTTGTGCCAGGGCATCCAGCAGGCGTTCTTCGGGCTCGTTGTGGCGGTACTCGCGCGCCTGGCGGGCGGCCTGCACATCAGCAGGCATCACGTCGGTGGCCTGGCGGGCGCGGGCCAGCGCCGCGCTTTCCATGACCAGGGCTTCGGTGGCGGCAAACACCGCACTCTGGCGGAACTGGTCTTGCGCCAGGCGGTGGCTGTCTTCGATCAGCAGCGCAGTGGCCGCTGCCGTGAAATGCGGCAAGCCCCAGCGCGCACAGGTGCGCGCCACAAACACCGCCGTGTCCTGCGCCGCCTGAGGTCCTGCCGGAAAACTGTCGGCAAAGTCCACCTTGCAGCGAAAGCGCCGCGCCAGCTCCGGGTCCAGCGCGAGCACCGCCTCGAACTCATCGGGCGAAGTGATCAGCACCAGCTTGACGTCGGCCTGCACAGCCTCAGGTGCCAGCGATACCGCAGCCACCGGTGAATACAGCACACCGGGTTCTTCGATCTGCAGGCAGGCGCTGCGCACGAAGCGGCGCAGCTTTTCCCACACAGGCGGGTCCGCCAGCACATCGCGCAGGTGCAGCATCAAAAAGCCCCCGTGCGCGCGCAGCAGGCTGCCCGCACGGATGCGTGTGAAGTCCGACACCAGCACCTCGCCGTCGGACTCGTATTCGATGCTGCCCAGCAGCTGTTTGTAGGTGGGGTTGTCCTCCTGCAGCACGGGCGCCCCCTGCAGACCGTGGTTGTCCACGGCCACGTTCACCCGCAGGCCACCCAGCAAATCGGCCAGCGCCTCCAGGCGCAAGCTGTCGTCTTCGTCACGTGGCTCAAACAGCTCCACATGCTCCAGCACCTCGGTCTGCAAGGCTTGCAACCAGGCATCCAGCCGGGGCTGCTCGGCAGGCAGCGGGTGAACGCTCTGTCCTGCGTCTTGCCATTCACGCTCCAGCAGTGGGCGCACCATCTGGCGGCGCAGCGCCGCCAGGCCTTCGTTGCGGACATGTTCCAGCGAGCGGGTCTTTTCGAGAAAGCGGGCAATCTCGTCACGCAGACGGGTTTCAGCTTCGTCCATGCGCGTGCGCTCTTGCGGGCTGAGCGCCATGGCCTTGCCTGCGGTCATGGGCTCGCCTTTTTCGTCCTGGCAGGTGAAGACCAGGTGGCCCTGCTCACGCATCAGGCTGAAATGGTGCGCTTGCGCATAGGCATTGAGTTCGGCGTAGGCACGCGACTCTTCGCTTTTGAAAGCCTGCTCGATGCGCTCGCTCTCGGCCTTGACGTCGGGCTCACCCAAGCGACGCGGAATGTCGGTCTGCAAACGCTTGGCCAGCTGCAGCATGCGCTGTCGCAGCTGGCGCCCCTCGCCTGCGGGCAGGCGCAAGGCCCAGGGCCGCTCCGGCTGGGCCACGTGGTGCAAAAACAGCAGGTCGGGCGGCACCGGGCAGGTGGCGGCATGGTCTTGCATGAGCTGGCGCATGAGCGAGGTGCGACCCGTACCCACCTCGCCCACCACCAACAGGTTGTAGCCTGGCAGGGCCATGCCCAGGCCAAAGCGGGCGGCGGCTTCGGCGCGCTGCTGGCCGATCCAGGACAAGGGCCTGTCCAGCAGCTCGCAGGTGCTGGCAAAGCCCAGGCTGGCCGGGTCCACCCGGCGCAAAAGATCGTGGGGTTCAAGGCGCTGGCAAGTCATGGTTTATTCTAGACAGGCCCCGCCCGTTTAGCCATTGACTGCACCCGGCCTTGCGCCACATCAACCCCATGACCCACAGCACCGCCCCCCAGCCCATCGCAGCCTTGCTCTTTGACCTGGACGGCACACTGGTGGACAGCGAAGGCCCGGGCCTGGAAGTGCTGCATGGCATGGCGCGCGATTTGGGTCTGGACTGGAGCCACGAAGAAAGCGTGCAGCGCTTTCGCGGCGTGCCCATGCCGCGCTGCGTGTCGGTCATTGCACAGCACCTGCCCGCTGGCCAAGCGACGCTGGACGAAGCGGCATTTTTGCGCAAACTGCGGGCCAACATGGCCGCGCGTTTTCGGCAAGACCTGCGCGAAATTGCAGGTGCCAATGACTTGCTGGCCCGCCTGAAGATCCCGTTTGCCGTGGCCACCAACGGCCCCCGCGAAAAAGCCAGCCTGACCCTGAACCTGACCGGCCTGGACCGGTGGCTGGAGGGCCGCGTGTTCTGCGCCCCCGAGGTGGGCAGCTACAAGCCCGAGCCGGGTCTGTTTTTGCACGCGGCCCAGGCGCTGGGCTGCGAGCCAGCGCACTGCGCCGTGGTGGAAGACAGCCTGCCCGGCATGCTGGGCGGCATTGCAGCTGGCATGCGCGTGTTCAGCCTGCACCCGCGCGAGGGGTTGCCCGAAGCGGTGGCGCAGCGGGTGGTGTTTATTGAGGGGCTGGGGGATTTGAGGCGGTGGTTGTGATCAGGGTGTGCGCACCGCAAGCCCACTAGTGGAAACTCTGATTCCACCACTTTGGACAATGAATCAAGACACAGGTGAAAGTGGGACTGAGCTCAGCGCTTGAACAGTTCAGCAATCAGTCCTCTTAGCCAGACATTGCCAGCGTCCTCATGCAGTCGTCGGTGCCAGTGGAGTCGAATGGTGCTGGATGGCAATTCAAAGGGAAGCTTCAGATTGGAGAAGGCACCTTCGTGCAAAAAAGCATCAGCCAATTGCCCGGGTAAAACAGCCAGGTGCCGTCCAGAACGCAACAAGGGCGGCAGCATGAGGTAGGACGGCATTTCCAGTGTCTGTGTGCGCTGCAAATGCAAGCGTGCCAGCGTCTGATCAATGGCCTCCTGTATGCCGGAAGACTGGCGCACCACCACCTGTGGCGTTCGGGCAAACGCTTGGACCGTCAGCTTGCGTCCAGCCAATGGGTGCTGATTCGAGACCAGCGCCACATACTGGCGGTCAAACAATTTTCGCTGAAACAGGCTCTCGGGCAACCCCGGAAAAGCGCCGATGGCAACATCAACCGCGGCCGATTCCAGCGCCGCAGCAATGTCGGTATGCGCCAGAATGCGCAGCGACAGCTGCACTCCCGGAGCCCGTTCGCTCACTGCTTGCACAATGCGCGGCCACAGCACATAGCTGCCCACATCGGAGTGGCAAATGGTGAACACACGCTGCGATGTCTTCGGATCAAAGGGCTGAGCGGACAGCACTTGTTCCTGCACTTGCTTGAGGATGGCCGCCACATGCGGCGCGAGTGTGGTGGCGCGGGGTGTGGGCAGCAATCCTCTTCCCGTGCGAACGAACAAGGCATCCCCGAGCAGATCACGCAATCTGGCAAGTGCTGTGCTCAGTGCAGATTGGCTCATGTTCAACTCGCGCGCCGCCAGCGTCACACTGTGATGATGCAGCAGTGCATCCAGTACGGGCAAGAGGTTGAGGTCGACTTTTCTGATATCCATGAAATTGAATTCGTTTATATGAATTATGTGATTTTCAGGATTTTTTGTGCGCCCTAAGCTTGACCCCATCACGCCCCCCAAGCCACCAGACGGCAAGGGGCACCTAAAGCCGACAAGGAGACACACACGATGAACACACAACGCGCACGCATCCGCCGGCTGGCCGCTGGAGCCATGGCCCTGCTACTGCCAGGTCTGGTTTCAGCCCAGACCTGGCCGGAGAGGCCGGTCAAGGTGGTGGTCAGTTCGTCTGCCGGTTCTGCTCCCGACATCGTGGCCCGATTGATTACCGAGCAATTGGCGCCAATTTGGGGAAAAGGCTTGATTGTGGACAACCGCCCAGGCGCTGGTGGCAACCTGGGTGCACAGGCAGCAGCACGCGCTGCCAACGACGGCTACACCCTCTGGTTCGCCCACGCCACACCGGTGGTGATGAACCAGTACCTGTTCAAAACACCTGGCTTCGATGCGGCGCGCGACTTTACTCCCATCATGCGCGTCGGTGTCAACCCGATGATGGTGGCCGTGCACCCCACAGTACCTGCACGCAACCTGCGTGAACTGGCTGAGCTGAGTAAATCCAAAAGCAGCAAGTTGTCGTTCACCACTTCTGGCACACGCAACATTCCGCACCTGGTGGGCGAGACCCTGAACCAGCTGACAGGGGCAGGCATGGTCAATGTGCCCTACAAGGGCAGCCAGCAGGCTGCGCAGGACACTGCAGCAGGTCTGGCGGAGGTCTACATCGACGCTGTTCCACCCATGATGCCTTGGGTGGCGACTGGCGGAGCAGCGGCCAGGTTACGCCCACTGGCCGTGACCACCGCCCAACGCATTGAAGGTTTTGAACAGCTCCCCACAGCACGCGAAAGCGGTGTGGATTTGGTCATGCAAGGGTGGATGGGCTTCATGGCACCGACCGGTGTGCCACGCGAAGTCATTGACCGCGTCAACCGCGATGTGAACACCGTTTTGCAGCGACCAGACATCGTGTCCCGCTTGCGCCAACTGGGCACCTACCAGCTGGGCGGTTCCACAGCCGAGTTCGATGCCTTCATCCGTGACGAACGCCGCAAATGGGAATCCGTGGTCAAGGCTGCACGCCTCGAAGCCGAATGAACACCCTGCGCCGTACAACATCCAGGAGAACACCGCCATGACGCCACACCAGCGCATCGACACCCACCAGCACATGGTGCCCACCGCCTACGGGCAGTGGCTCAAAAGCAAAGGAATTACGGCTGGAGGCCTGCCCATACCAGACTGGAGTGTGGACGGCGCACTGGGACTGATGGATGCAGCGGGCATCGCCACGAGCATCCTGTCGGTGTCCACCCCGGGCGTATTTTTGGGCGATGCCAACGAAGCACGCCAACAGGCCCGTGCTGTCAACGAATACGCGGCCGAGGTGGTTCAGCGCCACCCCGGACGATTTGGTTTTTTTGCCAGCCTGAATCTGCCGGATGTGGAGGGTGCCATTTCCGAAGCTCGGTATGCATTGACCGAATTGGGCGCAGATGGTGTGATCATTCTGGCCAATGTGGAAGGCACCTATTTCGGTGACCCGGCCTGGATGCCACTGATGGAAGAACTCCAGCGGCACAAGGCAGTGGTCTTTGTGCATCCGTCCATCTTGCCAGCCCCCACTGTGCCAGGCATTCCAGCTTTTGCTGCGGACTTCTTGTTGGACACCACCCGGGCTGCCATCCTGTACGCCCAATCGGGTGCACTGGAACGCTTCCCCGATGTGAAAGTCATCCTGTCACATGCGGGCGGCTTCGTGCCCTATGCGGCCGAGCGCATTGCACGAATCTGCTCGCCTGATGGCACCACCAAAGGTGGCATTACCCGGCTGCGCAAATATTATTTCGACACCGCGCTGTCGAGCAGCCCTTATGCGCTCCCCTCGTTGTTGGCTTTTGCCGACCCCAGGCACATCACCTTTGGCAGCGACTGGCCACATGCCACCCAGTCACGTTCTTTGCATTTCGCGCGGCTGCTAGATGAATATCCTTTGAGCGCCGAACAACGCGAGGCCATTCACTGGCGCAATGCCAAAAACCTGCTCAAGCGCTGAGGCGAGGGCAAATCGTTTTTCAGCTGCACCCCTCTTACTTCGCCTGAAACCGCTGGGCCACAAAGTCCACCAGCGACTTGACCCGCAATGAGGTGCGGTGGCGCTCTGCATACACCGCGTAAATATCGGCATCAGGGCTCTTGTAGTCCGGCAGCACCTGCACCAGCTTGCCCGACTGCAGGTACTTCTGGATGTCCCACTCGGCGCGCAGCAGGATGCCGTGGCCGTCCAGCGCCCAGTTCACGGCAATGCCGCCGTCGTTGGTGGTCAGGTTGCCACGCACCTTCACGCTCACCGCCTCTTCACTCTTCTTGCGCCCTGCCCCCTGCGCCTTGGTGAATCGCCACAGGCCATAGGCCTCGTCACCCTGACGAATCCCGATGCAGTTGTGTTGCTTGAGCGCTTCAGGGCTTACGGGTTGGCCAAAGGCCTTGAGGTATTTGGGTGACGCCACCAGCAAGCGGCGGTTGGGCGCGATGAAGCGCGCGATCGAGCGCGAGTCGGGCGGGTTGCCAAAGCGAAAGCACACGTCGTAGCTGTCGTCGGTGCTGGCCGGTGGGTTGACCGACAGTTGCAGCTGAATGTCCACCTGCGGATAACGGGCGCAGAACTCGGACAGCAATGGCGCGATGTGGCTGCGGCCAAAGCCGAGCGTGGCATTCACCCGCAGCAGGCCTTGCGGCGCGGCGGTGGTGCCCAGCAAGCGGTCTGCCAGTTCGTCGATCTCACCCAGAATTTTTCGCGCATGGTCCAGGTAGATCTCACCTTCTGGCGTCAGGTTCATGCGCCGGGTGGTGCGGTTGAGCAAGGCAAAGCCCAGGCGCGATTCCATTTGACCCAGGTGCCGACTGACTGCAGCGGTGGAGATGCCTTGTTCGCGTGCGGCTGCACTGAGTGAGCCGGCATTGGCCAGGGCCACAAAAAAGCCCAGATCAGCCGGTGCAATGAGTTGCGGTCCGCTCATGATTGTTAATCCTTAAACAACAATGGATTGAGTATATCGGTGTTTTTTTAACTTGAAAATCTCTACAGTTGCGTTCCATGCCAGCAACCAAGCCCACCCACGCTGGCACCACCCAGGAGACCACTGTGTTGAAGAATTTCAAACGACCGCTGCTTTTGGCCGCACTGTGCTGCACCGCCAGCCTGGCCAGCGCCCAGAACTGGCCCAGCAAGACGGTGACCATCGTCGTCCCCTTTCCGGCCGGGGGCACCACCGATGTGCTGGCCCGTGCTGTGTCCAACAAGCTTTCGGCGGCGATTGGTCAGGCCGTGATCGTGGACAACAAACCCGGCGCGGGCGCCACGCTGGGCGCCGACCTGGTGGCCAAAGCCCCGGCCGACGGCCACACCCTGCTGATGGGTGCGGTGCACCACACGGTGGCCACCAGTGTTTACAAAACCTTGCGCTACAGCTTCGAGAAAGACTTTGCACCCATCACCACCGTAGCCCTGGTGCCCAACGTGATGACGGTCAGTGCCAAGTCACCCTACAACAGCGTCAAGGACGTGATCACTGCCGCCAAGGCCAATCCTGAAAAGCTGGCCTACGGATCGAACGGCAACGGCACCGCGCAGCACATGATCGGCACGCAGTTCCAGAGCGAGTCTGGCACCAAGGTGCTGCATGTGCCCTACAAGGGCAGCGCACCGCTCACCACCGACCTGCTGGGCGGCCAGGTGGACATGTCGTTTGACACCATCACACCGGTGCTGCCCTTCATCAAGGACGGCAAGCTCAAAGCGCTGGCCGTGACCACCGCCAAACGCTCGTCCACCCTGCCCAATGTGCCCACGCTGCAAGAAGCCGGCGTGCCCAACATCGCCATTGGGACCTGGTTCGGTCTGTTGGCCCCAGCCGCCACACCCAAAGTCGTGGTGGCGCGCCTGAACGCCGAGGTGGTCAAGATCATCCAGTCGCCCGAGTTCAAGAAACAGATGGCCGACATTGGCGCCGAACCCATTGGCAACAAGCCCGAAGACATGGCCAAGCAGATCAAGGAAGAGACCGAAAAGTTTGCCCAGCTGGTCAAGGTCGGCAAGGTCACCCTCGATTGATCCCCCAAACAACAAGGAGCATCTCCATGGATAAAACCGCTGCCGTCAGCGACCTGACGAACCTGATGTCGAAGTTCACTTCGTACATTGGCAAACGCCTGCCCACCGATGTGACCGACAAGCTGGGCGAACTGCGCGAGCAAGAGGTCAATTTTCTGGCCAAGGAGGTGTATGAGTCCATGCGCCAGAACCAGGAAGCCGCTGACAGACTCGACCGCCCCAGCTGCCAGGACACGGGCGTGATCCAGTACTTTTTGCAGGCGGGTGCCAACTTTCCGCTGCTGGGCGAACTTGAAGGCATTCTGGAAGGTGCCACGCTGGGCGCCACCAAAGAAGGCCCGCTGCGCCACAACGCGGTGGAGACCTTTGTCGAGAAAAACACCGGCACCAACACCGGCTCCAAGATCCCATGGCTGGACTGGGAGATCGTGCCCGGCTCCGACAGTGTGACGATCGACGTCTACATGGCCGGTGGCGGCTGCACCCTGCCCGGCGCAGCCAAGGTGCTGATGCCCGGTCAGGGCTACGAAGGCGTGGCCGAATTCGTGTTCGACGTGATCACCTCGCGCGGCGTGAACGCCTGCCCACCGCTGCTGGTGGGTGTAGGCGTGTCCACCTCGGCTGAGACGGCGGCACGCCTGTCCAAAAAGGCCATCCTGCGCACCGTGGGTTCGCGCCACAGCAACGACAACGCCGCTCTGATGGAAGAGCTGCTGACCGAAGGTCTGAACGAGCTGGGCCTGGGCCCGCAAGGCCTGACCGGCAACAACAGCGTGATGGGCGTGAACATCGAATCGTCGGCCCGCCACCCCTCCACCATCGGCGTGGCCGTGTCCACCGGTTGCTGGGCGCACCGCCGCGGCAAGATCCGCATCAACGCCGACCTGTCTTACGAAGTGATCTCGCACAAAGGATTTGCGCTGTGAAAAAAATTCTGACCACCCCCATCCAGGACGCAGACCTCGAATCGCTGAACATCGGTGACGTGGTTTACCTGACCGGCACCCTGGTGACCTGCCGAGACGTGGCGCACCGCCGCCTGATCGAGCTGGGCCGCGAGCTTCCCGTCAACCTCGAAGGCGGCGCGATCTTCCATGCCGGCCCCATCGTGCGCCAGAAGGAAAACGGTGAATATGAGATGGTCTCGATCGGCCCCACCACCAGCATGCGCATGGAAAAGTTCGAGAAGGAATTCATCGAGCGCACCGGCGTCAAGCTGATTGTGGGCAAGGGCGGCATGGGCCCTGAAACACAAGAGGGCTGCAAAGAGAACAAGGCCGTACACGCCATCTTTCCGGGTGGCTGCGCGGTGCTGGCGGCCACCCAGGTCGAGAAGATCGAGGGCGCCGAGTGGAAAGACCTGGGCATGCCCGAGACGCTGTGGATCAACCGTGTCAAGGAATTCGGCCCGCTGATCATCTCGATCGACACCAAAGGCAAGAATCTGATCGAAGAAAACAAAGCCGTCTTCAACGAGAAGAAGAAGCCGATTCTGGAACGCATCAACCAGCAGGTGCGCTTCATCAAGTGAGCCCCACCAGGGCGTGTAAGCTCGGATCATGAAAACCTCTGACCTGTGCGACGCCCGAAGCGACATCGCAGCCTGTGAATTGCCCCTGAACAGCTACGGCAGGCACGCCTCGTTTGCGGGCACCATCCGCACCGTCCAGTGCTTTGAAGATGTGGAGCTGATCCGCCAGATGGTCAACCAGCCGGGCCATGACCAGGTGCTGGTGGTGGACGGTGGCGGCTCCACACGCCGCGCCTTGTTTGGCGACGTGATGGCGGGCATTGCCAGGCAAAACGGCTGGCGCGGGCTGATCTTCCATGGCGCCATCCGCGATGCGGTGGAGGTCGGTGGCATGGCCCTTGGCGTCAAAGCCCTGGGCACAGCCCCACGCCGGGGCGAGCGCAAAGGGGAGGGTCAGGTGGACGTACCGGTGACTTTTGGTGGCGTGACCTTCACGCCCGGCTGCCGCCTGGTGGCCGATGCAGACGGCGTGGTGGTGCTGCCGCCACACCTGAAAGAAACCGACATCGCGGTCGAAGACAGCCTTGCACAAACAACCGCTTACGCCAAGGGCACCCACGCCTGTTGAAACACCGATCCTTCCAACTTTGTCCCAAAATCCGGAATCATCACAAAAAAGAGGTAAATTCACCACAATCATCAATCCAGTCTGACCACTGACTCAGGAATTACCGCATGTTGAAACAACTCAAAATCGGCCCCCGCCTGGTTGCAGGCTTCGGCATCGTCATCGGTGTGTTCCTTTTGGCCATGGCGGGCATTGTGTTTTTCCAGAATGCGGTCGTTGAAGATGCCCAGCAAATCCAGCGCGAGAGCCTGCCCTATGCCTTGACTGCTGACGAAATGGTGTTGGATGTGACCCAGGTCCAGCAGTTTCTGCAAGATGTTTCGGCCACCCATAACCGAGACGGTCTGGAAGAAGCGGAAACCCACGCTCAGGCTTTCAAGGCCAACCTGGAAAATTCAGGACCATGTTCCAACGGGAAAATAACCCGCAGGCGGTCCAGGCCATGGACGATCTTGGCCTCGAATTTGACGAGTTTTACACCTTGGGCAAACGGATGGCGGAGGCCTACATCACCAAAGGCATCCAGGCTGGCAACGCCTTGATGGAGGATTTTGACAAACGCTGCGATGTGCTCAATGAGAAGCTGGGCCATCTGCGCAAGACTCAGGTCGATGAAGCCAATGACATGAGCACGCGCATCGTTGATGCCAGCACCCTTTCACGCAATGTCGTGGTGCTGGCTGCTGCCTTCGGTTTGTTGCTGGGTGCACTCATCAGCTATGTCGTCACACGCACCATCGTGTTGCCCGTGCAAAAAATGCAGCAAGCCATCCACGACATTGAATCGACCAGCAACTACCGGATGCGTGTGGACATCCATGCCTCCGACGAAATCGGCCAAATGGCCAAAGCCTTCAATGCCATGCTGGAGGCCCAGCAAAAAGCCATTGGTGAGGTCAGTACGGTGGTGACCGCCATTGCCGATGGTGATTTTTCAGGGCGCGTGCAAGCCGACCTGAAAGGCGATTTGCTGACCATGAAACAGGCGGTCAACGCCAGTGCAGACAGCATCCAGACCACGATGGATGGCATCAACCAGGTCATGCATTCACTCTACAACGGACAGTTCAACACCAGCAACACCCGCAGCGCCGAAGTCAAAGGTGCTTTCAGGCAAGCCATGGAACAAGCTTTGCAGGCGATGCAGGCCCTGCAGTCCATGCTTGGCGATGTGGGTCGGGTGATGAACGGCGTGGCGCAAGGCAATTTGACCATGCGCGTTCAGTCCGAGGGACGCGGCGAATTGGAAACACTGCGCCACAACCTCAACCGGTCACTCGATGCCCTGAGCAAAGCTATGAAGGTCATCAACCAGAATACACACCAGGTTGCCACGGCCGCCAATGAATTTTCTGGAGCCATTGGACAAATATCTGATGGCGCGCAAAACCAGAGACACGCCATGAACCAAGTGGCGGCTGCCTTGCGACAAACCACCACCGCAGTGATGGATGTGACGCGCAACACCGAAGAGGCCAGCGCCAAATCCCGCATCGCCATGGATCTGGTTCAGGATGGCCAGCAAAAAATGGGGGCCATGATCGAGGTGGTCAACAACATTGCGGGCAACTCCCAAAAGATCAACAAAATCACCGAGGTGATTGAAGGCATTGCCAACAAAACCAACTTGCTGTCACTCAACGCGGCAATTGAAGCTGCGCGGGCGGGTGAGCATGGCAAAGGCTTCTCGGTGGTAGCGGAAGAAGTCGGCAAACTGGCAGCCAACAGCGCTGAAAGCACCCAGGAAATCACCTTGCTGGTACAGCAAGCGGTTGACGAAGCCACACGCGCCGTCGCCACCGTGAAACAAGTGGCCGAAGACATGCTGCGCATCAAGGCCAGCGCACACGACACCGATGGCATGCTGCAAAGAATTGCCGCCACCATGGAGCAGCAAAGCGCAGCGGTTGAAGAAATCAACGCCAACATGGGCAATCTCAACCAAATTGCCGAGAACAATGCCAACGCCTCTGAAGAGATCACGGCCACAGTGATTGAGCTGTCGCGTCTGGCCGATGCGACCCGCAACGAAGTGACGCAATTTGCGGTTTGATGGCCTCTTGAGCGTAGGCCACAGCCTTGCCGCCAACGATGCGGCGGGTTTGCCCCAATTTGAAATGAGCCAGTGGCTCGCCTTGATGGGTCCAGCCCATTTGCCCAAGGAAGTGGTAGACCGGCTCAGCAGCAAGGTCAGCGCGATCCTCAAGCAGCCGGATGTGATGGAAATATTGCCGGTCAGGGTGGTGACATCATCGGTGGCACCCCAGCCCAGCCCAGTTCAGCACCTTCCTCAAGAGCGATGTCGAGAAATGGGCCAAGCTGGTGAAGGAGGCAGGCATCTCGCTGGAGTGAGCCCGCCCATTTTCAGCGTCAGCGGTTACGTGGCATGGGTCAGGTGATCGGCCAACAGGCTGGCCACGCGCGTGAGGGTATGCCGCTCACGGGTCACGACCAGAAGTTGACGCTCGGCCCAGGGCTCATCCAGCGGGCAGGCCGCCAGGCCCTCCACTTTCAGAAAAGGCAACACACAACCGGCCGGCAAAATGCCAATGCCCAGGCCAGAACCCACCATCCGCCGCAGGCCGTCAAAGCTGGTGGTCTGCATTCGCAATTTCAGAGGCTTGCCGAGGTTGTACGCGGCGGCCAGGATGGACTCGCACAGAGAAGTACCACGTGGCAGGCCCACATGGTCAAAGTCCAGCGTGTCGGCAAAGCGCAGTTTTTTGGCTTTGGCCAGGGGATGGCCCGCCGGCATCATCACGACCAGGTGGTCGGTGCGGTAGGGGCGGCACACCAGCGCGTCCAGCGGCTTGTTGGCCACCATCACGCCGATGTCGGCCAGACCGTCCTGCACCTGTTTTTGCACCTGCTCGCTGGTCAGCTCCTCCAGGTCGATCTTGAGGCTCGGGTGTTTGTCCACGAAACGGGCAATGTCAGCCGGCAGAAACTGCACAATGGCCGAGGTGTTGGCGATCAGGCGGATCTGCCCGCGCACACCCGACACAAAACCGCTGAGTGAACTTTCGAGCTGACTGAGCTCGGCCATGACGCGGCGTGCATGTGCCACCAGCTCGACCCCAGCGGGCGTGAGTGAGACGCCACGGCGGTGGCGGATCAGCAGATCGGTGCCGCACACATGCTCCATTTCGGCCAGGCGTTTGGACAGTGCCGAGGCCACGGTGTTTTCGCGCTCAGCGGCACGGGCAATCGAGCCTTCGTCGGCAATGGCGATGAAGGCTTTGAGCGTTTGCAGGTCGTGGCGCAAGTCAGGTCTCCGAGGTTGGGCAAATTATCTGCCATGCCCATTGGCGATGGCAGACCTCCCCAATGACCGCTGGAAACTTCACCCGAGCGTCCGTACAGTTCACGCATCACACGGAGAAAACGCCTTGAATGCTGAAAACAATCGCCCATTGACTGGCATCCGCGTCATCGAACTGGGCACCCTGATCGCTGGCCCTTTCACCGGCAAGACGCTGGGCGACTTTGGTGCCGAAGTCATCAAGATCGAAGCCCCCGGCAGCGGCGACCCGCTGCGCACCTGGCGCACGCCCGAGGGCGTGACCTCGGTGTGGTGGCATGTGCAGGCGCGCAACAAGAAGTCGGTGGCCATCGACCTGCGCCAAACCGAGGGGCAAGACCTGGTGCGCCAGCTGGCCAGCGAAGCCGACATCGTGATCGAAAACTTCAAACCCGGCACCCTGGAGCAGTGGGGCCTGGACTACGAGACCTTGTCACGACCCAACCCCAAGCTGATCATGCTGCGCATCTCGGGCTACGGCCAGACCGGGCCACTGCGCGACCTGGCGGGTTTTGGCGTGATTGCCGAAGCCATGGGCGGCTTTCGCTACATCACCGGCATGCCGGGCGAGGCCCCTGTGCGCCCCGGCATCAGCATCGGTGATTCGCTGTCGGCACTGCATGGGGTGATCGGCATCATGATGGCGCTCTACAACCGCACCCGCACAGGCAAAGGCCAAATGATCGACGTGGCACTGTACGAATCGGTCTTCAACATGATGGAAGGCGCGGTGCCCGAGTTTGACCGCTACGGCATGGTGCGCGAGCCTGCCGGCAGCGCACTGCAGGGCATTGCGCCCACCAACGCCTACCCCTGCCAGGACGGCCAGTATGTGCTGGTTGCGGGCAACGGCAACAGCATCTTCAAACGCCTGATGACGCTCATTGGCCGCGACGACCTGGGCAACGACCCGGCCCTTGCCAGCAACCCCGGCCGCGTGCAGGACATGGCCCGGATAGACGCCGCGATTGCCGCCTGGACCGGGCAGCGTTCGCTGGACGATGTGCTGCAAGGCATGGCCAGCGCCAGCGTGCCTGCCGGGCGGGTCTACACCGTCAAGGACATCGTCAGCGACCCGCACTACCAGGCACGCGGCATGCTGCAAAAAATCCAGCTCGACGACGGCTCCCAACTCATGGTGCCGGGCGTGCTGCCCAAACTCAGCGACACGCCGGGTTCGTTTGCGGGCGGTGGGCCTCGCTTAGGTCAGCACACCGAAGAAGTTCTGCAACAACTGGGCGTGGACCCGGCCCGCATGGCCGACCTGCGCGACAAAGGGGTACTGTGATGGCACTCAAAGGCCCTTCCTTCGGCGCACTCATGAACAAGCGCCGCATTTTTGTGAACGACGTGGCCATGCGCGACGGCCTGCAGATCGAGTCTGTCTTCGTGCCCACCGAAGACAAGATCCGCATGGTCAACGCCCTGAGCCAGACCGGCCTGAGCAAGATCGAGGTCACCTCCTTCACCTCGCCCAAGGCCATTCCGGCACTGCGCGACGCCGAGCAGGTGATGATGGAGATCGTGCGCGTGCCCGGCGTGCGCTACGTGGCCCTGGCGCCCAATATGCGGGGCGCCGAACGCGCCATGGAATGCAAGGTGGACGAGATCAACCTGGTCATGTCGACCAGCGAAACGCACAACCTGGCCAACACACGCATGACGCTCCGGCAGTCACGCAGCGTGCTGACCGACATCATCCGGGAAGCGCGCGGCACCGCCGCCGTCAACATCTCGCTCTCCACCGCCTTTGGCTGCCCGATGGAAGGCGCGGTGGACCCCCAAACCGTGATCGCGCTGGGTGACTGGTTTGTGGAACAAGGTGTCGACGGCATCACGCTGTGCGACACCACCGGCATGGCCAACCCGCGGCAAGTGTCCGACTTGACCGAAGGACTGGACCTGCGCTGGAAGGGCGTCGAGTTGACGCTGCATTTTCACAACACGCGTGGCATGGGCCTGGCCAACGTGATCGCGGGTCTGGGCGTGGGCATTCAGAACTACGACGCGTCGCTGGCCGGCCTGGGCGGCTGCCCCTACGCGCCCAGTGCCACCGGCAACATCTGCACCGAAGACCTGGTGCACATGCTGCAAGAAATGGGCATGGACACCGGTGTGGATCTGGACAAGCTGTTGGCCTGTGCGGCCGAGATGCCCAGGATGGTCGATCATGAGGTGCCCGGCGCCATCCTGCGGGCGGGCAAAAGCGATGCGCGCTTTCCGCCTCCGGATGGGTTTGAAGACATCCGCGCCCGCGCCCTGGCGCGCGGTGACCTGTGACAACCCTCTGCACCAACAACAACGGCGCCCAAGGGCGCCGTTGTTGTTGAGCGCGAAGACTCAGACGCGCTCAAGGATCAGCGCAATGCCCTGACCCACACCGATGCACATGGTGCACAGCGCGTAGCGCCCACCCGTGGTGTGCAGGCGGTTGATGGCGGTGGTGGCCAGACGCGCACCGCTGGCA
>JACCDW010717464.1_pt1 | contig 23723 bp, 2 predicted proteins | sample 7449781 | NCBI WGS metagenome assembly JACCDW01 (sample SAMN15323449, study PRJNA562643) | freshwater metagenome | isolation source: river surface water | place: USA:Blue River Watershed | collected 2017-08-18
ACCAGTCACAGTTCCTGAATTTCGTTTACCTATATCTACACAAACCGCAAAAGCTACTGGTAAAGTAAGGTCTTTTAGTAATACGCAAAGTGCCAGTAAATAGCCTGCGACTTCGTTGTTTTCAGTCAGACCTGCTCCTAAAAAACAAATACTTGAAGAACCAAGACCCAATACGCCAACAATTCTTCGACCGAGTTTTAATCCCAATTTTTTACTCAAAATATCGCTTGCAAAGCCTCCTATAACGCAACCAATAGCACCGAGAAAATACGATAGTGAAACAAAATTTTTGGCTTGCTCTTCGCTCATGTGGCGGCCTTCTTGGAAGTAAGTCGAAGACCAGTTGGTGAAGAAGTAAGAAGCATAAAAGAATAAGTGACACATCAGCATCAATATCCAAACGTTGGGATTTTTAACAATAGTTTGCCAACTGATTTTATGACTCACGGGTGCTTGGCGTCGAGCTGATTCTATCTCTTCGATTTCTTGAGGGGTAATATTCTTATGCTCAGCTGGATTATCCCGAAACCAAAAATACCAAACCAATGCCCAAGCCGAACCTACAACTCCCAAGATAAAAAAAGCATATCTCCAACCAAAGGTATGCACCAAAGGAATAACCAAAAGAGGAGTTAAAGCCCCACCGATGCGTCCTGCTGCCCAAATGACTGACTGAGCCCTTCCGACCTCAACGGCAGGAAACCAACGAGAAATGACGATTGAAGCATTCGGATAAGCCCCTGCTTCGCCCACACCAAATAAAAAACGTACGATAAGTAGATATACAAACCCGAAAGCAGTACCAGTAAGAGCCGTAAAACCCGACCACCAAAGTACCACACGAGTAAGGATTTTTCGTGGGCCGATACGGTCGCCGAGAATACCCGTTGGTAATTCGAATAAAGCATAAGCCAACGAAAAAGCCCCTAAGATATATCCGAACGATTGATTGTCGAGATTCAAATCGGCTTTTACGTATTTGCTCACTACGTTCATACAAACACGGTCAAGAAAGGTAATAATTGAGAGCAAGAATAAAAGAAAAAGAACACGATGTCGAATTTTCATAAGGCTTGTATAAATAGGGCTTCAGGATTTTTTGAATAATCAAATGTATAAAATATTGCCTATAAAAACACTTTTGGTATGGCAGAAAGTACGAGATTTTTCTTGAATCGTCAGCTATACAAAGTTTATGCCATAGGAAAAAGAAAATGCGTAGTTCTTATTATGCGGTAGCAAAAAAAAAAGTGAGTGGTTGAGAGAAAAAAAATATGTATCCGTTTAAAAACTTTTTTTAGAGGGTAGTATAATGGCCTTGTTATTAAGCGGATACATATCTGTAAATATTCATAAAATTAACTATTTATGATACTTAGAGCGTTTTTGGGTGGCATGATTTTTCCGAATAAACGGAATAAAGAAAACCGTGTTTAATCGTATTTTGACTTTTGAGTGTGCTAAAAAAAATATATAAACTTGAGACATTAGGCGATTGAGCCTCGTGCCTTTATTTGTACATTAAAAAGAGAAGAGTACCCCTATTATTTTACACTTGTAGATTTTTACGTAACTCAAAAAAACGCTTGCTATGTTGATTATAAAAACTGAAAACCTATGGGTTGTAACCATAGTAGTTTTACTGCTGTTATTCATATTGAACTTTTACATCTTCTTTAAGATAGGTTTTTCTGAGTTATCTTTCTATATACTACCTATATATTACATTTCATTATATAGATGCAAACGACTTTCCACTGATTATATATTCTTCAATAATCATGTTGAAAAATGGCTAAATGGTGAACGAAAAAGTGCCGTTTTAGCTCATTTTAAGGCTCTCAATATCTGTTTTAAGACTTGAGTTTTCGCCTAAAATCCTTCAGATTTAGTTCCAAATTGAGTAATTCAAGCTACCGAGAATAGCTGTTCACAAATAAAAAAAAATGTCATGGACAAGTTCTACAATTTAAACTTTTTATTGCAAAAACGTTGGGAATATAGGATTATAACGTTTTGGACTTGCTTTTTAGTAAGTAGTTTCATACATCAAGTAAATGCCCAGTTGGCATTGCAAAACCTCTCATGTACGACCACAAACGTAACGGCATCATTAGGGTTTGCAACTGGTTCATTAGCTTCATCTGCAACTGGGCAAGGTTGTACAGCCTATAATTTTGCACCTAACACTACCTTTTTACAAAAAGCAATTGTAAGGTCTGATGCCAATGGAGCGTTGGGTATAATCAATGAAATTACAATACAATATGAAACGTATCCAACTAATCAATCGTCATCTATTACTACAACCACAGCTTCGAGAAAAGCCAGTTTGTATTTAAGAGATGGAACAACAACTAATTGTATTGGACCAGAAATTCAAGCCTTACGAAAAGGTAGTTATAGTAGTACACTTAACCCTGAATATGTTGGCCTTACTCCTAATACTGATTATATAGTTGTGATTCAGACCACTGTAGCAAGTAATGCTATTGCTTACCAAAAATCTTGTGTGAGATATTACGGAGGATTTGTAAGTACCCCAGCTATGGCTTTTGGTAATTGTACTACCACTACTCTTACGGGTACCTTTAAAGAAGCAGTTCCTTCAACAGGCTCACTCACTGTACCTATTAGCGTAACTGTACCTGGTTCGGCAACTTTTACTGTATCAGGCACTAATTTTACTGGTACACTTACCACCAACATTGCTTTGGGTCAGACTTCGGTAACTATTCCAATTGCTTATGATGGATTAGGTTTGCCAGGGACTCGTACACTCACTATTAGCTCGAATCGAGCAACCACAACTTGTTCGACAACAGTAACAGTTTCAGGTGGAGCTGATTTTGATGGTGATGGTATTGCTGATTCGATTGATATTGATGATGATAATGATGGGGTACCCGATGCTACCGAATGCCCTTCAAGTCCATTGGTTACTAATGGTGATTTTTCTGTTGCTACTGGATGGACGGTTGCAGGTGGATGGGGTATAAGTGGCGGTAATGCAGGAAATTATGATGATGTGGCTTCAAACCAATTATTAAGCCAAACAATAAGTAATTTAAACCTTGCAACCGTTTCGGGTGGAACAATTACTTTAAATGTAGATGTTAGAACCAATGGTATCGGTAATGTGATAAATTCGACTAATACTGCAAAATTAGAGGTTTTACTTAATGGAGTTGTATATGCTACCTTTAATAATCCTAACGGAGGAACGACAGCAACTGCAGCAGCCAATAATGGAGCCACTATTTCTGCAACATCATTTCCTATTACATTAACATCAGGAACGTTTACATCATTCACAATTAATATCCCAGCTACAGGATTACCAACATCAGCTCCATTAGCCTTTAGGTTTACTGCAAATGGTGATGATTTTGCAATTGATAACGTTTCTATCATAAGAAATGCCCCTTTTTGCGACCCTGATAATGATGGTATTTCAAATCAATTTGATTTAGATTCAGATGGGGATGGTTGCTCGGATGCAGTAGAAGCAGGTGCAACTAATAATTTGACTAATAATTTTGCTTTCCCTGGTCCTTATGGTGCAAATGGTTTAACTAATGCTTTAGAAACAGTCGTGGATAATGGAACTATCAATTATACTTCAACTTATGCAGCTAAAGCATTAAACAATACGATAAATGGCTGTCCTACTATCTTTACTTGTTCACCAAAAGCGTATTTATTCCAAAATGCCCCGACCGATATCATTGAAGTTGATATGATTACGGGTGTAGGCACTACTGTTGCTAATGATATTTACGCTGGAGCTTCTTCGGCAGGCTTTAACCCGAAAGACAATTTCTTATGGACATTCCAGAGAGCTACTGGTACACTTGCCCGAATTGGTAGCAACTGGCAATATACAACTCATACAATTGCTGGGCTTACGGGTGATTATAATTTAGCTGATATTGATGCCAACGGTATCATGTATTTGGGTTTACAAAACAGTGGAGTATTTGTTCGTATCGACTTGAATCCTTCATCTCCAACCTACTTGACGAGATTACCCGCTCTAACTACAACTGCAACAAATATTGCTGACTGGGCTTCGTGTCCCGCAGATAATTTCTTATACTCGATGGACATTAATAAAGTCTTGTATAAGTTTGATAAAACAACAGGTGTAAGAACTACAATAGGAACCGTAACGGGTGGTGGAATAACATCAGAAACTGTTGATTTTGGGGCAATGTATATGGATAATCTTTGCAACTTATATGTTCAAAATAATGGTTCTGGTAAAATCTACAAAATAGGTAATGTAAATACGGGTGGTACAGCCGCTATTCTTGTCTCAACAACAAGTGCCAGTAGTGCAAACGACGGAGCAAGATGTCCGACGGCTCCACTTGGGTTTACATTAACTGCTCAAAGCGGCTCTGTATTTATTGATAATGGTATTGGTGCTGGTGGTATAGCAAGTAACTGTATAAAAGATGGTTTGGAAGTCAATACTGCTATTCCATCGCAATTATATGCGAAGCTCATTCCACAATCTGCTACCACTGCGTTAGATGTAAAACCAGTGGTGAATGGTGGCTTTAGTTTATCTGTATTTGCCAATGGTACATATACAATTATTTTAGATGATAATAGCGATTTAAGTGATATTACGGCAACACTTCCTACTGATATTCTCGGCACAAAAACATGGACAGGAACAATCACCAACGGTGTGCCATCACCAGCTTTGTTATTCTGCTTACAAACCAATGATAAGGACAATGATGGAATCATTAATAGCGTCGATATTGATGATGATAATGATGGTATCTTGGATACGGTTGAGGGCAATTTAGACTCAGATAATGATGGCTTAATAAATTCTCTCGACCTTGATGCTGACAACGATGGTATTCCAGATAATATTGAAGCTCAAGCAACTGCTACTTATGTTGCCCCAAGTGGAAATGACAGTGACAACGATGGCTTAGATGATGCCTACGAAGGTGTAGGTAATGCAGGTCTTACACCAGTAAATACCGACGGTACTGATAAGACTGATTACTTAGATTTAGATTCTGACAATGCTCAAGGCACAGATACTGTGGAGGGAGCTCTTACCCTTGATGGTGTCGATAGCGATAATGATGGTTTGGATGATGCAGTTGACACCGATAATGCAGTTCAAGGGCCAGCTAACTCAAATGTTATCACAACAATTCCAACGGGAGGTTTATTGGCTGCCTATCCTGCCAATGCCACACAAGTATATTGGAGAACGGCAGCTACTCCACCAATGCCAAATATTGTTGGTGCTGCGGGTTCGGTCTTCCATGATAATGGTACGGGTGGTGGAATTGCCAATGACTGTATCTCTAATGGTACAGAAGCCGCTAATGTATTACCAATCAATACGTTCTATGTCAATTTAGTTTCGGGAACAACGGTTCTGAAATCATCTCCAGTTGCTGCTGATGGTAGCTATTCGTTGACAAATATCCCCGATGGAACAGGTTATGCTTTGATTATCACCAATTCGGCAATTGCCACCTCGGTTGTGATGCCAACTGGTTGGGCTTTAGTTAGTGGAACAGGGTCTAATCCATACCAGGTAGTATCAGGTTCTGTTCAACCCTCTACTGCTGCAACATTCTGTTTGAAACAAATTACTAATATTATCGGTACTGCTGGTGCGGTGTTCAATGACAACGGAGGTACTGGGGGGGGAGCAGGTAACTGTATTAAAGATGGTAATGAAGGCACACTTACAATTCCGACAGGTCTGTTTGTAAACCTACTATCAGGAAGTACAGTAGTGAAATCTTCTCCAGTTGCAGCCGATGGTTCGTATTCATTGATAGGTGTAGGAAATGGCTCATATACAGCAGTTTTAACAACAAGTAATATTAGTACAACTCCAATGTTACCATTCGGATGGGCGATGAGTTCAGGAGTTGGCTCAGCAGCTGTAACTATCACCAATGGTGTATTAGTTGGTATTGCTCCAAGTTTTTGTATTCGTCAAGTTGCCAATATTTCTGCCCCAGCTGGAACCGCATTTGTGGATAATGGTGTAGGTGGCGGAACAGCCTTCAATTGTATCAAGGATGGTAACGAAGGTTCAACGGCTCTCCCAGCCAATACTTTTTGGGTAAATCTTGTACAGGGAGGGGTTGTTAAAAAATCATCGGTTGTAGCTACTGATGGTAGCTATGCTTTCGCTGGTATATTTGATGGCACGTATACAATAGTTGTCACGACAAGCCCAACTGGATTGATTTCAACAATGCCTACTAATTGGGAATTGAGTAGCGGCTTGGGTTCGGCAACAATTACTATTATTAATGGGGTCGTTACTCCAAATACACCTACAAGCTTTTGTTTGAAAAACTGTGTATTTACACTACCAACACTCAACAAGTAATGATACATGTATTAATCTCTCAAGGGATTAATTTAAAAATATAACAAAATGAATATTCAAGAGAATAATCGGCTTAACCTGAAAAAGAAAAAACCTCCCTCGTAAGTGTGGTCAAATATAATTTGATTGGAGAATTGCGATGTCCCAGCAAAGCAATGAAAACACAGTAAAACGGCTGTATTAATCAAATTAATGCAATGAATTCAAATTATACCAAAACACACTTGAGTTTATCAGTGAAAGCATTTTTTGTAAAAATGTACCTGCTGATAAAATCTATGATTGCTAATTTTTATGAAAAAATTAGTGTGAAAACAGGTGGTAATTTTCGAGAAATCGTATTCTCGAAAACACCTAATTTGCAGATAGAAGCAAAAGAACATCAGGGTTTTGATAGTTTTTTTACTCGTATTTTTTCAAAGTTTTATTCTCGAAGTGCTTATCGAGACTTGATAGGCACATTGGTATTGATAGCGATAGGTTTAACAACTTTTGCTCAGATAGCCAATGCTCCCGCCAATATAAAGTCACCTTGGGTAAACGGAACATACACTAATATAGCAGCTTCTGAAACAAATAATGATGCACCTCTATCATTGCGATTTGTTTCTGTGAATAATGTTAATAATGTTGTCAATTCTACAACAACAGATAATGCTTCAATTAGCATTACAGGTATTGGTGGTCGAGCAACTATTAGGGTTATTGATAATGATGCCGCCGATACTTATCCTGCTGGAACATTCGCAGGTTTTAGAATTGGTACAACAGGCTTATTGAGTGGGACAATCGCTTCCACTGTTGTTATTCGTACTTATAATAATGGTACTCCAGCTGAAACGTATAATGCTGTAACAAGTTTATTAGGTATAAATAGTAGTTTACTAAATGGAGATGGTACTGCAACAGTAGGCTTTGTAACAACCGCTGATTTTGACGAAATAAGCATTGAATATACTACTTTGGTTGGCTTATTATTCAATGCAGAGGTTTATCATGCTGTAATTGAAAAATATGTTCCTGGTTCTTCTCCGTGTCAATGTGGTAGTGGAGTTAATTGTGGGTTGAATACATACGCAAACCCTGCATCTGCTTTTTCAGCCTTTGATGGTACCACTTATTCTACTTATGACCTTAATGCTTCCGATTTATCATATAATGCTGGTCAGAGTTATGAGCTTTGTACAGATTATACAACTGGACTTACAGAGACTGCAATTGGAATAAGAAATTTAGTGACTTTTTCAAATTTATGTTCTGGTCTTACAAGAACGTATTCATTGAAGTTAAAATCCGATTGTTCGCCAGCAGGTATTGCTCTTGGTGCAAACTTGGATGGAGGGACAAGAAATTTTAATTATTATTCAGTTACACCCAATACTACATATAGAGCATGTGCGACTGTGACCATGCCTGCATGTTCGAGTGCTGGGCCAACAGGGCAGGCAGAATATTCTTCTTCGGCATGGTTAGTATTCAATGCAACCTCACTATGTAGTGCAGGGGTTGTAGCTCCAACAATTAGTAATACGAATGTTAGTAACGTTTGTCCAGCAACTACTGTTAATCTTAATCAAGTGGGCTTAGTCACAAGTAGTACTCCAGTTGGTGCAAGTTTAGTTTGGTTTACAAACAATGCACATACAGGAACGGCCTATGCTACTCCGCTAACAGCTGGGCTCGGCACATATTATGCCTTTTACTATGATGCTGTTTTTGGCTGTTATAGCCCAGCGTCAGCTGCGGTTACAGTAAATATTATAGGTTGCTCAACCAATATACTTGCTCTTGCAAATAATATATATGTAGATAATGGTGTAGGTGGCGGTACAGCAGGAAACTGCGTACGGGATGGCTCAGAAAGTGCTAATGGTTTAGTTACAGGCTTGTATGTAAACTTGGTTTCGGGTAGTACTGTTGTTTATTCTGCCCCAATTCAACCAGATGGTAGCTACCAATTGCTCAATGTTGGTAACGGTAGTTATACTATGATTATTGCTAATAGCCCAACAGCTACCAGCGTGATTTTACCAACAGGCTGGTCGATGAGTAGCGGAACAGGTTCGATTCCAGTTGTTGTATCGGGTGGTAACTTAATCACTCCAGCAACTGCTCCGAGTTTTTGTTTAAAATATTGTCCTGCAATTTCATCAGTGACTAATCAGTCTCCAACTGTTTGTGGATTGACCGATGGTTCAATTACGCTTTCAGGTCTTCGTCCAGGAGTTAGTTATACCATTAGTTACGTAAAAAATGGTGGAGCTGCTATTAATGCTACAATTATTGCCAATGCTTCTGGAGATGTAATTATACCAAATTTGGGGGCTGGAGCTTATACAAATATAACAGCTACCGAAGGAGGGTGTTCTTCTTCTGCGGTAACATCAACTGTTAATAATCCTACTGGGCCAGTTATTTCGGGAACACTGAAAAATGACCCAACAAGCTGTGCTGGTACTGGCATTTATGGTAATATTACCTTACAAGGTCTTACACCAAATACTGCTTATACTATTGCGTACTATAAAGACGCTGCTACAACTGAAACCACAGGTACATTCACAACTGATGGCTCGGGTTCAATTACTTTGACAAACCTTACGGCAGGTGTTTACAGCAATATTTATGCAACACTTAATGGTTGTGCCTCTGCTACCGTTGATGTCACTTTGGTTGGGCCAACCCCACCAGCAGCACCAATTTTGGGTGTAAATACAATTTCAAATACTTGTCCAGCTACAAGTGTAAATTTATTAACGCTTTCGGGTACACCACCAAACGGTCGTACACACGAATGGCACAATGCAAATAATACCTTATCATCGAGTTTAGTGGCTAATCCTTCAGCTGTTGCTACTTCGGGTACTTACTATGTATTTGCAAAAAGTAACGCCAGTGGTTGTTACAGCTCTGGGACTCCAGTAACAGTCACAATTAATGTTTGTACTGCAACTTTATCTGCACCAGCTAATACAGTCTATAATGATAATGGCTCTGGTGGCGGTTTTGCAGGCAACTGCGTAAAAGATGGTACAGAAAGTGCAACAGGCTTACCAGGTGGTTTGTACATCAACTTAATTCAGGGTGGACTTGTAAAATACTCTACTGCTGTAAACGTTGATGGTAGCTATACTTTATCTGGTATTTTAGATGGTACATATACTTTAATCATCACAAATGCTGCAACTGCAACCACCTCGGCTATGCCAACCAACTTTAGTTTGAGCAGCGGAACTGGAAGCGTAAGCATCACAGTAACTAACAGTGCATTGACTACTCCAACAGCATTGCCTGCATTCTGTGTTCGCCAAAATCCAACTTGCGATAGTATCAACGGCACTATTTCTGTAACGCCAACGGGTGGTACGGTAGGAGCAGGGATGACTCAGAAATACCTATTATTAACACCAACAGGTGTTATTTTGCAAGAAAGTAGTGTTCCGACATTCATCGGTTTACCAGCTGGTAATTACAATATAGTTGCGATTATCTACGATATTAAACCATATACCGTTGGTGGAAATATCTCAACCGTAACGGCAAGTGCCTGCGTAGGTATTTCTACTCCAGTAAACTTTACAGTTTGCGGCTCAAGTATAGCAGCAGTAGCAGGAAGTGTTTATAATGATAACGGTGCTGGTGGTGGAACCGCTGGAGACTGTATTCAAAATGGTACAGAAATTACTTCGCCAATTCCGAGTGGTTTATTCGTAAACTTAGTACAGGGTTCTACGGTAATCAAATCGGCGGCAGTTCAAGCTGATGGTAGTTATGTTGTACCGAGTATTTTAGATGGAACTTACACACTAATCATCACCAATAGTGCTACTGCAACAACCTCTGTTTTGCCAGTAACATGGTCGGTAGGTATTAGCTCAGTACCAGTAGTTGTAGCGGGGGGTAGTGTAGTAACGCCAAATCCTGCTCCAAAATATTGTTTGAAACAAGGTTTCCCAGATATTGTTACTGTACTTAGCCAACCAACTACTACTTTGGTTGAAAATTCAGTATCTCAGTTGCCAGTTTCAGTTTCTAATCAAGGATTATCTACTGCAACAGGTCAGTTGACATTTACGACTACCTTGCCAAATAGCCTTTCGGCTCCAGCAACATTCCTTGATAATGGTTGGACTTGTATTACTGTTCTTCAAACAGTAACATGTACGAATCCAAATACTAATGGTTTAGCTCCATCGGCTAACTATAACTTCAATATTCCGATTACACCAGTAATTGGTTCGGCAGGACAAACTCCTCCAGTTGTTGGAACGGTTACGCCTGTTTTAAACGAGCAAGTTACGCCAAATAATACATCGCTTGTAACCATCGCTACTCCTATTGTAGCAATGCCTCGCCCTGATTTAGTAACTACGTTAGGTCAACCGAGTCCATCATTACAAGAAGGTTCAGCTTCTAATATTCCTGTAACAATTTCGAATATTGGAAATGCTCCAGCAACAGGTCAGTTGACATTTACTTCGGCATTGCCAAACGGTTATACTGCTCCAGCAATATTTACACAAAATGGTTGGACGTGTATGACTTCAGGTCAAACCGTTTCTTGTACAAACCCGAATGCTTCTGGTATTGCACCAACGGCTAATACTACATTTAATATTCCGATTACGCCTTCAGTAGGAACAGCGGGAACAACAACGCCAATTTCGGGTACTGTTTCTCCTGTGTTGAACGAAAACGTAACGCCAAATAATACGGCAACCGTAACGCCAAGTGTGGCTGTTGCTCCGCTTCCAAGACCAGATTTAGTAACTACAATCGGTCAGCCTTCTACGCCATTGGTTGAAGGGCAAGCAAGTAATATTCCTGTGACGATTGCTAATGATGGTACTGCACCAGCAACTGGCCAATTGACATTCTCAACGAATTTGCCCAATGGTTATACCGCACCAGCATTGTTTAGCCAAGGTGGTTGGACTTGTTTGACTTCGGCTCAGACAGTAACATGTACGAACCCAAATACAACAGGCTTGGCTCCAGCTGCCAATACTACATTTAATATTCCGATTACGCCAGCAGTAGGAACTGTAGGGGCTTCATTGCCAGTATCTGGTACAATTGCCCCAGTATTAACTGAAAATGTAATTCCGAATAATACAGCTACTATGGTTCCTGCATCGAGTATTTTACCGATGCCTCGACCAGACTTAGTAACTACGATTGGAACTCCTTCGCCAACATTGACCGAAGGTGTTACTTCAAACATTCCTGTAACAGTGACTAACCAAGGTACTGCTCCTGGTACAGGCCCATTGACATTTACGACTACATTACCAACTGGTCTGACAGCTCCTGCATCATTTACCAATGGTGGTTGGACTTGCTCAACCCTGGGACAAGTTGTAAGTTGTACTACTCCAAATACAACAGGTTTAGCTCCAGCAGCAACAACAACGTTTAATATTCCTGTTACGCCAGCTATCGGAACAGTGGGTACTTCGCCAATTATTACTGGTACAACTGCACCAGTACCAAACGAAACAACTACGCCGAATAATACAGCTACAACTCAAGTCGGCCCTGTTCAGATTGGTGCCAGACCAGATGTTGTTACTACAATTGGTTCGCCAAGCCCACTCTTGACAGAAGGTGTAACATCAAATATACCTGTTACATTAACCAATCAAGGAAATGCACCAGCAACAGGCCCGTTGACATTTACAACAACATTGCCAACAGGCTTGACTGCCCCAGCTACTTTTGGAATCAATGGATGGTCTTGTAGTACAACGATTCAGACAGTGACTTGTACGAATCCGAATACAACAGATTTAGCTCCGACAGCGACAACAACGTTTAATATACCTGTAACGCCAGCTTTGGGTACGGGTGGAACAACTCCTACAATTGTAGGTTCGGTTTCTCCAGTGCCAAACGAGACTACTTTACCAAATAATATTGCTGCCTTAACGCCATCTGCTCCAATTGCAATGGGTTTAAGACCAGATTTAGTGGTAACATTAAGTCAGGCAACACCAAATATGGTTGAAGGAATTCAGTCTAACTTACCAGTTTCTATTAGTAATCAAGGTACAGCTTCAGCAACGGGTGTTCTGACGTTTACGACTAATTTACCCAATGGTATTACTGCACCAGCAACATTTTCGAATGGCACTTGGTCTTGTACAACATCTGGCCAGTTAGTAACTTGTACAAACCCTAATGCTTCGGGCTTAGCTCCAACTGCTATTAGCAACTTTAATATTCCGATTACGCCAGCAACTGGTACAGCAGGTACTTCTCCTTCAATTGTAGGTTCGGTAAATGTAGTATCAAACGAAAACGTTACGGCAAATAACACGGCTGCAATCACGATTTCACCAGCAATTCAAATCGGTGCAAGACCAGATTTAGTAACTACAATCGGTCAACCATCGCCAGTATTGCAAGAAGGAGTAACATCTAATATTCCAGTTACGATAACAAATGTAGGAAATGCTCCTGCAACAGGACCATTGACATTTACGACTAATTTACCAAATGGTTTAACAGCACCAGCTACATTTGGTCAAAATGGTTGGACATGTATTACATCAGGACAAACAGTAAGTTGTACGAACCCGAACACGAGTGATTTAGCACCAGTAGGACTTACAACTTTCAATATCCCAGTAACACCGCAGGCGGGAACAGCGGGTACTTTACCAACATTGATTGGTTCGATTGCTCCAGTCGTAAACGAAACGACATATCCTAATAATATTGGTATCATGACACCAACGCAAGCAATTTTACCTGCCGCAAGACCAGATATTGTTGCTTCGATTGGTCAACCATCGCCAACTTTAACCGAAGGTATAACATCAAATATACCAGTTACACTGACAAACCAAGGTAATGCTACGGGTAATGGTACGTTGACTTTTACAACGATTTTACCAAATAGCTTGACAGCACCAGCTTCGTTTACTAATAATGGATGGACGTGTACAACATCAGGTCAGACTGTTACGTGTACAAGTCCAAATACTACAGGCCTTGTTCCGACTGGATTAACTATATTTAATATTCCAGTAACACCAATTATTGGTTCGGCAGGTCAAACACCATCTGTAACAGGAACAAGTACACCATTATCGAATGAAACAGTTGTAGGTAATAATACAGCTTCGATTACGACTTCTCCGATTGCAGCAATGGCACGCCCAGATTTAGTAACAACTATTGGTCAGCCAAGCCCAGCTTTGAAAGAAGGTACTCCTTCGAATATTCCTGTAACGATTACGAATATTGGAACAGCACCAGCAACTGGTCAGTTGACATTTACAACGACGCTACCAAATGGCTATTCTGCTCCAACATCGTTTACTGATGGCCCTTGGACATGTGTAACTTCAGGTCAGACTGTAACTTGTACAGACCCTAATACAGCAGGTATTAGCCCAACAGGAAGTACGACATTTAATATTCCTATAACGCCTGCATCAACGACTGTTGGTACAATTCCAACAATTACAAGTACGACTGCTCCAGTTCCTAATGAAACAGGTTTGGCAAACAATACAGGTACAATGACACCAACGTCACCAGTATCGGCATTGGCACGCCCAGACTTAGTGACAACTATTGGTCAGCCAAGTCCAGCATTAACCGAAGGTGTAACATCAAATATTCCTGTAACTGTTACTAACGTAGGGACAGCCCCAGCCACAGGTCCTTTGACATTCACAACAACATTGCCTAATGGATTGACAGCTCCAGCATCATTCACTGATGGCCCATGGACTTGTACAACATCAGGTCAAGTTGTGACATGTACTTCACCTAATACACTGGGTTTATCGCCTACAGGTACAACTACATTTAATATTCCTGTAACACCAGCAGTGGGTACAGCAGGAACTACGCCAACGATTACGGGTACGAGTATTCCTGTTCCGACAGAGACTACAACTCCTAATAATACAGGTACAATGACTCCAACTGCTCCAATAGCACCGATGCTAAGACCTGATTTGGTAACAACTATTGGTCAGCCATCACCTGCATTGACAGAAGGAGTGATTTCAAATATCCCTGTAACAGTAACAAGTATAGGAACAGCCCCAGCCACGGGTCCGTTGACATTCACAACGACTTTGGCCAATGGCTTGACAGCCCCAGCTTCGTTCTCGAATGGAGGATGGACTTGTTCAACGTCTGGTCAGACAGTAAGTTGTTCAACTCCTAACACCTCAGGTTTAGTACCTACGGCAAGCACTACATTTAATATTCCGATTACACCAGCAATAGGTACAGCAGGAACTACGCCTACGATTACAGGTATGGCTGCTCCTGTGCCAAATGAGACATCGACACCTAATAATACAGGCTCGATGACTCCGACAGCACCAATTGCTGCAATGTTGCGTCCTGATTTAGTAACAACGATTGGTTATCCAGCACCAGCATTGCAAGAGGGTATTACTTCATTGATTCCAGTGACAATTGCAAATATTGGTAATGCGTCTGCAACAGGGCCATTAACATTTATAACAACTTTGCCAAATGGTTTATCTGCTCCAGCATCATTTACGGATGGAGCTTGGGTATGCTCAACTGCTGGGCAAACAGTAACTTGTATTAATGGAAATACGACAGGCTTAGTACCAACTACTTCTGTATCGTTTAATATTCCAGTTACACCAGCTTCTGGAACAGCTAATACAACTCCGACAATTTCTGGAACGGTTACACCAGTGCCAACTGAGGCTATCATAGCAAACAATACAGGTTCTGTTACTCCAATGTCACCGATTGTATCAATGCTTCGCCCAGATTTAGTTGCGAGTATAGGGCAACCATCGCCAGCATTACAAGAGGGTGTTACATCGTTGATACCTGTTACAGTAGCTAATATTGGAACTGCCCCAGCCACAGGTTCGTTGACATTTACTACAGTATTGCCAAATAGTCTAACAGCTCCGACGTCATTCTCAAATAACGGATGGACTTGTACAACATCTGGCCAAACTGTTACTTGTACAACACCAAATACTACTGGATTAGTACCATCGGCCAGTACAACTTTTACTATTCCAGTTACTTCGGTTGCTGGTTCGGCAGGTACAACTCCAACTCTAACAGGAACAGTTGCTCCTGTGCCAAATGAGACAATCACGGCAAACAATACTGGTACAGCAATACCAACGGCACCGATTGTATCTATGTTACGTCCAGATTTAGTAACAACTATTGGTCAACCATCACCAGTATTGACAGAAGGTGTTACTTCTCTCATACCTGTAACCGTAACCAATATCGGAACTGCATTAGCAACTGGTCCGTTGACGTTTACAACGACATTACCTAATGGTTTGTCTGCTCCTGCATCGTTCTCAAATAATGGATGGACTTGTACAACATCTGGTCAAACAGTTACTTGTACAGCACCAAACACTACAGGATTAGCACCATCGGCCAGTACAACGTTTAATATTCCAATAACACCAGCAATAGGAACAGCAGGTACAAGTCCAACAATCGGAGGAACAGTATCTCCAGTACCTAATGAAACTTCAACTGGCAATAATTCTGGTTCGGTAATACCAACAACACCAATTGTTGCAGGTCTATACCCAGATTTAGTAACTACTATTGGTCAACCGTCGCCAGCTTTGACAGAAGGTGTAACTTCACAAATACCTGTAACGGTTACAAGTGTAGGAACAGCTCCAGCAACAGGCCCATTGACGTTTACAACAACATTGGCTAATGGCTTAACTGCACCAGCATCATTCTCGAATGGTGGATGGACTTGTACAACATCTGGTCAGACAGTTACTTGTACAACGCCAAATACTGCTGGCTTAGCTCCAACAGCAAGTACAACGTTCAATATTCCGATTACACCAGCCGTAGGAACAGCAGGAACAACACCTTCGGTAACAGGAACAACCGCTCCAGTACCGGCAGAAACAACAACTGCCAACAATACAGGTTCGATGACGCCATCTGCTCCAATTCAATCGGGTACAAAACCTGATTTGACAATAGTATTTGGAACACCAACACCAGCATTGACTGAAAATGTATTATCTACGATTCCAGTAACGGTAACAAACGTAGGTACTGCATCGGCGAGTGGACAATTAGTAGTAACATTCAATATTCCGAATAATACTACCAGCCCATTGTCGTACAGTGCAGGAAATGGTTGGACATGTAATGCTTCAGGTGCGATTCTTACTTGTGCAAATCCAAACGCAACAGGTTTAGCTCCAGCGGCAACAACTACATTTAATATTCAATTGACTCCAAATGCTAACACAGCTGGTCAGTCGGTTATTTTAAATGGTTCGGTTACAGCAGTTACTGGCGAGACAGTACTCACCAATAACACAAGTGTAGTAGTAGTACCAACGCCTATTAGCTCACCATCTCTGAAAGTTAGTGTGAAAGCATTCTTACAAGGTGCAGCTGTAAACGGCACAGGTGGTTTGATGCGTGATGATTTACGTATGAAAGGCTTGATTCCTGCGTCTCAACCTTATACTACTACGAATGGCTTTACCCACGTAAATGGTGGAGGTACAGAAACGGTAGCACCATCGGTATTGACTGCCACAGGCAATGATGCGATTGTTGACTGGGTAATGGTTGAACTTCGTAACTCAACAACACCAGCAACGGTAGTTGCCACTCGTTCGGCCTTGATTCAACGTGATGGGGATATTGTGGATGTAAATGGTACATCGGCGGTTTCGTTCAATAACCTAACTGCTGGTAACTACTACATTTCGGTACGTCACCGCAACCACTTAGGAGTAATGACAGCGAGCCCAGTAGCTATTTCTGCTACTACTCCAGTTGTTGACTTCACCAGTACAAGTGTAGCAAACTATGTTTATCCAACAGGCAACTTGAAACGCAACACAAGCCCTCAAGTAACTGATAGCGGTAAGAATATGATGTGGGCTGGTAATGCTTATCGTGACGATAAAGTGATTTTCCAAGGACCTGATAATGATGTAGATGCTATCTTCTTTAGTGTAATGACCGACCCTACGAATGTAAGTAGTTTCACGAACTTTATTCGTAATAGTGTCTATGATAACGCTGACGTAGATATGGATGGTAGAGTAATTTTCCAAGGGCCAAACAACGAAGTTGACTTAATCTTCTTTGAGGTACTGACTCATCCAAGCAATACAAGTCAATTCTTGAACTATATCATTTGGCAGCAATTGCCATAAAAAAGACCACTTTCATGCTTCTCTCTCTGTTGAATGAGGGAGAAGCCATGAAAGGGTAATTTTCGAAAATCATTTTGTCATTTTCTTTAATACTAAGTTCATGAAAAGGAAACATATACTCCTATACGTGCAGTTTCTGATAGCTTTAGCTTTTCAGAGTTTTGCACAGACTACCACCCAACCAGTGCAATATAAATTGACACTTGACCCCGACGGGACATACAAGGTTTGGATGAAGTCAATTACTGCATATACTGGTACAAATGCACGTATCGGTACTGCCCAAGTTACCTTGGTAGTGCCCACAGGTACAGGCCAAAATCAGTTTACAGTCAGTAATTTGACAGGAAATAATAGCATGTCATGGTCAACGAGTGCTCAAACTCGTTTGAATAATCCATCGGTTAGTGGTACCCCAACCAACTCAGATTATATTGTATTTGGTTTTACTCAACCAGGTAACGTACTTTTTGATATTGCAGCTAACCAAGATATACTTTTATTTAGTTTTAAAAATAGTAATAATTGTATTGGGCCAGTGGCTCTCTGGACTACCACCGACCCACTGCAAGTGCCTAACAATGACAACTTTAACGTTGGTAATCAGATAACTATCTTTGGTGCAGGTTTTGGTAATAAGTGGAATAGTAATTACGGTACAAGTCCTGTGGCGTGTAATGCTCCGCCAACGAATCCTGACTTGGTTGTGACAATTACGCCACCAGCCTCATTGACACAAAACTCACCAGCTGTATTTAATGTAAATGTAAGCAATATTGGTACAGGCCCTTCTTCGGGAACAACAACAGTAACAACACCGATTCCAGCAGGAATGACTTACACAGGTTCGGCTGGTACTGGTTGGACTTGCTCGCAAGTATCAACTGATGTAGTTTGTACGAATCCAAATTCTATTCCTGCATCGGGTAGTAGTCCGTTTACGATTACACTTACGCCTACACAAACAGGTACAGGAAGTATCTCGACAACAGTATCGGGTGGGGGAGATTCCACACCATCTACTTCAAGTCCAGCGAATTATTCGGTGGGTGTGCCTTTAGCACCAAACTTGATAGTAACAGTAACTCCGCCAGCAACATTAACACAAAATTCGCCAGCGGTATTTAATATCAATGTAAGTAATGTAGGTACGGCAGCAAGTAGCGGTACAACTACTGTTACAACACCGATTCCAAGTGGCATGACCTACACAAGTGCATCTGGTACAGGTTGGACTTGCTCACAGGTAGCAAACGATGTAGTTTGTACGAATCCGAATTCGATTGCAGTAGCAGGTAATAGTCTATATAGTTTGACATTTACTCCAACACAAACAGGAACGGGTAGCTTATCATCAACAGTATCAGGCGGTGGTGATTCAACTCCATCAACTTCGACACCTGTTAACTATACAGTGAATGCTCCGTTAGCTCCAGAGTTGATTGTAAGTATCACACCTCCTGCTATTTTAACGCAAAATTTACCAGCAGTATTTAATGTAAATGTAAGTAATATTGGTACTGCTCCGAGTACTGGCACAACAACCGTAACAACGCCAATTCCTGCGGGTTTGACTTACGTCAGCTCGTCTGGTACGGGTTGGACATGTTCGCAGGTATCAAGTAATGTAGTATGTACAAATCCAAATTCGATTGCAGTAGCGGGAAGTAGCCCATACAGCCTTACATTTACACCAACACAGACAGGAACAAGTAGTATTTCATCAACAGTATCGGGCGGAGGAGATTCAACTCCATCGACATCAACGCCTGTTAATTATACGGTGAATGCTACGACACCAACGTGTTTAGTAGAATATAAAATTACGACTGAAGCTGACGGCTCTTATAAAGTATGGATGCGTCCGAATACTACCTTTACGGGTACGGCCGCTACCATTGGAACCGCTCAAGTAACCGTTGTGTTTCCTTTGCCATCTGGTGGAGTAACACCAACGATTACTAACCTAACGAGCTTTAATAGTATGGGTTGGACAACGAATACTTCACAGCAAGTTTCGCAGCCAAACTATTTTTATGCTGTATTTAGTTTTAGCCAAGCGGCCAGTTCGACGGTTTTTGACTTAAATGCAGGGGTTGAAATTCCTTTGTTTACATTTAAAAATACAGGAACTTGTTATGGCCCATTGAATCTATGGGCAACAACTGATGCCTTCCAAGTTCCTAATGCCCTCAACTTTAACGTTGGAAACCAGATTTCGATAAATGGAGCTGGTCCTGGTAATAAATGGTGCGGCAATTATGGTTCGGCAGCAGCTTGTCCTGCAGTAGCTTCACCGAATGTAACTGTAAGTGTTACTGGTCCAACATCTACAACAGTAGGAATACCAGTGACAGTCAATGTTAATTTGACAAATACAGGAACAGGCCCAACAACATCGCAGTTGACAGTGACAACGCCAATTCCTGCTGGTACAACCTTTACAGGTTCGACAGGTACGGGCTGGACTTGCACACAAGTGGGTAGCAATGTAGTTTGTACAAATCCAAATACGTTGGCTGCCAATGGTGGTACAAGTACATTGGGTTTAACATTTACACCAACTCAGACAGGTACAATTAATATTACTCCAACTCTCAATGGTGGAGGCTTAACCAATCCTGTAATTGCTACACCTTATCCAATCACGGTGAATCCTTCGGCAGTTAATCCAATTTTAGGTACAACACTAACAGCTCCAGCAACAGGCACACAAAATGTTCCTTATAACTATTCGGCAACTATTGCTAATACAGGAACAGGCCCAACAGTTGGTACAACAACCTTTACATTGGCACTACCTACAGGTGTAAATTATGTTTCGGCTACTGGTGCTGGTTGGACCTGCGTTCCACAAACAACATTCGTGACTTGTACGAATCCAAATCCAATTGCTAATACCTCAAGTAGCTCGTTGGTTATTTCTGTTAATCCGACAATTACTGGTACGATGAGTGCATTTGGTTATACAACTGGTGGCGGTGCGAATACATCTTTTAGCACATTAGTTAATACGGTTATTTCACCAGTTAATACTGGCCAACCAAATGTAGTCGTTACGTCGGTGTCAAATCCTGCAACTGCAACTACAAATGTGCCATTTACACAATCAATAACAATTGGTAATATTGGAACTACTCCAGCTACAGGACCATTGACTTATACATCCACTTTGCCAACAGGAGTTAGTTTCTCGTCAGTTAGTAGTGGTTGGACTTGTACTCAAACAGGTCAGTCATTAACTTGTACGAATCCGATTTCATTATCTAACGGAGCCTCTGTACCATTAGATATTCAGTACGTGGCTACTCAACCATTGGTGTTTACGCCAACTGGTGTGTTATCAGGCAATGGTATTACTGGCGGAAATGCCAATATAGTAGGAACACCAATCACAATTACTAATAGCGGAAGTCAACCATGTACGGCGGGCGATTGTGGCATTGGGGTAAGATACGGCATAAAGTTGGGTAGTGATGGTAAAACTTATACAGTTTATATGAAATCGGCCAATACTTTTACGGGTGGTGCGGCACGTATCGGAACTGCTCAAGTAACGCTAAAAGTACCACACGGTACAGGCGGCAACCGTTTCTTACCAAGCAATGTTTCGAGCTTTACCGCAACAGGCAGCATGAACTGGACTACCAATACAAGTAGCCGAGTAGATGCCCCTTCGATTGACCCAAACAACGATTATATTTTCTTTGGTTTTAGCCAAGCATCCAGCCCAGCATTATTCGATATTGTGGCTAATGTAGAATACCCATTATTTAGTTTCCAGAATTTGAATATCTGTAGTGGTACAGTAGGTTTATGGGAAACAACTGACCCATTCCAGGCTGGCTTCCAGAGTTTAAATCCTGGTAATCAGATGACAATTTTGGGTAATGGCACAGCCAATGCTTGGAAATGTAACTATACTTGTGCTTTACCATGTACATTGCCTGCTGATTTGACAGTTTCGGCTGCTCAACCAGTGCCAGCACTGTCGGTTGGTCAAACTTCAAGTATCAATGTGACTGTGACAAACCTTGCAAACACTGCAAATGGACAAATTACTCTAACAGTAGCACTTCCAGCGGGAGTAAGCACTCCATCAAATAGTTTTACTGTAAATAGCTGGTCATGCACAACTGTTGGACAAACAGTAACATGTACCAATCCAAATACAAGTGGTTTGATTCAGAATGCTGCTCTCTCGATAGGTATTCCCGTTATTCCAACCAGCACAGTTGCTGGTCAGATTCTGACTTTCAATTTTTCAGTAGCATTGGCAGGAACAGAAGTGAGTACAAACAATAATACAGCAACGTTGGTTACGGCCACTGCTGTAACTGCACCTAATCTGTCAATAAACATACCTGCATTCACCTTATATGCTGGTCAAGCATCAAATGTGGTAGTAAATGTAGTAAATACAGGAACAATCAATGCTAATGGAGCATTGACAACAACGATTACTCTTCCAGGCGGAGCAACAGCCCCAGCTACATTTGTAAGTGGAGCATGGACATGTACAACTGTTGGCCAAGTGATTACTTGTACGAATCAAAATACAGGTGGATTAGCTCCAAGTGCGAGTTTAGCTATCACGGTTCCTGTAACTACACCAGCAAATGCAACAAATGGTCAAATCGTAACGATTTTAGCCAATGTAGCAGCAATTTCGGGTGAAAACAATTTAGTAGATAACTCCACTACTGGTACTGGTCAGTTGATTTCTGAACCAAATTTGAGACTTGTAAAAACCGCCACTCCATTGGCCTTACAGGGTACCCCATTTGATTTCACTTTTACGGTGAGTAATATTGGAGGTTCGAATACTTCTGGTACAATCACTGTAAGAGATACCCTTCGGAATGGCTTAAAGTATGTATCTGCGTCGAGCAGTAATTGGACTTGTGCGAAGTTGGGTGTTGATGCTCAAAACAATGATATTGTTCATTGTACAACTACTGCTACACACTTAGCTAATGGAGGCAACTTCAGTATGTTTACGGTTCGAGTAAATCCTACGTTGGTAGTAACGGCAAGTAATATTGCCTATATTAGTGGCGGTGGGGTAAGTTCGACAGTGGCCAAGCCATCGGCTCCTTGTAACACTTGTACAAGCGGAATCACGGGTGTTTTTATTCAACCATCACCAGATGCAACCGTAACAATCTCACAGCCAACTCCAGTTTTAATTGCAGGTCAGGCTTCGACAATCGTGATTACGGTAAATAATATTGGTGGTACAGCTATCACAACCGCCTTGACAACGAGTATTGTCTTACCAGTTGGAATTACGATGCCAGCTACTTTTACAAGTGGTAGTTGGACTTGTACAACCAGTGGCCAGACTGTTACTTGTACGAATCCTAATACAGGGGGTGTACCAGTTGGAGGAAATTTAACCTTAAATCTGATTGTAACACCACAAACAATTCTTGTAGGTTCAACTCCAACAATTACAGTAAATGTATTGCCATTCAGTGGCGAGGCAAATACAACAAATAATGGAGGAACATTAACTATCATTAGTCCAGTTGGAGCTCCATTAGTGCCAGATTTGACGATTACCTTAAATCAACCACAGAGTAATTTAGTAGTAGGTCAGAATTCTACTATGAATGTAGTGGTATCGAATCTTGGATTAGGAGCGGCGACTGGTCAGTTGACCGTAACGATGTCAATTCCGAGTGGTGTAACGGCATCGTCGGGAATATCAAACGGGTGGACATTGACTGTTAATGGAGGAATCCTAATGGCAACAAACCCTAACACAACAGGTTTAGCTTCTGGCGGTATATCGAATTTTACGGTGAATCTTACACCAAATTCGACAATTATCAATACACAGCCAACATTCGTAGGTATTGTTAGTACAGTGCTTAATGAGTCAAATGCTTTCAATAATACAGCAATTCTGACTACCAACATGAGCGTAACTACTATTGGTGTACCAAACTTGACGATATATGCTGTATTGAATAATAATTTTGTAGCAAGTCAGATATCTACCTTTACTGTTTATGTAGTCAATACGGGTGTTGTATCGGCAACGGGAACATTGACAACAACCATTACATTACCAAGTGGTTTCTCTGCTCCAAGTTCATTCTCATCGAATGGCTGGACTGGCACAACTAACGGAC
>JACCDW011544146.1_pt1 | contig 23715 bp, 14 predicted proteins | sample 7449781 | NCBI WGS metagenome assembly JACCDW01 (sample SAMN15323449, study PRJNA562643) | freshwater metagenome | isolation source: river surface water | place: USA:Blue River Watershed | collected 2017-08-18
AACCACGACGGAACCGTGTATACTTGGTATCTAGAAAATGATTCGTCAGCTGACTATATCGTTTTAACACCAGTCTAATAGGTAGGTAAACAATGGGACAGTTTCTCCGTGTAAATGGTGATTATAATATTAAAACACCTGACGGTTCTAAAATCGTACTAGATGTTGGAACCGGTGATGTTCGTGTAGTCGGCAATCTAGTAGTCGACGGCGAATTTTTAAATGTCAGTGTTACAGATTTGGATGTACAAGATAATATAATCACTTTGAACAGCGGAGAAGCTGGATCAGGAGTCACATTAGATTATTCGGGTATACAAATAGATAGAGGATCGTTGACCGATGTTCAATTCCTTTGGAACGAAAATATATCTATACCAAATTACAGATCAGCGGATCCTACAGCAGCAGTGGGCGGTTGGCAAATTGTAAGTGGCACATATCCCACTTTTAGTTTTACAAATAGTAGATTAAAAGTTAAAGAAATAGTTACAGATAGCGGAACAGATAGCGGGCATCTAATGCTGATAGGTACAGGCACCGGAGTAGTCCATGTCCAAGGTACTGACGATTACGAAGATCAAGTTATTTCATTTGGCGACGATGCGCTACCGAATAAAAAATATGTTGATGATGCTATCTTGAATAATCCGACTTTCCAAATTCGTGCTCCGGAAAGTCAAGACACTCGTGTTATTATTTCAGATAAAGAAGTAACTGCCGGTGAACCAGGTTCTACAGGATATCTATCTTCACAAACGGGTTATAGTTCGTATGGTAGCAGTGCAGTTACAGTGATCGTAGATAATGCATTAAACACTCAATTCTATTCTAATAGAACAGAAATTTTAGGATTAGAAATAAACAATGCCTACGAAATCACTACCAAAGATGGTATAACTAACGAAAACATAAAAATAAGAACGCAGGGTACAGGTAAATTAGAAACCAATTATGCATTTCAATTGGAACGACAAGCTGCTGCTCCTGCATATGTATCAGGATCAACCCTAATATATGCAAAAAGTCCAGATCTTGGTGAGTCTGGAGTTTGGTTCGTCAACGACAGTGCTACAACAACAAAAAGAAACGGTGAACTAATAAGTAAAAACAAAGCACTGGTTTTCAGTATGATATTTTAAGAGAATGATATGATAAAAAGCACTTTAGTTACAGCAACAACAATAACTGTGCCTGACCTAGTATATACGAGCACAACAACCGGAGCTCCGATTGGAGGAGCCGTAATTGGTCAAACTAATGCAATTACTTGCATAGCTCTGTGCAATATAGCTGCGCCTAGTTCATCAGACGAAACAACCAATGCAGTAAATGTAAACATTTATTTTGCTAAATCAGGAGTCGGTGCTCAAAATTCTGGATCTAACTGTAATCTAGTAGTAAGCAACCTAACAGTTCCTGCAGGTGAAACTGTATTTTTTAATGAAGAAAGAATAATTTTAGACAGCGGCGACGAAATTTATGTTGGTACAAATTGGGCCAACAGATTGTGTGTAACAGTGAGCTCATTACCAGTATGAAATACCTAAAAACAAAATCGTTATCAAAGTGGAGTACTAGTGATCGAACATTGATCGCCTATCCTGACGGTGTAGGTCCTGGTAATCGGGTAGTGTTTAATGCCAAAGGCGGCTTAATGTTGCCGAAAGGAACCACAGCTCAAAGACCTCAATTAACTTCGGTTCGACAACCTACAGATGCTAACGGAACTATAAGATATAATACTACTTTAAATGTTTTAGAAGCGTATGTGGGTAGTACCTGGGTAACTGTGGCTAGCCCGGTTGCATCAGCTATTACTAAACAGACATTCGGACCAGGCAACGGGACAGAGACTGTATTTGGTCCTTTAAACACAAGTTTCGTAACATCATATTCTGCTAGCCCAGACAACATTATTGTTCTCGTTGAAAATGTATTTCAAATTTCTACTACAAACTACACAGTGGTACAAAGTGTAAGCGGAAGTCTAAGCGGTCCAAGCGCACCGTATGCTGACGGGTGGTATGTTAAATTTACATCAGCAGTTCCTGCAACAGGAGGTGGCGGAAACCCTGTATATGTGACTGTATACTACGGTTACGCTAACTAACAATGAGTCAAATAGGTCGTATTGGCGGTCAGGTTTTAACAGACAACCTGCTGCGAGCAGGAGTAGACCTTGCCTTTGAAACTGATTTATTATATCTAGATGTTACTAATCGTAGGATTGGTATTAAAGATAGTACACCTTCATACGATCTAGATGTTAATAACAACATAAGAACTACGGATTTAACTGTAGATACTCAAGCATCTATACAAAATTTAAGATTAAATTCTCCTGAAACTATTAGTACTTCAGTGGGAGGAATAGATGTTTACATAAGCGGTGGTGGTGAAATATTTCACGATAGATTAGCTTCTCGTACAGGCAGTACAAATTATCTTTCATTTGACGGCAACAGGATTTCTAGTTTTTCTAATAATAATATAGTGTTCGATCCAAACGGTTCTGGGCAAATGTTGATAGGAGCCGATACTAACATTACAGGCGACGTTGGAGTATCTGGTAGTATCACAATGGGTGGAGATCTAAGTTCCACAGGAACTATTATTGTAGGTGATCAAACCCTCGATACTGTCACAGTTAATACTGATTTTACACAAAGTATTATACCTGGTGACGACTTAACATATGCTTTAGGAGCAGATGCGGCTGATTCAAGTCCTCGTCGCTGGGCAGAAATCCATGCTCCTGATTGGACTACTATTAATTCCGGATCTTGGGCCGGCAGTGGACTAGTACCTCAAGCAGTGACTATCAGCAATCAAATGACCTTAGACGGTGTTAATAATAAAATATCCGGTATACAATCAAACGAAGACATCTCACTGTTACCAAATACAGGAATAACCTACATAGAAAAAACCAAGTGGGAAAACAGCGACATCACGAATCTTCTTAATACTCCTTTAACTTTGGCTAGCACAGGAATAGGATACACGAGATTAATGGGCGATAACGCTGTTTTAATTCCTGCAGGGGGCGATGCTGACAGAAGATTATCACCTGAAGTAGGTGAAACCCGTTGGAATACTGATCAACAGTATTTAGAATGTTTCGACGGTTCAATTTGGACAGTGTCTATCGGTGGCGGTGGCAGTACGGTTACCGTATCAGATATGGACGACCTCAGCAACGTCTATACTCTCATCCTCGGTTAATTTTCCATTCTGTATAAATACTACTAATCGCAATAAATGACCATTTTTGCGGGATCCGACTGTGGTATACCGGCAAAGAGCGTAAGCTGAAAATCAGGTAATCCGTGCAACACGGTGTTTATTTGGAGAGCTAATGGCTATTGGTCGTATTTCCGGTCAGCTCTTGAAGTCCAACTTGCTCCGTGCGGGCGAGAACCTGGCTTTCGAGACAGACCTTCTCTATCTAGATGTTGTCAACTCTCGTATCGGGATAAAGACAGCAACTCCTACGAATACACTTCAAATAAACGGTCATACTAGAACAACTAACCTCACAGTAGATAATCAATTAAATGTAGGTAATCTTAGTTTTACCGGTAACACAATCACCAGCAGCTCCAATACTATAATTTTTGCAGCAGCAGCTGGAGAAGCTACTGTTTATCATTCAAGATTGCAGATAGATGATCTTCAACTACAAGGTAACACAATCTCAACTACAGTAAGCAATAGTTCAATAGAAATTGAACCCAACGGCACTGGCACAGTTAATATAGTTGCTAATACAAATATAACCGGAAATCTAAATGTTACTGGCAATATCAATGCGGTTGGTAATGTAACTATCGGTGGAAATATTATTATTGGAGATGCGTTAACTGACAATATTGTAATTAATGCATCGATAAGAAGTGATCTAGTTCCACAATCTGATAATACCTACGATTTAGGATCTGCATCTTTTAGATGGAGAGCGATATACGCATATAATTTGTTTACTGATAATATTAATGTTCCTTCGTTAGATGTTGGAAACTTAATGTTTCGAGATAATGAAATTACTACAACAACCGGTCAAGATTTGTACATCGACGGCAACGGTGTTGGCGGTGTCCGATTAGGAAATTTTAGAATAGTTGATAATGTTATCACAAACATTGTATCGAATCAGATTAGTCAAATAGCACAAACTGGTACTGGCTATTTTAAAATAGCAGGAACTAACGGTTTTGTTCCTCCCAGGGGAGGAAATGCTACAAGACCTACAGCATATGCTGTGTTAGGAATGACAAGATATAATACCGATTCTAAAGCTTTAGAAGTTTGGGACGGTGCTTCTTGGGCAAGCCCGGCCGGTGTATCGGGATCTGTCAGTGCTGCACAAGCAGAAGATATCGCAGTAGCTTGGGCGTTAACATTAGGATAATATTATGCCAACAGTATTTAAACATAGTCTAGTAACACAAGTAGGAACCAGCCCAGTTGATGTTGTAGAAATCGGTGGGGGAGTGAGAGCCACAGTGATTGGTTGCAATCTAGCTAATGTTACAGAATATGATACCGTAGTAGCAAATGTACAGATAGTAGGAGCAGATACAACTGTAAGTTATTATATTAAAAATATTCCAATCCCTCCAAATACATCATTAAAAGTGATAACACAGGGAGAAAAACTAATACTTCCAGAGAATACCAGTTTAAGAGTAACTAGCGATACCTCTGATAGCATAGATGCTACAGTTAGCTATGTAGAGATATCATAAGGAGAACATTATGCCAGCAGTCTCAAGTCCATATTATTTAGGTACAACTCCGTCGGAATCTTTAGGAGATAGTCCTAGATATTGGTATGCTCTAAGAAGAAATCAAGATGGAGAATTATTTTTGGTAAGAAGTGATCAGATTTTAGACAATGATTCTTACGAATTAAATATTCCAGGACCACCAGAAGAAGATTTTGTCGATTTCGTTATAGGAACAGACTACCTAGACGGAATAGATGTGAACCATGAAAAACCAAAAGAGAATATGTTTTATCCACAGTACCGTTGGGATGAAAGATCACTTTTTTACTATGTAGATAGCGACGGTATGTTTGTAGTAAGAGTAAGCAGAGGATATTCGTATCCTGAAGGAATTTCGTCATAATTAGGAAAGTAGAATGGCAGAATTTAAAATAACAAGATTTAGATATACCTGGAAAGGCGATTGGGATGGAAATTCTGTCACCTACTATAAAGATGATGTTGTATATAATCAAGGATCAGCCTATGTCTGTGTGAGACAACATGTTTCTAGTGTATTTGATGACGCACAAACTTATGTCGCTGCCGGCGATACTAATCCTACACCAGCCTGGGTCAAGATGGCTGATGGCAGAGAATGGAAAGGTAACTGGTCTTCGGCTACTAGATATGATGCTGGAGTTATAGTACAGGCAGGAGGAAATTTATATCTATCGGTTGCTTCTCATGTTTCTTCATCCAATTTCGATACGGATTCGATAAAATGGACCGTACTCGCCGTTGGCTCTAATTTTAGAAACACTTGGTCTCCATCTACAAGATATAGAGTCGGTGATGTAATTAGATACAATGGTTATACATATCGATGCGAAATAGAGCATACATCAGGTTCAGCATCAACAGGGTTGACAGAAACAGATTGGTCAGTAGCAGTAGAAAATTATTCTTTTGTGGGAAATTATACTGTTAATACACGATATAGAAAAAATGATCTTGTCAAATACGGCGGATCAATTTTAAAATGTGTAACTGAACATACTTCGTCCGGTTTTGAAGGTGCGATCGATAGTTCTAAATTTATAACTTATCTCTCTGGTTTTGAATTTGATAATAACTGGCACCCATCTACATACTATGCTATCGGAGATGTTGTTAGATTTGGTGGAGTTACATACATAGCCCTTGATAATAATTCTAATAATGTTCCAGGTAGTAATGAAACATACCCCGGAGGTAATCCTAATTGGGGAGTTATAACTAAGGGTATTAATTTTGTAGGAGAATATGATCCAGGTGCAGGAGTTACATATCGGGAAGGAGATATAGTTAGAAGAGGCGGATCTCTTTGGGTGAGTCTTACAAATCAGCTATCTGATGATAGCTCATTGATTGTTTTTGATACATCAAATTGGGAACTAGTTGTTTCTGCACAAAATTTTACAGGGTCTTGGAGAAACGATCAAGACTATAATTTATACGATGTTGTTTATTTTAGAGGAATAGTATATTTTGCTAACACTCCTCATAAGAGTGATTTCAATAATTTTCCTGGAGACAACGGTTCGGGATTCGACTATTGGACGATAGTGTTAGTAGGAGACGAAAATGCTGCACTCAATATATTAGGTGATCTATTAACTTATAATCTTAAAAGAAGTGTATTTCAAGATGGCAGTACAGTATTTTCTCTAGGAGACGAAAGTACTATCGGAACAACACCGATTGCGATCGGAGAAACTGATCAACTATTGGTAGTAGAAGATAATGTTACAAAAACTATAGGATACAAAACTTGGGGAACACTAGAGAGAATTTTCTTTGTCAGACCTAATGGCGTAGATGACAACACTGATCCAAATAGAGGCTCTAACTACTTTAAAGGCTGGAAAACTTTAAGATATGCTCTTGAACAAGCCGACGACGGATTCGCAGGAACAACCACTATTAAAGTATCTGCAGGAGAATTTGAAGAAGTTCTTCCATTGATAGTTCCTGCAAGAACAGCCGTTCTAGGAGAAGAACTTAGATCGACTACTATCAGAGCGAATAGACCAATCGCAGCATTACAGAACGATGCACAATATACAATCGAAACTTTGATATACTTAGGAACTATTTTACCGGATATTATCAGAGGAATTCGTATAACACCCACAACCGGTAACACTGCATTACAAATTACTTTTCCTTCGGCTTCTTTAACCGAAGGATTATTAGTTAACGATTTATGGGCTGACATTATCACAATGATAGAATCTAGGGTGAATAATGCTGGTGCAGAACCAACTGTAACAGGTTCTAATACTGTAACAGGAGACGGTTTAAGATTAGCAGCAAGTACTATATTAGAAAATAATAGAGAATTTATAAAAGATGAAGCTATAGCATATATGGCTATAGAAAATCCTGCATATATTTTTGATACTGACAAATGTAGAAGAGATTTAGATAGATTTATAGATGCAGTGCAATATGATTTACGCTATCCTGGAAATTATAAATCTGTATTAGCAGGAAGATATTACGCAAATGCAGTTACTGGATCTCAACTAGAAGACATGTTCTATGTAAGAGATACTACCGGTATACGAAATATGACCTTAAAAGGGTTGGAAGGAACCCTTCCTGCATTACAAGAAGGTCAGGTCTATAGAGTTCCTACTGGCGGAGCTTTTGTAAGTTTAGATCCAGGATGGGGTCCAGATGACGAAAGAACATGGATTATTAATAGAAGCTGTTATATACAGAACGTTACTACATTCGGCACCGGCGCTATCGGTCAAAAAATTGACGGACTTCTCCACAACGGAGGAAACAGATCTATAGTTTCAAACGATTTTACACAGGTTATTTCAGATGGAATCGGTGCTTGGGTATCAGATGGAGGCCGTGCTGAATTAGTTTCTGTGTTTACATATTATTGTCATGTTGGTATGTTTGCCAAGGACGGTGGTATTATTCGTGCAACTAACGGAAACAGTTCTTACGGAGATTTCGGAGCACTAGCCGACGGATTAGATCCAAATGAAACTGTAAGATACGGCTATGTTAATACTCAGACAGAACAAGCTATTGTGGTATCTGCATTTGCTGGAGAAATTCTTGATTATATTTTAGGATTAGAATTTAAAAATTGTGGTCAAAACTATACAACTGCTGGTTACACCATTACTAGCTCGGGAGTAGGAGCAACAACACTGCAAGAAGAATTTCGAGATAATTCTATGTTCGAATGTCAAGTGTTGGATGGCGGTGCCGGATATTCACAATACGGTAACCAAGCTCAAACAGGTAACGAATTAACAATAACTCTAGCTACAGCAGAAACTGCAACAGAAGCACAAATCCTAGGAATGAGAATTATTATCATATCCGGAGAAGGAACCGGTCAATACGGTTATGTTCAGGCCTACAATGCAGGAACAAAAGTTGTAACGGTTTATAGAGAAAGTGACAATCAGCCAGGTTGGGATCATATTAATCCTGGAACTCCTAGTAATTCATTATTAACTACCGGTACGAGATATAGGATAGAACCTAGAGTAACTTTTTCAGAACCTCCTTATTCAGCTACCCAGATAACTTTATCTAGTTCAAATACTTGGGCCGCAGCAGTTTACGGAGAAACATCTGATACATTTACTGATGTAGAAGCTACGATTGGCACTGGAACTACTATAGATGTAACTCCTGCTATCGCTACCTTTGATGTTACTAAAGTAGGAAGAACTTATACTGTTAATATAACCGACGGCGGAGCAGGGTATGCAGTCGACGATGTGTTAACCATTGACGGTTCAGATGTTGGAGGGACATCTGGAGAACACGATATTACTATAACTGTAACAGCAGTTTCAGACGATAGTACAAATTCTATTACAGCATTTATAATAAGAAGCGACGATTTGATCGCAGATAGTGGAAAATTTATTTTAGTACCACAGTCAGGGCATTTTGGTAGATACTCATCTAACGGTACTACCTGGACATCTTTTGATTTACCAACTAACGGAAACTGGAGATGTTTAGCAGCTGGAAATAATAGATTTGTTGCCATTAGAGGATTTGACGAATTTACCAATGCTGCTGCTTCGAGTGAAGATGGAGTGACATGGACTGAAAGATTCATGCCTTATAGCGGTTATTGGACTGGAGTTGCCTACGGAAAACCAATAAATTTAAATGGATCAGGAATATTTGTGGCAGTTTCTAGCACTTTAAATCGAGCAGCATATTCAACAAACGGAATTAACTGGTCGGCATCTACTTTACCAACATTCGGAGATTCTACAGTTAATCAATATGTAGACATAGCATTTGGATTTGATAAATTTGTTGCATTATCTAATTCAGGAAATATCGTGGCTGTAGGAACTTGGACTGGGACTTCGCTAAGTTGGACCGGATCTATCATGGATGTTATTGCAGACTCGTCTGCTAAAGATTGGGTTTCAATAGCCTACGGAAACCGACGATTCGTTGCTATATCGTCGCAAGGAGATGTGGGATATAGCTTCGATGGATTAGTTTGGTATCCTGCTACTCTGCCTACACAAGACGGATCTACTATACATAATTGGAAGCAAATTAGATACGGCCAAGGAGTATTTTTTGCTGTAGGAGACACCGGCGGAAGAACTGTAGGAGCAGAACCTACAGTGGGACCTACTACTTTTGCAGCAACTTCATATGACGGCATTGTATGGACAACAAGAACACTAGCCAGTGAAGAAAATTGGGGGATCGTAGCGTTTGGAAATCCAGATATTACATTGGGAGATAGCACATTATCTAATAGTAAACCTACTTGGATAGTTGCAGGAACTACTTCGAGTGATAAAATCAATAGAGTCTACACCGGAGCGCGAACACTGGGCAGAGCAGTAGTAGAAGGAAGCGGAATTTCTTATATGAAAATATGGGAACCTGGCAGCGGATATGTATCTGATCCAGTTCTTATATTAACAGATCCAAATAACACAGAAGATCTTAGTTATAGACCTAGATTAGCTGATGGAGTTTTAGCTCAACCTACCTTCCTAGCTAAGGGATCATCGTATAAAACTAGTACCACAAGTGTTACAGTAACCGGAGACGGTTTTGCAGATATAACACCAGTGGGTAGATTTATTACATTAGATGGATTAACTGCTTTACCTGGTCCAGGAGCACAGTTTTATATAGGCGGTAGAACCAGCTATTTTATTGCAGTTATTACAGGAATAAATGAAATACAATTACCAGACGGCACTATTAGATCTACATTTCAAATTAGTCCAAGACCCGACCTTACAGATTTCATAGAACATGGAATGGAAGTAGTTATTCGAGAGCAATATAGTCAGGTTCGTATAACCGGTCACGATTTCTTAGATGTAGGAGCAGGAAATTTTGAGGATACTAATTATCCTAATCTCTATGTAGAATATGAGTTTGAAACTGCTCCCGAAAATGAATCGTACATTCTAAATGGTGGTCGTGTATTCTACACATCAACAGACCAAGACGGTAATTTTAGAGCAGGCGAACAGTTTGCTGTGGAACAAGCTACTGGTATTATTACTATCAGTGCAGATTTCTTTGATTTAGAAGGACTAACAGAATTAAGATTATCCGGAATCAATGTAGGTTCTACAGCGATTATTAGAGAATTTAGTAAGGATCCTTTATTCTTGCAAAATTCAAACAATGTTATACCTACTCAAAGAGCTATAAGAGCATATCTACAATCTAGATTAAACGTCGGTGGAGAAGACTTATTAACTCCGAGCTTTATTGCCGGTACTGTTAGAGTTGGTCCGAATTTAATTAATTCGACTGCTGGCTTAACCATCAACATACCAGTCGTAGCAGATTTCACAGGATCTGCTGCTAGTATTAGCGGTAGTATTGTAGCGCAGACTATGTTCTATAGAAGCTTTAAAGTATAGTAATAATTTTTTGGTAAATAATGAATATCGGAGTGTATAATGGCAGAATTTAAATTAGGTAGAATTAGATTTGTATGGAAAGGTGCATGGGTAACCGGCACGACCTATTATAAAGACGATGTAGTAAGATTCGGCGGAAAAGTTTATCTATGTCAAGTCGGGCATACAGCATCTGCAGATTTCAATACAGATCTAGACATATCGCCGACTAAATGGAATTTAATGGCCGATGGTCAACGCTGGAGGAATAATTGGTCTACTGCAACAGTTTACGAAGAAGGTGATCTCGTAAAATACGGCGGACCAATATATATTTGTATAGATGGACACACTTCTGCCGCTACTGCTACACTAGGTCTAGAAACTGATTCTTCAAAATGGAATATGTTTGTAGAAGGCACAGACTGGAAAGGTACTTGGGCTATTTCTACAAGATACAAAGCCAACGATATAGTAAGATATAGCGGAATTAATTACATCTGTATTACTGGACATACATCTGCTGTTTCTGAATCGTTAGGATTAGAAAACGATTTAGGTAACTGGCAAGTATTTTCTCAAGGACAAGAATATCGAGGAAACTGGACCACTGCTGTACGATATAAAGTTAACGATGTTGTAAAACACGGAGCAGGACTATGGATCTGTATAACTTATCACACTTCCGGAGCAACATTCTCGGGTGATTCTGCTAATTGGTCTCAGTTTGTAGAAGGTTTCGAATTTGAAAGCAATTGGAATTCTTCAACAGCATATCAGCCAGGTGACGTTGTCAAATACGGCGGCAATAATTATATTGCTAAAACATTAAACACAAATTCAAATCCGTTAACAGGAACTACAGATTGGGATTTATTTTCAGAAGGATTAAAATATCAATCAGATTGGTCTAACGGTGCTTCTTATAAAATAGGTGAAGTAGTAAGATTAAATGGATATAACTATCTAGCTATTGCAGATAGTCCAAGTTCTGTTTATACAGTTACAGCATCTGCTGCTGGTACAGATAGATTTACTACCTCAAACACTGCAGGAATGGTTGCAGGGATGACTGTGAGATTTACCGGAACTACATTCGGCGGAGTATTCACTGGCGGTAGATATTATATCAAACAAGTTGTAAGTGGTACTGAATTTACTATATCTACAACTTCAGGAGGTACTACTTTTGATGCTCCTACAGCATCGGGCTCAATGACTGCAACGGTTTCTGCAGAACCACCTAATAGTTCTTACTGGTCAAGACTCTCAGCTGGAATTTATTGGAGAGGCGAATGGGCGGATGATACAGAATATAATGCAGGCGATGCTGTAAGATATAATTCTAATGCATACATCTGTTTATTGGCACATAGATCCGAAGGTGACGACGGATCGACTTTAGGAACCGCCGGCGGCGGCCAACCTAATAGCAGACCAGATCAAGATACTAGCGGTACATACTGGAGTCTAGTATCTACAGGAAATGAATTGTCAGTATTAACTACTGTAGGAGATATGGTTTACTATGGCGGGTCCGGTCCAACAAGATTACCTGTCGGTACAGAAGGACAGGTTCTTCGTGTAAGCTCTACTGGAATTCCTGAATGGGTAAGTTGGGGACGGGTTGATCATGTTTATTATGTTTCTCCGGAAGGCGAAGATCGTCCTTATCCAGATTGCGGCGCGACCCTCGATAAACCTTGGAAAACTATCAGATATGCTTGCGAGCAAGTAGAAAATGGACCTAGAAATCCTCAAGCACAGCATTTGCTTGAATTAAATCGTGCATTTATACAGAAAGAAATCACAGCTTGGATTCGTTATCAAATTACAAATACTATCAGTCCTTTCTCTGGATCTTTTGATTATGATGAATATAAGTGTGAAAGAGATGTTGGATTTATTGTTGACAGATTAATCTGGGATCTAGGACATGGTGGTAATCTAAAAATGCGTGCCGCTGCGCAGAGTTTTGTAGGTGCATTTGGCGAAGATGGCGAATTCTCGGCCACTAGCGAAAATCAACCATATGCTACTCTAGCGGCAGAAGCAGATGAAGGCATTGCTGCTTATGAATATATGAAAGAAATAGTTGCAGCAGTGTTAGCAAATGAAGCACCTGCAGTAGTATATCAAAATGTAGGACAGGATTCAACAGCAGTTGTTTCACAATACATTGATACTGATTACACCGCAGAAAGCGGAGTGACAACAACCGCAGAAGAACTAATCGATATAGTTATTACTGCTCTAACTGATCAAAATTCTGATAATATTCCAGAAAGAGTAGTTCCTAATAATACTATACATATAAAAACAGGTCAATATAGAGAAACATTACCTATCATTGTTCCTGCAGAGACGGTTGTGTTAGGTGACGAAGTTCGTTCTACTAATGCCGGACCAGCCGGCAGCCTTATCAGCAAAGATGATGCCAAATATAGTATAGGTGCTCTTGGCAGATTAGAAACTGTAGTAGGACAGATAGTATTAGGTTCGAATGTAACAGAATCTACAGGAAACACTCAAACTCAAAATGCAGCATTTCCATTTGCTAGTTCTGTAGAAGAAACTGATGTTAAGAGACTAGTTAGAATGATGCAACATCAGATCGATTTTAAAGTTGGTACAACACATATGCTAACTTTAACCGATCCAACAGGTTATGGTTCTACTTTCTTAGTAGGTTATGACGATGCTCGCAAGTTAATACAAGAAAACAAAGAGTTTATCAAAGATGAAATTACTGCGTGGATAGCTGTAAATTATCCAGATGTAAAATATTCAAAAACAAAATGTCGTAGAGACGTTGGATTTATTGTAGACTCTATCGTTTATGATTTAACCTATGATGGCACGTGGGCTACCTTAAATGCAGCGGTAGCTTACTTTGATGGTAATAGCAGCACAACTCTAATGATCGATAGTTCTGAAGTAGCCGCTACTGCAGGTGCTTACAGCAGAATGAAGACTGTATTACAGCAGATTATTGCCAATACCACTGTCACTAAATCTATAGGTAATAATGCTACTCAATGGACTGATAGTATTAATCTTACAGGTGGTTCAGCAGCAAATACTGACGTTGGACAATTAATAGACATTATTATTAATGTTATACAAGGTGATTCTACAGCAGGTCAAACTCCTCAGATTAATGTAACACAGATCGCTACTAATAATACATTTACTTCTTCTAGCCATGGTATGGCTGTAGGAGATGCTGTTATTCCTAGAGTAACCGCTAACGGCTTGACCGCAGGCATAAAATACTGGGTAGTAGCAACCACATTGAATACTTTCCAACTAGCTGCTACATATGGCGGTAGTACACTAACTTCATTTACCAACGGTACAGGATTAGATATCGATCTAGAAGTTATAGATTATCCAACAGCTACTAATGGTGTGACTTCAACTACTGCACTAATCGCAGCAGCCGTAACTTTAGATGCAGCACAGGAAACTATTGTTACAAATGCAACATCGTTTATTACTACAAACTATCCATCGCTAGTATACAATACTGCAAAATGCCAGCGTGATGTAAGATTAATTTTAGAAGCTGTGATGTTTGACTTTATGTTTAACACAGACTTCCAAACAAGGTTAGCTGCTTATTCTTATCTGAGATCTAGTGCTAGCGATGTGTTCGACGGCGGACAAAAGACTGCTACTCGTGCAGCATTTAGCTATGTAGCTACACAGGCCGCAGCTAATGTGGGCGGCGATGCTACAGCACAGAGTAGAATTAGTACACTGATGAGAGAGTTAGATGATATTGTTTTTGGCGCTACTAACGAAGGATCGATATGCCAGACTGGTGTAAGATCTGCAGATTGGGCTAGATTACAGCTTGAAAGAAATAGAGATTATATTGCAGCCGAAATATCTGCTTGGATAGGTGCTACTTATAAAACTACTTGCACAAGTATAACAGCAGCCACTGATGTGATAACTTGCGCTGACACTAGTTGGATGCAACGAAACGCAGCAGTAAGATTTTCAGGAACTGTATTTGGAACGATTTTGTTAGGAACTACTTATTATATTCAAAATATAGTTAGTTCGACAGAATTTAAAATTTCCACTACAAGAAATTCAACCACCGCAGTCGATTTAAGTGCTGGGACTGGTTCAATGACTGTTTCTCTATATTATGACAGTGATTTATGTTTAAGAGATGTTAATTCTTATATCGATGCTCTTAAGTTTGACCTAATGTATCCTGGAAATTACAAATCAAGAATGGCAGCTAGATATTATGCTAACGCTGTTACCGGATCATTAGAAGAAGATATGTACTATCTAAGAAACGGTACTGGTGTAAGAAATCAAACTTTACAAGGACTAACTGGAGATTTATTAGCTGTAAATGATTATGGCACATCTAGGGTTAGTGCAGGTGCTTACTGCTCACTAGATCCAGGCTGGGGTCCAGCAGATTTCCGAACCTGGATTATCAGTCGTTCACCTTATGTACAGAACGTGGCTACATTTGGTTACGCTGCTATCGGTCAAAAGATCGACGGAGCATTGCATAACGGAGGAAATGATTCTATCGTTTCCAACGACTTTACACAGATCATCAGCGACGGTATCGGCGCTTGGGTTACAAACAATGGTCGTGCAGAACTTGTTTCGGTGTTTACATACTATGCACACATAGGTTATCTAGCAGAGAATGGCGGACGTATTCGTGGTACGAACGGTAACAACTCCTACGGAGATTTTGGTTCTGTGGCAGAAGGATTTGATGCTACCGAAACTCCTATCTACTGCGAAGTGGATAATAAAGCCTTTAGAGCCACTGTAGGATCAGTAATTACAGATGGTGTTAATAAGTTATGGCAGTTTGAATATGACAATGCAGGAACAGATTATACAGAATTAGTATGGACTGTATCCGGCGGCGGCGGTGGTGCTGAAGTTGAACAAGACGATTTCCGTGACGGTGCGGTGTTCCAAGTTAGGCTCACCGACAGCGTAGACGATAGTGCTGCTGCTCCTGAGGTTGATGGAAATTTTGGCGGATTTGGTTACATCTCTAATGCAAATACCGCACAATCTGGAACTACAACTGCTTTAACATTAGCTGCTGTGGACGACGAAATCACCGGCGCATATGTAGGAATGAAAATAATTATCACTGCAGGAACTGGCGCAGGGCAGGTCGGTATAGTGAGTAGCTATACAGCAGGTACAAAAATCGCTAATGTAACAAAAGAAAGTACCGGAGGTGCCGGTTGGGATCATCTTGTCCCCGGCACTGCTATAGTTGCTCCGGACGCTTCGTCTACATATGTTGTAGAACCCGCAATTTCATTTACTGGTCCAACCTATAGTTCTTCAAGTAGAACTTTGGCTACAGCACAGTCATATACAGATGCTGTATGGGCACCGACATTTGGAGTATATAGTCCAGTAACTGCATCTGGCGGAACCGGAACTTCTGCAGCTACTTTTACAGTTGTTAGAAAAGGAATCAAATATAGTGCGGTTAAGATATTATCTGCAGGAGCAGGTTACACTAGATTAGATACTTTAACATTAGCTGGAACAAGCCTCGGCGGCGCAAGCACAGCTAATGATATAACAATAACTGTAACATCAGTTAATTCTACTACCGGTGCTATTCAAGCATTTGAGTTTGTAGGAGTTGGTGCAGGCGGAAAATTTGCCGCAGCATCTAGCGGATCTAGAAATGTTAACACTTCAACAAACGGAACATCCTGGACAGCTAATACAACAGCACTACCTAGCACATCAAATTGGGTAGCGTTAGCCGCAGGAAAATTAACTGTAGTTGAAACTGCTGGAACTTTTGTTAATGGACGTTCATATGTAATAACATCATTAGGCAATACAGTGTTTACCAGTATAGGTGCTGCTGCTAATTTAGTCGGTACATATTTTGTAGCTACTGGTGCAGGTTCTGGAACAGGCACTGCTACACCTATCGCAAATCATTTGGTAGCAGTATCTTCAAGTACAACAGTAAATGCCTATTCAACAGACGGCGGCTCAACTTGGACTTCCGGCGGTGCATTGCCAGTAGCTATGTCGGGATTAACTGTAGATATTGCTTACGGAACATATAACAACAACGGTCGTTGGATAGCTATTGCTTCCGACGGAAATACTGCATATTCGACAAACGGCGGTATATCATGGTTAGCAGGCGGAAGTTTGGGAGCCGGCACATGGCAATCTATAGCCTACGGTCAGGGAGTATGGGTAGCTATAGTTACCGGCGGAACTACTACCAAATATAGCACAGACGGTGGTGCAACTTGGACTTCCGGTGGTGCATTAGCAACTAGCTCTACTTGGGTAGATATAACTTATGGTAAAAACAAGTTTATAGCTGTTTCTTCCGACGGTACAGTGAGTCCAAACTATTCTGTAGACGGAGGAACCACTTGGAGTAATACCGGAGTCGCAGGATGGTTGAATCAGACTGTGACAAAAGTTACATACGGACAAGGAGTATTTGTAGCGACCAATTCTACCAGCAATGATATGGCCAGTTCAGAAGACGGAATCAATTGGACTACTAGAGCTATAACAAGAGCGTCCGGCACAGGTGCATTAACAGCCGTTCACGGTAATCCAAACCAAACAGGTATCTGGGCTATAATACCAAGTGGTTCCACTACAGCAGCTTCTAGTGCTGTATTAGGCGCAACAGCTAAAGCCAGAGCATATGTAGCTGAAAACAAGATCTATGCTATCAGAATAACAGATCCTGGCTCAGCATATACATCTGCTCCAACTATTACTGTAACAGATCCTAATAATTTATACGAAGCACCAACTACTGTAAGGATCGGTAATGGTGCGTGTGCTAATCCAAGTTTTGTGGATAGGGGAACAGGATTTGATTCAGCTATAGCAGAACAAGATACAGGCGACGGTTATGCTAATAATTTCCAAGAAGGTCAATTTATGGCTGTAAGGAGAATGACCGGTATTCCTCGTGCAGGAGCCAATGTGGTATTTGATACACAACCAGATACTGTTTATAAATTAGTCAATGTGATTTCTCAATCAGGAGAATTCGACGGAGGCAAGTCAGCGTTCTTCCAAATTTCACCTGAAATGACAGTGTTTAATAGCCCTGCAGACGGCACAGATATTACTACAAGAATTAGATACAGCCAAGTTAGATTAACTGGACACGATTTCTTAGATATCGGTACAGGTAATTTTGACGAAACAAATTATCCTGGAGGAGTTCCAGATAATCCACCAACACAGGCTAACGAGACTGTAGATAATAACGGTGGTCGTGTGTTCTACACAAGTACTGACCAGGACGGTAATTTCCGTGTAGGTGAGCTGTTTACTATTGAACAAAGCACTGGCGTGGCAACACTAAATGCTGATGCATTTAACATTGCAGGATTATCAGAACTATCATTGGGTAATATTACACTAGGCGGTAATTCTGCAACAATTACGGAATTCTCAACAGATCCGTTTTTAACAGCAAATAGCGACAGTGTCGTTCCAACACAACGAGCTATTAAAGCATACATCGCTGCACAAATTGGTGGTGGTGGTGCTAGCTTGAATGTTAACAGCATCGTAGCTGGATTTGTCGACATATCCGGTACACAAATTACCACCACAACAGGTGGAACAATCCAAATGAAGGCTAACTTTAACTTCCAGGCCGGAGTAAGAGGTTATCCTGTAGCTTGGAATTATTTCTTAAATAATTAATGGAGAACTTATAATGGCAACAGGAAGATTAGGCACAGCTAACATTACAACTACTTCTGCTACTACAGTGTACACAGTACCCGCTAGTACATTTGCAGTGATATCTGTAAATGTAGTAAACAGATCAAGCTCAGCAGCAGCTTTGATTAGAATGGCAGTAGCAAGCAGCGCAACACCAGGAAATGATGAATGGATCGAATATGATTCTTCATTAGTAGCTAATGGTGTATTAGAGCGTACAGGTATTGTAGTAGATGCTGGCAAATTAATTGTAATACAAACCCCAACATCAACACCTACATTAAGTGTTGTTGTTTACGGTATTGAAACATCAACAGCATAAGGCGGGAGAATTATGGGAAGAAGAACAAGTGGTCAGCAAGTTGGTATTCCAACGCTCGGCAATGTCCAAGCCAGTGCTGCAACCTTAACAACAACACAAAGCAATCAAAATCTTACGATCGATCCTAACGGAACTGGTACGGTTGAAGTCAATGCAACTATGAACATTGCTGGCCATATCAGCGTCGCAAATCAACAAGATCTAAGATTATTTGAGGCAGCATCTAATGGATCTAACTATATTGCTATGCAAGCATCTGCAACTATGGCTTCAAACTATACCATAGTTTGGCCTTCAGCAGTAGCAGCATCAAATGGTTATGTTCTTTCTTCCGATACCAGCGGGAATCTAAGTTGGGTGTCGGCCGGAGGAGCTATTCCGGTTTCAGATCCAGGCGCTACTGCAACAATACATTATCCATTTTTTGGAACCAGTGGCGGATCATTGCCAACAGCATTGACTCCAAATGCAAGAACAAATTTACAATTTATACCTAGTTCGGGAGAATTGTTTAGTACAATAGGACGACATCCTGATGTAATAGGTAGTTCTACAAGTAGTGGAACTATTACTATTAGAGGCACCAGCAATGCTTCAAAAGCCACAGCTTCTGTATTAATGACAGATAATGTGGCGTCATCTACAACAGGAACAGGAACACTGGTTGTAACCGGAGGTGTTGGAATTAGCGGTCAGGTAACTGCTGCTACAGTAGTCGAAACATCTAGTATAGCATTTAAAGAAAATATTAATCCTATTGAAAATGCTCTTGAATTAGTTTTACAATTAGTCGGAGTTACCTATGATCGTAAAGATACCAAAGAACACGAAGCTGGACTGATCGCCGAACATGTGTTTAAAATCGCGCCAGATTTAGTTAGTTTAGATGAAAATGGTAAACCTTATGGTATTAAATATACGAAACTAGGTGCTTACTTAGTTGAATCGATTAAATCGTTGAAATCAGAAATACAAGAGTTAAAAGGTAAACAATAATGGCAACATTAAAAAATACTGATATTCGTGATACACAGTATTTCAAGATTCCAGTTGGGACAACGGCTCAACGACCATCACCAGCAACTGCGGGAATGATTAGGTTTAACACCGACACCGGACTAGCAGAAGAATTTAATGGTTCTTCGTGGGTTAATTATACTGAGTATCAGGTAAGTCGACCAACCGTAGAATATTTTACAGCAACAGGATCGCATACATTTAGAGTTCCAGACGGAGTATCACTTGTAGAAGTTTTAGTAGTAGGAGGCGGAGGTGGCGGTGGAAGCCTTGGCGGAGGCGGTGGGGCTGGTGGATTAATTCACCGACAAGAATTTCCTGTAACTCCCGGCGGCACAGTTCCTATCACTGTTGGTTCAGGCGGCCCTGGCGGCCCTGCAGATCCTGCTACTAGAGCTGGTCAGAATTCTTCATTCGGACCATTAGTTGCTTATGGAGGAGCAGGAGGATCAAGTCATCCTGGACAACCAATCGGCCAAGGACCATCATTAGGACCACCATCTAATCCAGGAAATCTTGCAGGATCCGGCGGCGGAGCAAGTTATACTTGTCCAAGTGGATGGCATCCTGGAACAGCAGGTCAAGGATATAGAGGCGGACAAACTGGAGGATCTCCTCCACACTCTTGTTCCGGAGGCGGCGGCGCAGGTGGCGAAGGTGGAACCGGACAAGGAGGACACGCAGGAGAAGGTGGTCAGGGCAGACAAATAGGAATCACTGGTTTTCCAGCTTGGTATGCTGGTGGCGGAGGTGGTGGAAGCCACGGACCACAGTCAGGAGCTGCTCGTGGAGGCACCGGTGGCGGTGGCGGTGGCGCTAGAAATAATTCAAATCCTTACGGTTATCATAGACAGTTTCAGTCAGGAGATTCCAGTGACGGACAACCAGGAACTGGTGGTGGCGGTGGCGCAAGCGGCCACAACGGAGGATTTCCTTATGGCCTCGGCGGCAAAGGCGGCCCAGGTATAGTTATTGTAAGATACTAAGAGAAAAAGAATGGCGATATTAAAAAATACAAAAATTAGCAGCTCAGGTGCTTTTACTTTGCCCACAGGCACAGTAGCGCAAAGAACTGCGCTAACATCAACAGTGCAGTCTTTTACAACTACTGGCCCTGGAACTTTTACTGTACCGACTGATGTTAAATTTGTCGATGTGTTGATTGTCGCCGGTGGAGGTGGCGGAGCAAATTCGTTAGGTGGAGGCGGAGGCGGTGGTGGATTTATCGAAGCAAGAAATTTACCAGTTACTCCAGGAAGCTCTATTCCTGTGGTAGTAGGAGCAGGAGGCTCCGCAGCTCCAAATAATCCACAATATATTCCAGGAAGTCCTGGACAGAATTCAAGTTTTGGTAGTATAGTAGCATATGGCGGCGGCGCGGGTGCAGGTTATTCAAATCCACCTGCAGGTGCAGGAAATCCTGGTCAAGTTGGAACATATGTAAATCACGGATTCCGAGGGGGTTCCGGTGGTGGCGGTGGCGGAACTGAAGGTCAGTGGAGCGGTAAAGGAGAATCTGATCACAGTGAATTTAATAGAATAATAGATAAAGGTGTGATTGCATATGGGTTTCCAGGAGGATCTGGAATTGGTCCTGGTCCTGTTGGACATGCCGGAGGTGGCGGTGGTGGCGCAGGTGGAGAAGGATCTCCAGGCACACCTACTACTGGCGGACAAGGAGGCACAGGACGTGCTAGCGAAATAACCGGTTCTAGAGTTTATTACGCAGGCGGCGGAGGTGGCGGTACTCACAGCCCTGGATCTTTTAGTCCAATACCGGGAAGCGTTGGTGGCGGTGGCCGCGGAGGTGGTGGATCTACAGGCGGCCTTCCGGGCACTACTAACACAGGCGGTGGCGGTGGTTGCGGTGGTTATTTTAACAATGCTCCGGGCGCAGGTGGTCCTGGAGTGGTTATAGTACGATATGTTACAGAAACATCAACTTCAGATCCATTCCAGGGTGCGATGCGCTGGAATAGTACACTAAGTAGAAGCGAAATTTTCAATGGTGCAGTCTGGGAACCGCTAAGACCAAAAACAGTACAATCATTTACAGCTACCGGCCCAGGTACATTCTCAGTACCTAACGGCATAACTTCAGTTGAAGTTTTAGTAGTAGGTGGAGGTGGCGGTGCAGGAAACATCGGTGGTGGTGGAGGTGGCGGTGGAGTAGTATATCACGCTAACTATCCGGTTACTCCGGGAGGCACAGTTTCTTATTCAGTGGGAGGTGGTGGTTCATCAGGTCCTGCATATCCGGGTCCAGCAGCATCAAACGGATCTCCTTCTACATTTGGTGTTCTTACTGCCTACGGCGGAGGAGGTTCTGGAAACTGGTCCAATGCGCCTCCAGGAGGAACTGTAGGATCCGGAGCAGGTGGTCCTGGCCATCCGGGTATTGGTGTAGACGGAGGAATCGCACAGCAACCTAGATCTGCTAACGGAGACATCGGAGCCACTAATTATGGAAACCCTGGATGCCGAGGGGGAACTAATGGTCCACAAGGTTCAGATTACGGTATGAATACAGGATCCGGTCAATACACTGGAGGCGGTGGCGGTGGTGCTGGTCGATCAGGTGGTTATAGAAGTTACATAGTTAACATCGAAAGTCAAAGCGTTAATAACATCGGTAGACATATGATACACCAAGTAGATGCAGGACGAGATGGCGGAGATGGTGTGGCCTTCGATATCACAGGATCTTGGGTATACTATGGTGGAGGGGGTGCTGGTGGTGCTCATAACCCGGGCTATAACTTACCAGGATCTACTGCCAAAGGTGGCCTTGGCGGCGGCGGCAATGGCGCTAGTGTCGATATACAATTTGCTCCAGCCGGCCGCGGCCAACCGGGTACAACCAACACCGGCGGAGGAGGTGGCGGTGGTTGGTACACAGGTGGTGGTACTAGTCAAGGCGGCGACGGTGGTCCGGGTATCATCATAGTCAGGTATTGATATCTCAAAACAAAAAAGGGTGTAAATACTGCACCCTTTTTAATCTTTAAAATTCCTATGACAACTTTTATAGAAAAATTTTATCTATCAGATCTCAGCGTTTGCCATGAGATTATAGATTTTTTTGAAACTTCTGCAACTAAAAATTCTGGTATGTGCCAAGATTCTAAAGGAAATCATTTATTAGACAACAACTATAAAAATTGCACAGACGCTATATTAGATGATAACGAAGATTTATATTGGAAATATGTAAATCAATTACAAGTGTGCTGCGAAGAATATGCTTTGAAATTTCCTTATTGCAATCATTATGCTCCTTGGCGTATTTGCGAATACATTAACATACAGAAATATTCTCCAGGACAAGCATTCAGCGAATATCACACAGAAAGAATAGGTAGAGTAGGCATACAATCATCAAGACATCTTGTGTTTATGACCTACCTAAACGATGTAAACACCGGTGGAGAAACTGAATTCTATCACCAACAGTTATTTGTAAAACCAGAAAAAGGTCTAACATTGATATGGCCAGCTGATTGGACTCATACACATCGAGGCATACCTGCACCTTATGAAACAAAATATATAGTTACAGGTTGGTATAATTACACAGATTGATCGTTGTGTACATATTTTGCTAACCAATCGCACAAAGACATTTCTTGTTGGGCATCATTCCACCAACGCTGCTTATTCATTTCCATATCTGTAAATGACTTTGCATATTTTCTTTTGAACGGAACGTCTGAATGCCATTCACGATCTTTAACGATTAGTTCGTCTATAATCAAGTGATTCATTCCGGTAGCGATCCAAATTAAACCTTTATCGAGTAGGAAAACATGTTGGAACATCTTTCGTTCTGCATAATCGCCAAACCCAACTGATTCAGTAGGAACTAAATCCGGCATACCCTTATCATATACTCTGGCATTGTTAGCTTTCCAGTATTCTGTATCGTTTCTTTTACTAAAAGCGTAATGTAGAGCTACAAATTCTGCAAAATTTTGGAATACAT
>JACCDW010314073.1_pt1 | contig 23714 bp, 20 predicted proteins | sample 7449781 | NCBI WGS metagenome assembly JACCDW01 (sample SAMN15323449, study PRJNA562643) | freshwater metagenome | isolation source: river surface water | place: USA:Blue River Watershed | collected 2017-08-18
CAATGATGTGCTTTGGGCCATTTGGTATAAAGGACTGACACGGTAGCCTGATACATCCAAAACGGTGTAAAGATTTTCAATAGAGTTTAACGTAAGTTGTACTTCACAATCATGATATTGAAGTCCAACCAAGGGCAGTGCATCTTGTGGCTGTTCCGTAAACCAGAATGTTAAAGGCACATGAATATCTTGACCAAAAATGGAAGGACGATTTACTTGTGCTCCAGGAGATACAGTATTGTCATTGTAAACACTGGGATATCCAGTCTGATTGGTTCCTCCTGCATACATACCATTGGCAGGATCCGTCAACTCGGGAGTATCTCCAACTAAATCCCTCCACTTGTCAAACTTATCTACATCATAATCAATCAATGCTTTCGCCAACAAATAAGCACCATCAAACTCCTGGATTTTTTGCCCTCCCACGAAAAAGGCAGCATTTTGAATCAAAGCACAACCAAGATACTTTACCCATTGATATTGGCGTTGGAAAGCTCGTTGAGGTGTAGGCGATACATATTTACTAAAGATATCGGGGACGCGAAATGTAAAATACATATCTGTCACTAAATCACCTACACGTTGGATTTTTGCACGAACTTTAATCGGTTGATCATAAAAAAGTTCATTCGGTCCATCCATATTTGTCGTCACAGATTCCGTAAAGAAATGTGAATACCGACGAAATGTTTTATAAAAATATGTGAGTTGAGGGTTTCCACTCAACAGGACATTTTGTGCGCCGTATGCGACAAGACCTAGAAAGCCTCCGCCTGTCATTCTTCTCTTGCTTTGGAAAGAGCAAAAGAAGAAAAACTAAAATACGGAGAAGGGTTTTTACGCTTCAGTCTTTGTGTAACTCGTAGTCCACCATTGATCAGCGAAATAGGGAGGAAGTTCCTGAGTAGCTGACAATACCTTCTTGCTGGGACCCAAGTTCATTAAGCTCTGAATCTCTGTATAAGAAAGAGCATAGCTGAAATAAGTGACTGCGCTGAGGTTTCCCTTGAACACACCACGAACTTCAAATGTTTCCTCGCCCAAGGCGGGTGTCGTAGATCCTCGCAAAGTAAAGTTGCTCTGATTGAACAAAACAACATCCTGGAAGTTCTGATAAGGCATGCCTCCCTCAAAACTCATTTTCTTGCTCAGATTTCCATTGATATAGATTTCCATTGAGTTTTTGCGCACACTGACGACAACATGGAACCACTTACTGACTGGAATATTTTCTACGTCGCAATACATGTAAGGGTTTGTATAGGAGTTCATAAATACACGGAGGGTATTTGTATTGCGTTTGAGGAACACACCAGGACCTAACAAAGGCCAGGGCGATAAATAACCCTTATAGAAAACAGTCGCAAGAGTTTCGGAGTTATTGAATGTAGAGGGATTCACATAAATGTAAAAACTGTAGGAAAATTCCGTTCCAGTTCGTTCATTTACTGAAAAGGGAATCTGCTTGCCTTGAGGATACTTTTTGATATCCTGTTGGATCACAACTTGTTTATCTTCTGATGCTGCCGTATAGGGGAATATCTCTACATTTCGTCCCGTAACATTGGAGATTGCAGAATAGAAAAACTCCAAGCTTAAAAATAAGAAGAAAAGCGCAAATACAGTAGCAAGGGCTAACAAAACTTGTGATAAGAAACCATCACCCATCACAATGTTTTTCATACTTGAAGTAGCATTAGTAGGAACTACTGACTCCATTCTCTAAGAAATAGAGAGTTTAAAGTGTGATTGTATTTTTCGTATATTTCACAGCAACTTCGGGAGTTTTGAACGTAAGCGTTCCCTCCACATTGAAGATACTCTTCAACCAGCCAGCGAATCCAGTGTCGGAAGTGCTGGGACCGGACATATAGGTTCTATAAATCTCTTCAGGGTTCCAAGCTTTCTGTGAGAAACTGACATCGCTGATTGCCCCTTCAAATCCACTGTAGTCCAAAAGTTTTGCGTTGACACCATTAGGATCTACTCTGTAGAAAGAGGGTAACACGCATGAACGAGTGAGTTTGCCATCATAATACACATCACATGTGCGTCCATTGAGAACAACAGTTACCATGACCCACCGTTGGAGATCTACCATGGGCAAATCACACATAGGGTAAGTATCCAACATACTATTCTCCATACCCATTTGAGAAAACATACTCTTGACTTGATCAGTGCTTAGATCTGTCCCCTCACTTGTTGCTTCTTGAGATCCCTTGGTGTGAACACGCACCACTAAGCTATTCTTGTGAGCTCCTAAGCCAAGAAGGAGTGTAGAGAATGTCTTGCCTTGGATTTCCAAAATGTGTTTGCGAAGTCCTAAGCGATCCTTCCAACCAGTGATATACATCCAAAGATTTACCGTATACTCACCACCTTCAAAGGGAGGAGGTATCTTATACAAAGGCTTATCGGTAGCTTGATTGGCAGGGATCTGAGAACCAATGATTGTTGTCTTGCTGATGCTCCCTGAAGAATACAAGTAATCATACAGGTAATACAAGGCTACAAACAACAAAATTATGAAGATAGCTCCAAAGATATAAGATGCAGTATCGGATTTTAGGAAAGATCCTATATTGCTACCATTTGTGCTGGACGATGCTCCTGCTGCGTTCATGCTTCTGAAGATACTAGTTTTTTTTATTCATACTGTGAATCCCAGTTATACAATGGAGAAGCGGGACGAACCGTAGGAGGCTGGAAACAAGGTCCATCTGGGCAAGGATGTAGTTTTTTGAAAATATCCATAGTCATAGGAATGATAGGTTCTCCATTAGTTTTTGCCTTTTCTTGAAATGTTCTACGAACATCATCTATACTATATCTACCTCCAACAATCGTTGGCAATACTACAACTCCTGTGAAGTTTGCCTGACCTGCTACAATAGGACTACCTCCTGCGCTGGTGTCCAACGAATATTGAGTGCGCTTAGAAAACACCAAAACATCATTGTAATAGACATCAAAACGTCTTCCTTCCCGGGAAATAGTAATCATCGTCCATTTCTGGAAGGGAATGGCTGGCAGGGCGAACGTTTCCATAGCAATCTGAGCCTGTGTTTGTCCAGATTGAATACCTGTCGTGCGCACTGTAAGTTGGGCTGATGCCATCTTTTGTCTCCCAGCATCGGGTGTAGCCAATATTTCTAGTTTTACAACATTCCCAATGTTGATCAAACTTGAATACGCTTTGTGCATACAAGTGGAGCAGTCTGTTTTGTCACAGAAACAGAGACCATAGCGTTCTGTTGTGCAACTGGGATCTCCACCAGGCTTGGTGTCGCAGACCGTTGTTTGTCCAGTGCGCTGTCCAGGAATAACATAGCTAAACACTTGTAAGGTTCCTGCATTCCCTCGTAGAAACTCTTGTGATTTATCTGTCGTTGCTATTTGTGGACTCTGTTGGAGAAGTTTCGGTGTAAGATCAATGTCATTCTTTGTAGATCCAAGCAAACCTGTATAGATCAGCATGATAAGGATCACTAAAACAAGAATCGCCGCTTGGACAGAATATAAATATCCAAGTGCCAATATACCTATTGTTGCTATTGAGAGATATATCCAGGAATACTCCATTCTACTCAGTGAATGATTTTATGTAGCGCACCGCTCGGCATCGGAAGGTCGGAAAAGTTCTGTTGATGCTAAGGCAGGAGCAGTATTTGCGATTTCACGCGCAAGCAAAGGACGATTCCAATACGATAAGTTCATAACTTTGATTGTAGATTGGAATGCATCAGGAGAGGGATAAAACTGTGCAATCGTATTCAATGGTTGATTTTTAAGAACACGAGAACCACGGAAACGACCATTCACATAGACTTCCAAGAGATTTGGTAAATAGACAATGGTCAATCGGAAAGGCTGACGAAGTGGAGCATTTAATACAGTAGGGGCTGATTCAATGTAAGTCTTTGATGAATCTTGTGTTACTGCGCTGACTACCAAATCATTGGTGTCATTTTGGAGATAGACAATCAAGTTAGTTTCGGGATAGTTTTGAAAAATCATCTTTGCTCCAGTTGTATCAGGCACCACGGGCTTGGATGCTCGGTAAAGTGCTACACGCTCCGTATTTGAGAGTTGTAGATTGCGATCTATGAACAAATCCATTTGGAGAGTAAATCCACACGGTAAGAGATTATTGAAATTGGATTTGGTTCCCGCAGAAGGTGGTTCATCTGTCCATATGAGTTGGCTATCAGATGACCCCATGCCCAATGGAATAACACCCCCATCACCGGGTGATAGGTTAAAAATAGGTGTAAAGGCATAATGAATGACAATCAATACAATAAATGCGACAAATAAGATAAAAGCACCATATTTTGCATATGTCAAAAAACCTTCTGTTGAAAATCCAGTGGAGACAGAACTGCCTTTGCTAACATTTAGCGAGCCCAAGGAACTTAAAATATTTGAATAGTTTGTGCTCATTCCTGTTCTTCTTCGCGTTTCTTTTTACGCGTAAACTGACGCTCTTGGGATCCTCTGGAACTGTTGTAATCAATGCTCTTGTAATATTTTCGTGTATGGGCTTCGTTACAGTTTTTCAACTTGAGTCGTAAATAGCATACGAAGGAAATACGGGTGTAAGGTTTATCAGCACCTTGTGTTCCTGTCTCAGGATTGTCCAAGTGGATTCGGGGGAGTGTTTTGTTATAGGCTTTGTCTTCTTCTGTCTCATACATTGCCGTATTGCAGTGCCATTCATGCACGTCCATAGCAAGAAAATCACCTGTGCGAATGTTGAATCCGATTCCAAACCGAGGAAAGAGAGTATGACCACCATGATATTTTCCACGTTCAATCACACTCAAGTTTCCATAGCCCTGTGGGAAATCACCTGCATCTTTATGCAAGGCAGTGCGGAAGTTGCGATTTACAGTGAGTGATGAAAATGCAGTATCGGCAATCTGATATAAGGGCTTGGAATGTGCTGCTTGATATTGAACTTTGTGGCGATCAGGGATTAGCGTTTTGAACGCTTTATCCAGTTCTTCAATAAACGGAATGCCATTTTTGTAATAGTTAAAGTATTTCTGTGTGTAGGAGGTCAGGCGACAGGGGAGCTTCATAAAGGGTGTGCTTTCAAAATATCCTAAGACACTGCTAAATACGTTGTTATTTACTTTCATTTTACTGACTTTTCCATCAATAATGTAACGGGCTGACCATTTGCTGATTTCAGTCGGCTTACGTTTCATCCAGTATTTGCTTTTCAGATTAATGGGACCCGCTGCTGCTCCACGATTGCGTGAAGGCGCCGCCGTAATGTAAAAGTTCTCCCATCCAAGTTCCACCTTATCTTTTGCCAAAACATTCTTGCGAAGCTTTCCAATCAGTCGCTCTTCGCCATCGGGTGTTTCTTTGGCATAAATATCTACATCTTCATCGTATATCTTATACTTTTTATCATCATCCTCAAAATATTTGCCCTCTTCTTTGGACATTTCTTTGTCAGACATAAGAGCCACTACAACAACTTTCTTGGCTTCCTTTTTCAACGTTCGCGTGGGTTGAGAAGAGATTTGAACGCCTTTGCGTATTTTTTCCAGCTTCTCCTCTTTTGCTTTCGGGAGCTCATCTGGCTTCGGTGAAAGCGCATTCCCCTCATCCTCTTCACTATGCGCTCCGTCTGATTTCAGCACTGTGGGCTCATCAGAAGGTATATCTTTTTTGGATTCTTTCTTGACCATCTTCTATTTTAGTTCAAGAATCTCCTTTGCTGACCCACCAAATAGAAGCTACTGCGGCTACTGCTACACCCACGCCGATTCCAAACCCTTGAATCATTGCTTTCAGATCTGCTTCTGCAAAATCATCTTGTGTCCAAACGGGGGATCGTCCTCGCTTTCCCAAACGACTGTAATAAGCAATGGCTTCTTGCTCTGTATATCTTGGTTTGTTGAGTGTGCTATTCACTTTATTGTGTAACTCTACAGTCCATCGGAATAAGTCCTGGCGACGATCCAAGAAAGGAGTAAGTGCTTGTTCTTGAAGGAACTTGGAATAATGCTCGCGACAGATCGGGCATGGGATTAAAAACTGGAGTGATTCAAAGAACTCTTTGGCTGCCTTTTTATCCCCATACGTTGGGTTCGTAGGATATCCCAAGGCAACAATGTGTATTGTATGCCAAAAGAAAGGTCCCCAAGCTGTAGGTGGTAAATGCATCTTCTTCTAGTTTGACACACTAAAAAGGGTTAAACAGATCACACGAATAGACTGTAAATATGTTTCATTTTGTAAAATCAGTCTGCACCAACTGTGGAAATCCAGGTCATAGTTTCCGTGCATGTGTTTCTCCCATCACAAGTTATGGAGGGATAATATTTAGAGTCAATGATTTGAGCTGGAATCAGCCTTCAATCCTTACTTCAGCCAATGCAATCACAGGATTTGAAAATTATTATTCAAAGATTGAAGTATTATTGATTCAACGAAGGGATAGTTTAGGTTATGTAGAGATCCTTCGTGGAAAATATAAAGAAACAGATATTGAATACATTCGCAAACAGATCAACGGTATGACAGATGCCGAACGACAAAAACTATTAACTCGCTCTTTTGATGAACTCTGGTCAGAACTTTGGGGATATGATAACAGAGGAGCATCTCATTATCGCAATGATAAGGAAGTGAGCCGTCAAAAAATGCAGACACTTCGCGATGGTGTAGAGTTAGAATCGGGACAACGATTTTCCTTTCAGACTCTTATTGAAGAAGCAACTGTTCATTGGGATACCCCCGAATGGGGATTTCCAAAAGGTCGCCGTGAGCCTGGAGAAAAAGATCTTGCCTGTGCACTTCGTGAAGTAGAAGAAGAAACAGGCATTTCTCGGGAAAATATTCTGGTGATTCAAAATCTGGAACCCTTGAGTGAAACATTTTTTGGATCCAATCAAGTGCATTATTGCCATAAATATTTTACCTTTTATTTACCCATGACTGTAGAAGTAAAGTATGATGAAACAAATCCTCATATGAAACGTGAGATTGGAAATATTCAATGGTTTTCTTTGGAAAATGCTCTTCAAAAAATACGAAGTGATAATGTGGAAAAAAGAGAAATCCTTTTACGAATGAATACACTGTTGCGAAACTTTTGCCCTGTTTTTCATGAGTAAAGTAGAATGAACGACGACGGTCCCAAAGGAGATCTTTATAAACGGTGGCTCAGTGAGTTTTCAAGCATTGAGGCACGGGACAAGTTAGTGGATGACATGATAGCATCAGGCATGTTTCCGAACAACGAAGAAATTCGTAAAGAAAATGAAAGAATAGAAAAAGAGGCTGGACTCTTTCCAGATATTACTGATCCTCTGTTTACTGAAAAACTTTTTCACAAACGCGAGTTCTCAGAGTTGAAACAGCGCTCTATGAGCGAAATGCTTACGGAAGCAGAAGAAGAAGAAAAACGTGTTGAAGAAAAACGGGCACGAGGCGAACCCATTGAACAAGAAATTAAAGAGTTTGAAATCAGTCCTGTTCAACGATTCGTGAGTCGTTTTATGTCTCCCTCTACACCTTATAATTCAGCCTTACTCTATCACGGTGTAGGTGTGGGAAAAACTTGTGCAGCGATTACAACGGCTGAAGTCTACTTACAGAAATATCCTGATCGCCGTGTTATTATCTTGGCTCCTCCAAATATTCAGCCCAACTTTCGTCGTGAGATTTTTGACATCAACAAAGTGAAATGGGGTGATGGCAAAACGATTCCGAATCGCGGATTGGGGTGCACAGGTAATACGTATCTCCAGTTGGCCAACTGCCTCATGATGAAGGAGAGTGATTCATCTCTTGTAAAATATCGTGTAGAACGTATGATTGACAAACGATATATGATTTTTGGATACTTGGAGTTTGCGAACTATATTGAAAACATTTTCAACAAGCAGATTGCTAAGTTTATTAAAGGACGCGCACGCACCCTCAAAGAAAATACACTTCTGCGAGATTATTTTTCAGGACGCTTGATCATTGTGGACGAAGCTCACAATCTTCGCGAATCGTTTGAAGGTGCTCCCAAAAAAGAAAAAAAGGGAAAGGGACAAGAAGAAGCCAAGGAGGGTGATGAAATAGCCTTGCCTGATGCGAGAGTTGTAGGAGATGATGATGATGCTGATGCTTCACCTGAAGACAAGAAAGCCCATGAAGAAGGAAAGCGAAGTGCTTCACGCTTGATGGAAGTTTTGGATAAAGCAGAGGGTTCCAAACTTTTGCTATTGACTGCCACGCCCATGTATAACGATCCTGGTGATTTGATTTTTCTGCTGAATCTTCTTTTGTTGAATGACAAACTTGCTCGTTTGAGTATGTTACCTCCTGGAGTCAAGGGATCTCTATTCAAAGAAGAAGATGTTAGAGATGGACGTAGAAGCATTGCTGGAGAAATGCTTACTGGGCGTGAATCCCAGGGTTTCCTTTTGACTAAAGAAAAAATGTTAACCGAGGAAGGAAAACGATTAATAGGCAACGCTGCTTCAGCCTATATATCCTTTATGAGAGGTGAAAATCCTTTGAACTTCCCAGTTCGCTTGAAGCCCTACAATGCTCCAACGTATGATGGTTGGGCTTCAAATGATGTAAATGGTGTCATTTTAACAGATGAGAAAGAAAAGGAACGCATGACAAAGTTGCCATTTATTCCATGCCCCCTTCGCGGATTGGCATTGCGAACAAATATTGCAGCCATTCAATCTACAAAAAAAGTAACAGCCAACTATAATTCAGAAATTTTCTTTGCACAGTCAGCTAACATTGTATTTCCAGTAAAAACCACAAATATTCTTGAAATGATAGGTAACAAAGGATTTACAAATATATTTAGTTTGGCTGATGCAAAAGCAGGAAGTGCTTCTGTTCAGTATTCAACGGAGATAAATCCAATGTGGATGAGTAGTGAAACGATTGGAGAATATTCACCCAAAATGGAGTTTATCATTCATCGTCTTCGCACAAGCAAGGGTGTAGCATTCATATACAGTCGTTTTATTGCTTCAGGAGGGTTGGCTTTGGCTATCGCTTTGGAAGTCAATGGATACATGGCTGCTGGGGCTCGCTCGCGAAATATTTTAAAGGGGCATGACTTTGTTGGTCAATGTGCACTTTGCGATGGAAAGGCAAACTCTCACGCTGGTCGTGATCATCCGTTTACTCAAGCCTATTATGTGTTTTTGTCAGGTGATACTGGATTGAGTGGAAATAACCGTGATAGCATTGATAAGGCTACTATTAGCAGTGGTCCTGAAAGCAATATCTATGGGCAAAAAATCAAAGTAATCATAGGTTCCACTGTAGCAGGAGAAGGTATTGACTTGAAGTTTATTCGTGAAATCTATGTTTTGGATACTTGGTTTCACTTGAACAAACTTGAACAGATTTTGGGTCGTGGTATTCGTAATAAAAGCCATATTGCTCTTCCAAGAGAAAAGCGAAATGTGACAGTTTATTTGCTTACGAATCAGTTTCCTCGTGACAGTGCATTTGGTGATCGTGAAACAACAGATATGTTTTTCTACCGATATGCTTTGAACAAAGCCTTTCGCATGGGTATCATCAATCGTTTTATAAAACAACATTCATTGGATTGCAACCTTAACTATGAAGCAGTTGTTATCATGGGTATTCAAAAGAAGAGATATCAGATTGATTCTCAAGGGAATGAACTGGATGGAAAAACACGAGGCGGAGTTCAATATGAGATGGTTGATTTGAATGATCAACCTTATACAAGTATTTGTGATTGGCAAGAAGATTGTAGAATCACTTGTGCTACTCCACTTCAACTATCAGATGATCCTTCAAAATCCAGCACATTAACCTATGATGATTATGGATCCAAGTATAGAAACAGTCAACTTCGCGAGCGTTTGCGCAGGGTATTCTTAGAGCAACCCTATTTCAGATATCAAGAGCTTCGCACACTTTTCAATGATATTCCTGAGATCGCTTTAGTAAATCTTTTGTCTGAAATCGTAAACAATCGCAACTTTTTGTTTGGCACACCAAACCACCAAGGCTATATCACATTCCGCAATGGATATTATTTATTCCAGCCGATTCGTATTCTGGATCTTCGGATTCCTATGGCGATTCGCGCAGCAGAATATCCTGTGAAGCGAGACAACTACGAATATACAAAGGTAGAACCCGCCAAGGTGGAAGCTGGTTTGACAACAGTCAGCAAAGTAGATGTGAGCAAACTCATGGAACTTTGGTCTCTTTGCCTGAAATGGTGTATGGACCTTTCTGTTCCCAACCGAACTGGAGCGATGCCTCCTGGATTGGAAGCCCTATTGCGAAAACGCTATGAATACAGCGCTGATAAACTCCGTCGCATTTTGGAAGAACTAAGCATGATCACTTATTTTTACAACAATATCAAAACAAATGCACCTTTGTTGCAAACTTACAAGGATGTTGTGATGCTTTTCTTATGGGATGAATATTTGACAAATGATGAGCAGTTTACATTGTTCAAGCAACTGCGAAATGATGCGACTTCGGATTCAATCATGAGTGCTGTCTGGGCTGAAAATAAACTTACCTTAGGAAGCGATATTGGATTCCGCTTGATTCAGCGATTTTCAGGCAAGTTTGAATATTACAGCTATCGCAGTCAATCCAACACATTTGAAGTTGAACTCAGCGATCGCATGATTCAAGGATTTGAACGTGAAAACAAGAAAACATTCGGACTTCGTGCGAATAAAAACACATGTGGATACATTTATGGAACGTTGAATGTAAAACGAGGTGAGTTTGTGTTAAAGACAAATACTTCTGTAGATGCAAATGATGAGGATCCTTCAGCAGAAGACAAAGGAAAAAAGGGTCGTGAATGTGCAGGAAGTAGCGCAAGCAAATATCACAAAGATAAACTGTATGAAATCGGAAGCAAGGCTGCTGAACTCACAGCACTCAAAACAGATTTGGGATTGAATGCCGATACCATTGAAAAAGGACCCCGTTCCTTGCCCAAAACCAACTCCAACATGATTTGCACTCTCACGGATTTAGCATTACGCATGTTGGATGCAAGAGCTGTTGATACGAAACGATGGTTCTTCCGCCCGATCGCCACTTTGAAGACGGGACATCCTTCCATCGTTGCCTTGAAAATTGAATAAAAATACTTAAATGAATGGTATAGGAAAAGAACAGTATGAACTCAACAGCATTGTTTGAAGAAAAAGTTTCCCTTCTTCCCTCTGATTTTTCTGGAAGAGATACAAGAGGAAAGAAAGTTGAAGAAGAGTTGGATATAGAATCATTACTCCTGGAGAAACTGGCTGCTCGCTTGGAGGGCAAATGCTCACAACACGGATATGTTGTTCCCGGTTCTCTCACACTCCTATCCCGATCAATGGGATATGTTGAAAATGGGCGATTTACAGGTGATATCGTCTATCATGTTCAAGCTGAAGGCGATGTGATTTATCCGCCCGATGGAACTGTCTTGGAAGGACGAGTGGAAAAGATGAATACAATGGGTATGTTTGTAGTCTATGAAGTCAAAGACAAGAAAAATCCTGAATCTAACTCTTATCCTGCTATTAAAATCATTCTTCCCCGCGACCTTCAAATCGGTAAAGAAGATTTTAACAGTGTAGAACCTGGAGATCAGGTTCAGTTGGAAGTGAAAAAATCCAGATTTCAGGTGAATGATGAGTTTATTCTCTGTGTGGGTGACTTTCGCTCTGTCCTAACCAAGGCGCGCCCTCTACAAGAAGAGCAAGCTGTGCAAGAGACTGGAGAAGAAGAGGGAAATGACGACGACGAGAAGGAGGAGGAAGAGGAAGAAGAAGAGGACAATGGTGGTGATGAATAAATGCGGAAACACAAACTATGAAAGAACCATTTACTTAAGGAGAAATGAGTGCTTCGGCAGCAGTCTTAACAAATGAAGAATACGAAGAAAGGAAACTTTTTTTGGAAGAGTTGAAGAAACTTGTGACTGTGGAACAAGAAGAAATCTTTCGCATTTTGAAGAAAAATAAATGTGAATACAGCGAAAACAGTAATGGAGTTTTTTTTGATGTAAGTCGTATTTCCAATGACGTTTTTTGGCAGATGAAATCGTTTTTATCCTTTTGTCAAGCCAATCGCAAGAACTTTGAAATTCGTGATCGGGAAATGGAGGACAGCCGTCTAAACCTGGGTGGCTTAACTAAGTTAGAATGAGTATCAGTGATATTCAAACGTGGATTCAAAAAAATCCTAACAAACATCATTTGCCTAGTTTTCAATCAAAGAAGACAAATGATGATCACGTGGACTTTCAATGGGACGGGTCCAACAAACTCCTGCTGACCATTCCCGGATGTCTGTCATGTTTGTTGACATTTACCGATCCTGTTTACAGATATGCTTCTGAGAATGGACAACGTCAGATTCTGCGGGATATGATTTTGACGTGTGAAGAACGGATTGAAAAAGAGTTAGTGGGAAGAAAATGGTCACGTCGCAAACTTTGCGAACTCGTCAGTGCTGAGTTGGCTGAGAAAAAACCAACTCTTCACGAACCTTTGGAAGAAGCACTTTGTGAGCTTTTCCAGGTGCAGAAAATCATGATTTTCCACAATGATAAAAAAATCAAGTTTTTCCCTGAAGATTTACGTATTTGGAAATCCAATCGCAAAATCGTAGTGAGTGATTCTGAAAATATGTGGTTGTATGAAAAAGAGTTTGACTCTCTTGGTGGTCTTTTGACATGGATTCAATCCAAAGAAACTGAACAATGGACGATTGCTTGGCCTACAGCTGATGGAAAACTAGAGGAACTCCGAGGTGAACTTCATGCCAAAGGACTCACCGCTCACCCTCGCATTCCCGGTGAAAAGGTTAAAAAGGAAGATTATGCTCGTTGTCTGGGAAGAGCACAAGCGATTTCAGCCCTCGCAGCTACCCGGGAAAATCCTGAAATTTGATGCCCACTCAAAGGGAAACTACTGATACACAAATAGAACTGGGATACCATGGAGTTAGAGAGACCCAAAGTGGAATTGCTGAAAGGCATGGTCAACGAATGGATCAAACATCCCAATACATATGAGTTAGAGTCTTCTTTTGGAGGACCAAAAGGCATTGATATGACAGATTTCTTGTCTGTTATTAAACGTCTCAAAGCTCGTTTTGGTGGAGATGCTGAACTTCAACAAGAAGATCGTCTGACGATAACATTGAAAGATCAAAGTCGCTTCACTATTGTTGATCGTGCTATGATTAAAAAGTTTTGCAGTGATAATCGGATCGTTGGTAAGCAGTTTATTGCTATCACAAAACAGTCAACAGGAAAGGAATCGGATGTAAATCTTGAGGAATACGGTGTGCACATTAAAACACGCAGTGAAGTTCCTATGAATGCTAAGCAAGTGGAAATGGCTACACAGGGTTGGGAGCAGAAACCCAAAGCCTTCCGCTTGATAACCCGATGGACATTTGAAGATGCTGATTTGAAGTTTGACGCATCTATTGTCTATAGCACTCCAAAAGTTCGTGTTGGCGATGGAAATCGCTTTGATTATAAATGGGCTCGTAGCTATGTTGATTATGATATCAAATCTAATGCTCCGATTTATGAGATTGAGGTAGAACTCAAGCACACTGAAAAGAATCACAGCAATCCTGACTATGCCCTTGCTACATTGATTCGTGGTATTGGGGAAGTTTTGCGCGGGATCCAAAAAAGTCCAGTATTGATTCGTCAAACGACAAAAGATGCAGTTATTGAGGAATACAAAGAACTCTTGGGACAATCAGAAGGAAAGGCGCTCTTCCGCGGAAATCCTCCCAAAACTCTCTTGTATAAAAATATCTTGCCTCTTGATCAACAAGATGATGAAGGTGCAAAAGAAGGAAAAGTATCCCTATATGAAGGATACAACGTAACAGATAAGGCTGATGGTCTTCGTGTCCTTGTCTTCTGCACAAAAAGTGGAGAGTTGTTCTTGATTGACATGAGCATGGAGGTCTATCGCACAGGTCTACAAAATGAGACCTGTAGAAACTGTTTATTGGATGCAGAATGGGTAACAATGAACAAACAGAACAAAGCTATTCAACAACTTTGTATCTTTGATGTCTTTATAATCAATGGAAAGGATGTCTCACAACTTCCATTTTATACCACGGAGGATGAAGATATGCGCCACAAACGTATGTCTGAGTGGGCTGTGAAATGGAATGATCCTGAGAATCTCAAAGATTTGCTTCCTGTCAAAACAAAAAATCCTGATGGAGGTGTTACAAGTGGTCCCCGCGTTGGTTCACTCAAAGTAGCTGTTAAGCAGTTCTTGTTTGCCAAAGAAGGAGACACCAGTATCTTTAGTAGAGCAGGTGAAATGCTCCAAATCACCGATAGTGAAGATTATATCTATCACACGGATGGTCTTATCTTTACACCGAATGCCAAAGGTCTTCCCGAAAAACCTGGAGCAACATTCTATGAACAGTTCAAATGGAAGCCTGCTGATGACAATACGATTGACTTTCTTATAGAGGCTGTTCAAGATTCCAAAACGAGACAGGAGATGATCTTTGTGGACGTCAAGGGAGATGATAGTAGTGTAATGCGATACAAACAATACAAACTCAATGTAAAGGTTTCTTCAGATCCTATCTTGATGAATCCTCGTGATTCTGTGCTCAATGAGAAAGGACTTCCTCAATCCATGCTTCCTGGGAAAAAGGGCATGAAAATTCCTGTTCGCAAAGTGCCCTTTGATCCAGATGAGTTTCCTGACAAATATGCTGGTGTGTGTAAGATTCAGCTTTTGGAAGGGCAGGATTATGCTATCACGGAGAGTAATGAACCCATTCAAACGAATACAATCGTTGAAATGCGATATGATGCAAACGAGCCTGATCCTGAGTGGAGATGGAAACCTTTGCGCATCCGCCACGATAAAACCGCTCGCTATGCAGCCGCCCTCAAAGCTACCAAAGGAAAAGGGATTGGACAGCGCACACTCAACGGCTTTGAATCAGCAATGGATGTTTGGATTAGTATTCACCGTCCGATTACAAGACATATGATCACAACAGGAGCATTGGAACCTGACAAATCAGAAATATCCGCAGCTATACAACCAGGAGATGCATCCATCAATCGGTATTATCAGAACTCAGCCCCCCTTGAAAGCAAACAGTTGATTCAGTCCATGGCTAACTTCCACAACTATTTCATCAAGGAAGCTGTGCTTCTCCAACCCTCTGTTGAGAAAGCTCCAGCCAAATCTTTGATTGATTTAGCAGTAGGTCAAGGATCTGATATTGGTCGTTGGAACCGTGCGGGAGTCAACTTTGTCTTTGGTGTGGATAAAGCTGGATATGGTATCATTGACAAAAAGAAAGGAGCGTATCGCCGTTATATCAATCAGAAAGTAAGTGTAGCCTTTGCTAACTTTGCCAAAGAGCAAAAATACAAAGAAGATGTAGCAAAAGGACGCCAAGCGAGACCATTTGTGCCTACTCAAATGGCTGACATGATCTTTGTTCAGGGCGATTCCAGTAAATATCTTCCTGATGGTAGTAGCACAGACGCTGAAAATAAAGAGGATGCTGATATCATGCGTGTTCTCTTTGGAAACTCACCACGAGCTACAGTGCCAAAGCTGGTGACAAAGCATATGGGAGCATTCAAAGAGGGAGCTGGGGTAACAACCATGATGTTTGCTTTGCATTATATGTTCCAAAGTTCAGAAATCTTTGAAGGATTCTTGCGGAATCTGGAATCCACTGTAAAGATTGGTGGATACTTCGTTGGTTGTTGTTTTGATGGTGAAACTGTATTCAATCTACTTCGTGGAGTTCCCAATGGTCAATCTGTTCAGCGAAATATTGTGCGCACAGACGGGACGCCTGTTGAGATTTGGTCCATTACACGCAAATATGAAGAAAATGAGTTTGCAGAAGATGAAACTGGATTCGGAAAAGCCATTGATGTGAAGTTCTTGAGTATTGGAGCTTCTTATACGGAATATTTAGTTCCGTTCAAGCTGTTGGAAAAGAAGCTTAAGACTATCGGATTGCGTTTGCTGAATGCTCAGGAACGCAAAGATATGAAAGTGGACGTCTTTGGCAAAGCAACCCCCATGTTCAACTTGTTTGAGAAAAGCACAGCCATGTTTGAAGATACATGGAAACACTGCAAGGATCAGGGAGGACATCAACAGTTTGGCATGACACCACAAGTAAGTGAGTTCTCATTCCTCAATCGCTGGTTCATTTTCAAACGCGACAACAAGAGAGGCGAGGAGGAAGAGGCTGTAGATGCTGGGCGAATGCAACAAAATCTTACACTGCGTGCTCAAGGAGGTGGTGGTGATGGAAATACAGAGGAAGAGGGAAAACCCGCCCCTGATGGGACAGGGAAAAAGGAATATGAAATCAATGATGTATTCCAGTTCCATTTGGATGCACCAATGAATGATCGCTTCAAGATTGGGGATAAATCGGCGGCGCGTTGGTTGGCTCCTATTGCTCGTTTCCCTATTTATGATGAGAATGACAATGAGTATCCAAGCTTGGATCATTACATTGCTGCCATGCGTTACAAGTATGGAGCGAAGACCAAGGATGATAAAGCCGTGCCCAATGAGTTCCTACAGGCGATGTTTGGAACAGAAGGGTCCATTCATCAACGGGCTCTTCGTGCTGAAATCCGCGAACGTGGTGACAAGAATATTGATGATGACCAAATGAAAGTTATCTTGAAAGAGGAATATGATGATATTCAGAAACAAGTGAAACCATCAGCCATCAAAGCCAACGGGTTTGTTTCGGAAGAAGGCGAGTGGAGCAAACATCGTGAGCATATTCTTCGCGAAGGACTTCGTCAACGCTGGGAAAATGATGAACGATTCCGCAAAGCTGTGATTGCTCTTCATAAGCAGAAAAAATATCTATTGTATTACAATCCTGCGGTAGGGATGAGCTATTATGGAGGTATGCGTCGTGCTAACAAGATGATTGAAGGAGAGAATATGATTGGTCGTATCATCATGGACCTTGCAGGATACACTGCCTAATCCAACCGCTCCAGCACACATTGCTCAAAATCATTTTTTTCTTTGCAGATATAACCTTCAATAAGATTTTCAACTTGGCTTAATAACCCTGTGACATCATGCAAAGTTCTATAATCTTCATCGTGACCTGAATACCGCATTCTACGCAACGTGCTTTCAAATAGATCACGAAGTTCTTTGCGGATATGAGAATTCCGATCGTTTCTGATCTCTTCAAACTGCGAAATTCTAACCCGACAAGTTCCCTGTTCAGGGACCAAATGTTCTTCTCCCAAAAACTCAATCGCTCGTGTAGCTGGGTATAACTCTTTCCATTTGGTATAATGCTCCAAAGAATCTGTTACCAAAATAACTTTTGATGAACTTTCTACTTTGTGAGCATGCAACTTGTAGGGATATTTTTTCCCCTCATCCACACGTAAATAAATTGTATTTTCCCAGTTCTGTCCAAACTTTTCTTTTGCTAACTTCTTGAGCAGAAATAACTTTCCCGTGCTTTGTTTGCCATATAAATAGAGGAATTTGGAGGTATTCATAGGAATTCCGTTGACCATTTCTTGTTGAGGAGGCATTTCAAGGAATGTTTTCAGTGCTTCCTCCTTGGTCTGCAAGGATTGAGGTTGCCAATACCATTGAATGGTGGAGTAGAGATCAGAGGTTGCCATTTTGTATATTCGGTCCGGAGAAAAAAAAATAGTTAGTTAGCCGGGCTACCTAACTAAATCCGGGAGATCCGCCTCAAAAAAGATAAACTTCTAGTTCAGATTTTTCATGGGCGATGCCTATTTTGATATAGATCTTGTAAAAGAAGAAGAAAAGGAACCTACGGAAAAGGAAACTTGTTTTGAACGAGTTCACCGATGGGCAAACTACGATCCTATCCTATTTTTGGGCTGTTTTGCTTTGACATCATTTCTTTTTATCATGATGATTTTTGTAATAGTATGGGCTATTTACAACAAATAAGAAAGGGGCTAAAGTATTTTAGCATTGATAGAAAGAGAACTTTCCAAATGCCTTTGGAACCATGGATGAGTTTGGCTCGCAGAAATGCTCACCCACGTGATAAGGAGATTCAGTTTGATGAACCTACACACATCTATACTGTGCAAGGGAGTAGCAAAGGAATCATTAGTTGCACAGGATTTTTGCACCAGTTTTTTGGTCATTTTGATGCAAAAGCCACCATCAAGAAAATGATGGCATCACCGAACTGGACACAGAGCAAATGGTATAAACCTGGGATTACGGCTGATGAGATTGAGCGTGCTTGGACACAGAATGGACGTGAAGCCAGTGGAGCAGGAACAGCGATGCACTTAGCGATTGAGCAGTTTTTGAATGGGGCTGAGCACGTGATTGTTCCGCAAGTGAAAACAACACCTGAATGGCAGTATTTTATGAACTTTTGGCGAGACCATGGTGATGATTTGGAACCCTATCGCACAGAATGGGAAGTCTGGTCAGCTGATCACAAGTTGGCAGGGAGTATTGACATGATTTTCCGTCGCAAGAGTGATGGAAAGTTTTTGATTTACGATTGGAAGCGATCCAAAGAAATCAAAGCCGAGAATCGCTTCCAAACAGGGTTGGGTCCACTGTCTCATTTGCCCGATTGCAACTATTGGCATTACTCTCTCCAGTTGAATGTGTATCGTTGGATCTTAGAGAACTTGTATGGTCTGGTGATTGCTGATATGTTTTTGCTCATTCTTCATCCTGACAATCCGAACTACAAACGCATGCGTCTGAACCGTATGGAAGTTGAGGTGAAAGATATGCTTGAATGTCGTAGCCGAGCCGTGGCTGCTGGATGCTTTCAGCCTGTTGTTCTTCCGATTGAACAAAAAGTGTGTATGTTGGACAGTGAGGAAGAGGATTAAGAGATAGGATCTAAGAAAGATTTACAACCATCAAGAAGGATGAAGTTGAGTGCGTATATTTCACCTGTGCTTTACAAACAGTATTGTCGTGTAACGTGGTTAGAAGATAATGATGATAGTTTGCGCCGTTTTTTACGTGAGGTTGGAACACATTCTGTCACATTTAGTGATGGCGGTGGCGAATACAGAACTGTTCCTCCCGGAACGTGTGTTCGCTTGTATACGTCGGATAAATACAGTATTCTCTCCAATCGGTATTTGAATCTGTATTCAACCCTGTATGCAAAACAAGATGAAGTGCGTGGAGAACCTAAAACTACATTGGTCGTTCCCACTCATAAACCCACCTGGTGGTGCTCTTTGTGGTAAAAATTGAAAGTATTTTAACATTAGGACTTAGCACAGCAAAATGTCAAGTCCTTATTTCATTCAGATTGATCCTAGCTCTCCATGCCCTGAGTTTGAGACTCTCAAACTTCCCAGGGACTATCCTTACCCTCTTGATCCTTTCCAAAAGCACGCCGTTTGTGCCATTGAAAAGGGTCACAATGTTCTCGTGACAGCCAAAACCGGTTCAGGAAAGACCATGGTTGGAGAGCATCTCATTGCTCACATGCTTGCGAAGGAAAAGCGTGTCTTTTATACGACACCTATTAAGTCTCTGTCCAATCAAAAGTTTCATGATTTGAAGCAAATGTTTCCTTCAGTAGGGATTCTCACTGGGGATATCAAGTATCGCCCAGATGCCCAAGTTGTGATTATGACCACCGAGATCCTTCGCAACTTGCTCTACAAGGAAAACACAGCCACGAAGAATCTGGGAATGACTGCGCTGATTTCTCTGGACAATCTCGGGGGTGTTGTCTTTGATGAATGTCACTACATCAATGATGCTGATCGCGGAAAAGTGTGGGAAGAAACAATGATTCTTCTGGATCCAAGTGTGCAACAGGTTCTCTTGTCAGCCACCATTGACAAGCCTGAACTCTTCGCGCGCTGGCTTGGTGATTTGAAGAAGGTTCCCATGCATTTGATCAGCACGACCTATCGCATTGTTCCTCTTCGGCATCAAGTCATGATTGGTGAGCAACCGCAGATGGTCATGGATTCCTATTATCACGAAGATGCATATATTCGTTGGCTTCAGTGGCGGAACCAAAAGGCGAAGGATGCTGATCAACACAAACAAGCCGTCAGCAATCGTCGCGCAGGTGGTTATGAAGATCCTGTTGTCAAGGGAGCCGGTGGAATGCCATCTTACACACATCAGCTTAACACTATGGTGGATTTCTTGGATCGGAAGACGTTGCTTCCTGCTATCTTCTTCGTCTTCAGTCGCAACAAGTGTGAAGAGTATGCTGGGCTTATTAGCAAAAATCTCTTGACCAGCAGTGAAAGCGCCAGCATTCGCCACATTTGGAACTTTCACCTTCATAGCCACAATGCCTTAGAAACAATGCCTCAAGCTCACACGCTCTTCTCTCTCTTGGAGAAGGGCATCGCATTTCACCACAGCGGATTGGTGCCCATTCTTCGGGAAATCGTGGAGATTCTCTTTGGAAAGGGCTTGATCAAGGTTCTCTTTGCCACGGAGACCTTTGCGGTTGGAATCAACATGCCCACAAAAACAGTCGTCTTCACCGATCTGGAAAAGTATACGAATGATGGTCGCCGGTTGCTCACCACCGATGAATACCTTCAGATGGCAGGGCGAGCGGGACGACGTGGAAAAGACACAGAAGGACATGTCTTCTATCTTCCTTGTCGTGATCCTGTGGGATCTGGAGACATTAAACGCATGATGACTGGAGTTCTGAGCCCCATTACGAGTCGCATGGACTTCCATTATGATTTCCTCCTCAAGGCTCTTCAAAACCCCAATGTGAAGTATGAAGATGTTCTGGAAAAATCCTATTGGATGGAACAAACGCGAGTTCAGATTGCTGCACGCGGAGAGGAGATGAAAACTCTGGAACTCAAAAACAAAGAACTGGGCATTTCGGAAGAGGAGCTTCAAGAACTCTTTGAATGGGAAAGGCTCAAGAATGAAGTGCAGAGTTCAGTGAACGCAAAACGTAAGAAAGCTACCAAGTCACTCAGTGATTGGGAAGAGAATCATTCAGGGGCGAAGTGGAATACACTGCGTATGCTCTATGGAAGCTGGAAGACGAATGACACGGAGATCTATGAGCTAAGCAATCAAATCCGAGCTCTTCAATCGTCTTCTCAACGCATTCAAAAGAAGATTGACTTCTTAGAGGATGCTGGCTTCCTTCAGGAAAAGAAGCCTACTCTTCTTGGCACACTTTCTACAGAGGTCAATGAAGGTCATGGATTGCTACTCTCATCGGTAGTGATTGCAAAAGAAGCAAAGGAACTCACTTGCGATGAACTCATTTGTCTGCTTGCTGGGTTTTTGGGAGAAGGTGAAAAAGCTGTGGAGAACAGGAGCCTGGAATCTCTTCAGTTGAGTAAGCAAGTCTTGGACCTTCTCTATCTGGCTGATGATTATGCAGAAGATCTTACTCAACTGGAAGCAAAGCATGATTGCGAATCACCTCATGAATATTGGATGCTTCAGAGTGGTTGGATTGATATTGCACGTAGATGGTATAATGGTGAGGATGCCAGTGCTATCTGTGCAGAGTATGGTATCTATGAAGGAAACTTCATTCGTGCCATGCTTAAACTAGGCAACCTCATTGAGGAGTGGATGAATATGCTGACCTACCTCAAATACACGGATCAGCTAGAACGCTATAAGGATCTCAAGGACTCTATTCTTCGGGGCATCGTCAAACCACAGAGTCTCTATCTGACTCTATAAGAAAAAGGCTGCGACAAAAAAAGCAATGAGTCCAAGAGTAAAAAATAGAAAGAATATTTTTTTGTATGTGCATTTGCGATGAGGCATACCTGCGATGTCGGCTGTGTAATCGCGTTGAAAGGGGGCTGTCATAGGAATAGAAAGGTGAATCGTGCGCCGACCACAGTAAGGGCAATCAGCATCCGTTTTCCCTACTCGCCATTTGTTCCAACATTCAGCATGCGTATGAAATTTACATCCGCAACTGCGAAGGAGAGAAGAATCAATCAAAGGAGTATCTTGGCTACTTTCTTCTAAGCAAACAAAACAAATCGGTTCAGGAGGATTTAACTCCGCCAAGGAGTTTTTGCTTTCCGAGTTTTTCATCATTTCTAAAGAAGCGTATTCCTAGAAGTTTAAATACCGCAAGACTGAGAAAGGGATGAAAGTTCGTATTTATGCCCCCCATATCAATCGTCCAGAATTTATCTATTATCAGCTATCCTCTATTCGTGCACATGTAAAAGATGATTGGGAATATATTGTTGTCAATGATGCAGTGAATGAACCTTATATTTACAACTTATGGTCAACCAATATGCGTAAAACAATCACATCTACATGTGAAGAGTTAGGTGTGGAGTGCCTCGCGTTTCCTCAAGATCTCCATGAAGAACGGTATAAAATATTTCCAAAGTTAAAGTTCATTGGTAACAATCCAAGCTCCAGAGCATCTGATGTCTACCAATGGGCTCTTCAGCATTCATTAGGATTTGATGGATTTGTCATCATTATGGATGGAGATATGTTTTTTGTTCATGATGTCTCTCTTGTAGAAAAAATGGAAAGTCACCATATATCTTTTTTACTTCAATGCAGAGAGGGTATTGAATATCCTTGGTTAAATCTTGTGGGATTTTTTCCAAAACAGACTCCTAATATTCAAGATTTTTCGTATGATTGTGGAGATATAAATGGTGTATCTTTGGATTCAGGTGGACTCTGTTATTATTATCTACAGGAAAATAAGGATCGTTTGAATGTTCGCTATATTCGCCAGGAATCCCTCAAGATTGATGAAAATCAGAAGTGCAGTCTTGAAGAGCTGGCTCAAAAAACAGGAATAGAGTGTATTCAAAAATATCTTGAATATCCCTCGGGTCCAGAAAGTTTTTCAGAGTTTGAGTATTTAGATGATTGTATTCTGCATTACGGGGGCGGAAGCAATTGGAATAGTGATCCTGTTCTTTTTCATCAGATTAAAACAAGAACATTTTTAGAATATTTTGGGAACGCGATATTTTTTCCTTCCAAAAAATCTGGAGAGTAACTAAATGGAGAGAATCTACAAAATCCATGACAATGGCGGTCGCCCCTTTCATGTAAAAGTAAGAGGAAATGATATTGAGATTTGGAAAAATATGAGCACGTATGAAGTTAAAGATGGAAAGTTTGTAGATGTTTTTAAAGATCCTAAGAAGTTGTATGATTGGACAGTGGATGAAGTGTTTATTGGAAAAAAATCTCCAGGAGGTGGTTATGATGGATTAAAACCGCGGGAAGCTGATGGAAACAGTATTTTGCTCAAGAAAGGATCCAAATATGTGTATATTGGGACTGAGATTTATGAGTTTACTCCGTTGGATGGAGACACGATTGAGAAATATTATTCTAATATCGGAAACAATGATGTTCCATATCCCTATGCGATTGGAAAAAAGTATATCTACTTGATGATTGAAAAGGTTACAGTTGAGCGTGGATTGTTTGACTTGAAAGACGATGTGTATCAACAATACTATGGATCTACACATTGGATTGAAATGTGCTTGAAAGGACACGGGGATCAAAGTCTCTGCAAGGACAAAAGGGCTGCGCGTGAAAAAATGGAAGATTGGAAAAAGCGAACTCGCAAGATAAAACGAAAGGTTCTTCAGAAACGTGTTTAGATTAAAATAGTTTTTTATTATTTTC
>JACCDW010153373.1_pt1 | contig 23712 bp, 22 predicted proteins | sample 7449781 | NCBI WGS metagenome assembly JACCDW01 (sample SAMN15323449, study PRJNA562643) | freshwater metagenome | isolation source: river surface water | place: USA:Blue River Watershed | collected 2017-08-18
CCTTGGTCATGTCGGGTAGCAAGCGAATTTCATCTTTTATTTGTCCATCAGTAGTTGTGACATCGCTCCATCGTAAGCAAGCAACTTCTCCAATGCGTAAACCTGACCAGTGCGTTAGCAGCATCATCGAACGATTACGCGATGCATATTTGCGTGTATTGATGTAATTGAGCAGTTGTTCAATTTCAGTTGCTGTGAGTGTTTTTGCTTGTGACATTTTGCAATTTCCAAATCATTTAATTTCGTTAGTTCTATTGTGTTTTCATAGATTTATTTGGTCGATCAGAAACCCGCCAACTTGACGGGTTTCCTGATGAAAACTACCGAATGCGAACAGACTGTGGATAACTTTTTCACTGAAAAAATCTTCAATGATTTCAACGCTCAAAGCAAGAAATCATTGAAAAGCACTGTTTTCATATATTTTTTGTGGATAACGGAGCAGGGCTGTGGATAACGGTGGTGACGAGCTAGCAAAAGCTGTACAAGCGCAGATCACACAGTTCAGCACTCAATGCAGCAGGACCAGTTGATCTCAGCGTAAAAGTTGTTTTAAGTGCCGTACATCATGGTGCTAGTGTCCAGAGTCTGGACGCTTTCAGGCAGCTAAACCAGGGTAGTACTAGCAATCACGTGGGATCTGCGCAACGAACTACGGAGCCTAGATATAACCCGCCAACACATCGGGTTTCAGGTCGCCCAAATCATGATCTGAAAACACACTGTAGTCATGCATAAGAAACTACAGATGAAGCAATTTGACATCAACCAGCTTGACCAATTTATCGGCACAAGTGGGTACCACAGAATCAGTCGTCGTCACTTGTTGACTGATGGCACACATTACTTGGCAGAGCAAGGAGCTTGCTTTTGGTTGATGGACGCTATTGCCAGTCATCTCGATGAAATTGGCACTGCTGAGTGGTTTGTGGTTATCAAAACCACGGTCAAACGTTCTAGTGCTGTGATGGTGTACGAAGATGGCAACGGTCAGGAGCTTGCTCGGCAGGAGATACCTTACACCGACTTGCCTTTGGCATACATCGATCTCTATGCATGCTGGGATTCCGAGCACTGGGTGATCATGCTACCTAGTGAGTATTGAATGAAAATCTAATTCTTAAATAGAAGATTTATGCTGAGATTTTTCAAGAAATTTAAGGCATCATTTTTAGTTTTTTCAGCTCTAAATCAACCGCTTTTTGAATCTTAATTTTTTCAGTATGAAAATTCACAATGTCTTTATATCTTTTCGGACTTGGAATGTGTAGTCCAAGTTTGTATCTTTCAAGGCAATCTTTACTATGCAACTTGCGGTGATTTGCGGTTGCAGCATATGAAGTCGCATAATCAAACTTGAGTCCAAAGCCTATTGGTTCTAAAGAGGGAAAATTACCTCGCGCTGCATTTTCTGCTAAGCACAAAGCCTCCTTCAGTTTTTTGCTAACCAGGATCCCTAATTTAGTTCTTGCTTCTAGATTTTGAGGTGTTTTTTTATCACCGACTTTAAGTTGCTTAACCCATTGACTTTTTATACCAAGACTAGCTCCCAAGGTCCAGTTTTCGACTTTTTTCCTAAGAGTAATTTCTAAATAAGGTTTAGTTTCAATCAGTCTAAGCGCTTCATCCAAAGTTAAATCATTAATCTTATTGATCAAAAGAGGCATCGGACCATCCGCTGTATAAGTGCCGTCGTCCTTTTTTTTGTAAAAGAGATCACGACCAGTTTGCTCCCACCATTTGAGAAATGGAAGGTCAAAAATATTGCCGCATCTTGAATAGGTATTTAAGACCAAATCCCAATCTTTTACACGAGCAATTTTCTGTTTGTCAATCTCTCCACCCGTCGCAAATCTATGTGCTAGTTGGTAACTAGGACTAATCAGAAGAAACCGAAAGAAATAATCATGCTCGTCATTGCTACGGCCATGTTTTAAGCGAGTTTGCTCGCTCATGTTCAGGTGTTTAGTGGTCATCGTGGATCGGAAAAACCTTATACGAAATGCTACCGTCATCATTTTATATAAGGGCAAATAGGTTGCAAAGGTTCTTAAATCCGCTCCATTGCTGCAACAAACAACAAAAAGTTGCTGCAATCGCTGCAAGGGTGTCTTGTGGTGTTCACTTAACCATGAACTAGGAGTTCTTTGATGACTAAAACTTTCGCATCCAAAATTACTGCAACTGATGAATTTGCCGCTGTTATGAATCCCACAGGCGCCGTACCTGCTGTGAGCAACGTGTTTCGACCCAAATTCGGCCAAGCCAAGTCCAGTGTCTCTAGCTTAACGGCTTTGACTCCCGGAGTTGAGCGTGCCGTTGGCGCAGCTGACCAATTGGCACAGGCCTACCAAAAACTTCGAGTTGAAGTTTTGGACCGCACTGACCGTGCGCTTTGGGAAATGCTTCAACAGGTCTATGGCTATGTGCAGCAAGTGGACGGAACAACCAATAAGCGTGATACACGCAATGAGTTAATCCGCAAAATCCAGATCCGTGACAACCAAGGAGTGGCCAGCAATGCCACCACCGAAGCTGTGGCGGTGCGATATGTATTCGCGGATCTCAGCCGTCAAACCCGTAACAACTACACCATCGCCATGGAAAAGGCACGTGCGCTTGACGTGCCAGTTGATGGATTTGCTGACTTTTTGGCCCAGCATGGCGGTGTGGGCGGGGTGGTCGAAACTGTGTTTGATCATGAAGCTAAGGAGCAGGCCACAGCCAAGAAGTTGGCAGATGCCAAAGCAGCAGAAAAAGCCACTCGCACACAGTTGATCACTAGGCTGTACTCAGTCATGGCTCACGAATCCAGCAACGAGTTGGCTTACTCGGGCGAAGTCACAGACTGGGTGCCACCAAATCCCAAGGTGGAAAAGTCCAAATCAAGCAGCGCATCCAAATCCGACGCAAGCTATGAAAAGGGCAACTTTGTTTTCTTTGTCACGGTGCGTAACCCTGAAACTGGAGGTTATCGCGTGGTGCAGGGCAATGTGTTTGATCAGGCATACGAGCAGCAGCTGTTGGCATCAATCGCAGAACGCATGGATGTGTCCATTCCAGAACTCAGTTCAGCTGTGCAAGGGTTAGAGCAGCGCATTGGTTTTGGTGCGCTAGCTGCCAATGATGTGGAGGAGCTGCAACAGGCTTGACAGGGCAGGGACGCTGGCACACCACCAGCGTCCAGATTCTGGACGCTCAATCAGCTGCACTTCTGCTGTTGCAGAGCTATCGGTCCAAAAAAATCACAAAAAAAATCATGAGGTCGAGAGGGATCGGGCTTGCTTCGCCTCTCTCACTTGCGGGTTGATATCGGGGTTTTTCTGGAAGCGAAGCTTCAATACTATAAGAGTGTAACTTTTTGAGTGCCAGCAATCGCCTGTGTCTGTAAATACACAAAGGAGGCCGAACATGCTGACCATCACTATAGATCCTGTTGTGCTTGCAGCGCTGCAGCAGAGTTTTCCAACTCCGCGCACATCCGCTCTCAAAGCACTTAACAAGTACAAAGCCCTGTTGGAAGATCTACTTTTTAGGGCTACCCTGCGCGGGCAAACCAATTACGAGCGGCTGCTCAACTGTTATTCAATTCCAGTGAGTGAACTTGTTCACAAAGGCCCACACATTGGCTACGACAAAGTTCGGCTGCACAAGTGGTTGAACGATAACAAGCTCGATCTAATTGAAACTGTTGAGAAAGGTAGCAATCTCACTGGGCGAGTCAGCATGATCAAGCTCACAGAGCTGGTGAGCATTCATCAGACGACTACTCAATTGCAGCAGGCTCTAGCAACCGTAAATACCGCTAAGCAGTTGAGTTCGGTCCTTTGTGATGATGCGCAGCGAAACAGTGATATCTTTTCTGCTCTCTATCCAGACTACTTTTCATATCTGGGGCCTGACCAGCGGCAGCAGGTATTTGATGTAGCCCCTGTAGACATTGCCTCGTTGGAAGCCTACATAGCTTGGCTGCATAAAGGTGCCACCATGATCTCGCACGGTCGTGTTCGCACATACACCGAGCAAGCTGAAGTAATTCTGAGTGTGGCTAGGCACACAGGTGGCTGGTTTCCACAGCGCAAAAAACTCAGTGCATTTGGACGAACCTACTACTCAGGTCTGAGTGTGCAAAACGTCAACAAACAACTGCGCCGTGCCATGCTAGGCAATTGCTGGGAATACGACATCAAATCAAGCATAGTGACCTGGAAGATGACGTTTGCACAAGAGCTCACCGACAAGCTTTATCCAACTAAAGAGTGGAGAAAAGTGTTCCGTTCGTCTTTGCTTTATCTAGAGGATCGAGCAGATTTCATGCAAGATGTTCGCCGAGCTGTGTTCGCAACTCCCACAACTTTGTCTAAAGAGTTTCAGGAGAAACTGATCAAAGAAGCTGTGACTGCAATAAGTTTTGGAGCTAGGGCCAAAGGAGTAGGGTGGTGTTCTCAAGACGGAGACTGGACTAACCCTGCCTTGGTTAGGATTATTAGAAACGGTGTGCAGCGTGCTGCATTTTTAAACAGCCCTGAGATTCAGCAGTTTATTCGTGAACAAGGCATGTTTGACAACTATCTTGCGGATGGTATGAAGCAAGAACTGCCCTTGTTGTATTACGGACCGTTAATCACTAGAAATGTCATGCCTAGTAAGAGCAAAGCAGTGGCTTACTTATATCAGCACGCAGAAGCGCAGTTAATGCAGACGGCTATTGATGTGCTGTCAAGGCATGGAATCAAACCCATTGCTCTAATTCACGATGCGTTTGTTACGCGAAATAAATTGAGCATGAATCTACGCGATGAAATACACCTCGCACTGCGGTCTAGTACTCAAAATAAGTTTTGGTCTATCAAGCCAACCAAGCTTGAAGGTTATCGCTATAACTCAATGAATTAAGGAAATTTGAAATGACAAAATACATCGTATCTGTACAAAAAACTTCAACTGATTTGTTGAATCAGTCGGACAGCAAAAAAGATATCGCCTCTGAAATCATTTCACACTTCTGTTGTGAAAAACATGGTGCGACTCAATTATCAGCTTTTGAAGCAGATAGCAAATTGGCTACATTGGCATTACTGGACAAATCTGCAATTGCATCTCTTGAAATCGACGACTTTACCGAAAAGCAATGGAAAAATGAAATATCAAAGATGTACAAGCGTGAGCAAGCAATTAACAAAGCTATCGAATCTTCATTTCACAATATCATGAGTGCAGCTATAGCATTTGAGCAAGTTTGTTTCGAAAGCACTATTTTTCATGAAGTCGAAATATGTGATGACCTTGATCTTGCTAACGCATTCGATGGAATTGGTACTTCAGCACATTTTCAAATATCCGAAATTGTAAGAAGCATATACAAAGTTAACTTTTTATAAAAATCAAAGATTTCTCTTTGGTAATTCGTTTGTAGATGAAAGTGACCTAAGGTCTCGAGTGGCCTTGAGTCGCTTTTGTCTGTCTCGTTCAATCGTTAGTGCATCGCTTGCACGGTCCTTTGCTAATTTGAGGCTAGCAATTCGCTGCTGTTCAGGAGTCGCAGTTTGATGACCAGTTGTTTCGGTGGTCAATACTTCACGCTCTTGAGCTGGAAATGATGCAATTGCGTGAAACCCATAGACGGCCTGAAGCAACCACTTGGCCTCACCCGCAGATACCGCACGAACCTGCGTTTTTATTAGTCGACTTGAGTTGCCAACTTGCGCTGCAACCATTGCTGTGTATGTTTTCATGCGTTTATTTATCCTGCATAAATACTTTATGCAAATGAGGATACACATGAAATTCAATACTGATCTTTATTGGGCCTTGGCTGAGGTATATCCCAACATCACAGTGCGCTCGCTCAGCAAAATGATGGGCAAGAGTGCAGGCTACTGGAGCAGCGTGAATTCGCAGCAACATGCTGTTGGCAAAAGTGCACTCGTCCATCTTCTGGACGCTTTAGAATGTCAAAAGATTCAAGCCCTCGAGGGAGGTGCTCGACTCCTAAAGCTAGATCGGGTGAGTGTGATGATTACCCAAGAATTGGTCACATGCTTTGATCTCAGCACAACCTAAAACTGTACGAGACAACCTTGGTGCCATGCCTTTCTTGATGCCAAACTATTGATAATTTGCAGTGAACTTCTATTTATTAATTCAAAATATTTTTTAAAGCACTAGCAGATTTGAAGATTGGAACTTTGGCAGAACTAATTTGTATTGGCTCTCCAGTTTTTGGATTTCTGCCCATGCGGGGAGAACGCTTTTTTACAGCAAAAGTACCAAATCCTGCTATGGATACCGGTTCTCCTTTTTTCAAACTCTTCGTGATGGAATTTAAAAAAACGCTGATTGCTCTAGTAGCGCCTGCTTTTGACAAGCCTGATTGGTCTGCAATATGCTCTACTAGTTCAGATTTATTCATGATCACGCTTTCAAGGTCATGTTCATAACTCTAAACAATTTGAGAAATTTCAGCGCTATGGAATTCCCTAGGTTAATGCTTTATGTCGATTTATGGCGTGCTATTTCGATAAATGCCAAATTCGCACACGTCGCGACAATAAAACTAGATTTACTTTGCTGCAAGTAGTGCAAATGACAGGGCTTTTTCTAACTCTGACACAGCTGCAGCAGCGGCCATTTTGTTCTTGGGTGTAGCAAACTCCACAGAGACGTTTTCTCCAGCTGTGACAGCGTGCACAGTGACCTTGCCTGCTGCACCAGTGTAAGTAAATGCCATCGTTACTCTGGGCAATATTTCATAAGGTTCTTGCGCCATACTCACATGCTGCTGCCCTATTTTTAAAACAGACTTGGGTAGATTCCAAACAGAATCAAACTTAGTCTCGTTTTCTGAGATGGCCTGCTTGACCACTTCTACTGCTACAGCACTGCCCACACGTGCAATTTCTGGCACTTCTGCGCTCAAATCCTCACCACGTTCTAAACGCGCCAGAAGTCGGCGATAAAAACTCTGTGCCTGCTGACTCTCTTTCATGCCAGAAATTGCCCTTTCCGCATGGGCGGTAAAGTAGTCGTGGAGGTATTGAGTCATGCTGAATATCCAGTCGTAGGTGGGCTAGGACAGTGTGAAGGGTTATTGAGGTTGGGGTGTGTGAGATTTGAGTCGTTGCTCAAAATCTTTTGTCAAACCAGGGCTTTGAACAATCAGCGGTGTCGTCATTTCTGTGCCCAATTGCACCAGGCTCAAGATGTTGTGATTCACGGTTTGAGCTGCCATGATGGCTTTGATTTCTGCGGTCTCAGCGCTGCCATCTGTAGACAATGTGCCTGCAAATTGGGTGGCTTTCATCAATGGTGTTAGGTGGCTGTAGTGTTTGCCAATCATGAGCACAGATGTACCCATCTGCTGAGCAAGATCGTGAATTGGGATGCCATCTAATAGGCGTTGCGTTGCGTAGTAGTGGCGAAGGCTGTAAAGACTGCGCTCCTTGTCCGTAAATGGACATTTCAGCAGTTCAGTTTCCTCCAAGTACTGTCTAAACGGCTTGTTCCAGTTGTCTGGCTCAGATCCATCAGCTAAACGGAACAGCTTTTTAGCCACTCTTTGACGCAAAACTTCCTCTAGTGGGATGTCACGTAAATCAGGACTAATTTGCCGCATCACTTCCAAAATGCGCCAGCAGCTGTTGTGAGCCACAAAGTTACGTGCTCCCAACTTGCCCTTTTGCAAGCGAATGTGCAGGATGGGCTGTCCGTCACGAACTTCTACATCAATGTGTCGCCACTCTAGGTTTTCAGATTCGGTACCAGCGCGCATGCCCGTAGCAGCGAGGAAGGGTACATATGCCTTGGCTAATACCTGCCTAATCATCCTAGTTTTGTCAGTACGGGAGTTTTCAATGAACTTGTCGCCCTGTGACAGCAATAACTCCAGCTCATCCTGGCTGAACTCCGCGCGTCGATCACTTTCAACTCCGGTGTTCTTGGTGCTGGGGCGATTGTGCTCAGTCAAATAGCCACGTTCAATAGCTTCGTCCATGACCAGGTTGAAAGCTGAGTTGTGATTGTTTTGAGCACTGCCAGATAACTCGCGTCCCACTTTGGCTTTGCGCCATGTGTGGAACTCGCTTACTGTTGCAGGCTTGATGCTGTCTACGTTGTAGTTGCCGTAGAAGGGGATCAAGTAAAGGTTTATGGCACTTACATAGTCCTTGGCAATGGGACGAGCTGTGCCTGCCTGAATCTCTTCATTCAAACGCCGAAGCACTACTTCTGCCACGGGCTTGAACTTCTTACTTATTACAGGTCTACCTTCTTCATGCTCAAAGGTAGCTTTCATCCACATACGCTCAGCAAGTTGGATGGCTTTGTCGACGTCAGTGGTCTGGACGCTTTTACGAAACCAGGTTTTTACGTCTTCTATCTTGTAATGTACTTGCCATTTACGACTGTTCTCGCGACGAACTATACGAATGAGTTCGGGCTTGACAACGATAGTTTGCAGGGATGGAACGCGCATGCATCAATTTTACAAGCGTCCAGAGTGAATGGTCTACCAATATTATGTGCAATATATGTGTAATTGACATAAAAAATAAAAACAACGCGTAAGTCGTTGTTTTTATTAGGTAAATGGCTCCTCGACCTGGGCTCGAACCAGGGACCTACGGATTAACAGTCCGGCGCTCTACCGACTGAGCTATCGAGGAATATTCGGTTGCTAGCAAAAAAGTACACAAAAATTCAGAGTCTTTAGGACTTAGAGCGACTGTGCTGTTTCGCTAAGCCTCGCATTGTAGCAAAAAATAATGCGAGTTTTCAACTGGCAGCAGCTTTTTTCTAAGTGATCTAACTAATTTCACCAGTCCTGCAAAGCTATTCAAAATCACTCAGCGTCAATTTACTGGACGCTTGAGCTGCACTGGACGGGTAGGGGGTGTCCAGATTCTGGACGTTTCGGGGTTGTCCAAGGTGAATTAGTCTTATCACTGTATTTGTGATGAAGCGACTTATTTGTTCTTTCGCATCATCCATTGCACTGTGCATGGTCGGTGTGGCAGGAGGTTTGAACCATGTGGCGCTTTGGAAATGTTTGTTGCTGCTCCTGCCTTTTGCCATGGAGGGTGTTTGGTTGGGACATCAGTTGGCACTGCGAATTCAAGCTGCTTTTCTCAAGCCCTTCATCTACAGTTTTTTATGTCTAATTGGCATTGTGCTGTGACCCAGAGGATTTGATGGCATCGCATTTTAGGCGCGTTGTAAGGGTCGAAAATTGCAGGTCAAAACCGTTGTGGCCTCAGAGCGTTGATATTCTTAGACAAGCTATGTCCGCCCGCAATTTCAGCCACCAAGCGGCCTGTAATGCCTGCCAAGGTAAGTCCGAGGTGACCATGGCCAAAGGCGTAAATGATTCTTTTGCTGTGAGGTGATTGACCAATGACGGGCAAAGAATCGGGCATAGAGGGACGATGACCTAGCCACGTGTCACCACTGGGGCCTAAGCCTTGAACCAATTGTCGAGTGACTTTTTCGATGACTTCAATTCGTTTGAGGTTTGGTGCGGCACCCAGCCCGCCTAAGTCAACAGTTCCGGCTGCACGAATGCCATCCATCATGGGCGTTATGTAAAAGCCATGTTCGGGGTAACAAGTAGGTGTTGTCAATAATTTCCCAGAGTCTGGAAACATCACATGGTAGCCACGCTCAGTGTTCAATAGAACCTGATCTTTTGGGTGTAATATTTTTTTTGACCATGCGCCCGCAGCCACCACCAATTGATCTGCACGCTCGCTGAGCATGCCATGAGCACTGAGTTGGACATGGTTGCCGTCAAGCACAATTTCATCAACGTGTTGACGAACAAATTGCCCACCTCGTTGAAGAATGCTCTTTGCCAAATTCTTCATGTAAACATGTGGGCTTTCTAAGCTGTATGCGTCTAAAAACAAGACACCTTTGTGATAAACGGGTGTGAGATGAGGCTCTCTTTCATAAATTTGAGCAGCATCGAGTGTTTTCATGCGAACGCCCTGGCTTGCTCGCAATTGAAGTCCGTATTGAGCCTGCTGGTATTTTTCTTCAGATTTATAAAGATACAGACACTCGCGATTGCGAATTAAATTTCGACTGCCACTTTCCTGAAGCAAAGGTGCAATGCCAGCTTCTGCCAACCGCAAGAGCTCCGCCAGTTCATTCACAATTTCTAGGACCCGGTCGGACTTGCTAGAGAGGATGAACTGCAAAAGCCAAGGTATCAATTCTGGAAAGTTGCGCCATTGAATGGAAAGTTGTGCAAGTGGGTTGGCCAACATGCTAGGCACATCCTTCAAAATACCAGGCATGGCGACGGGTGTGACAGCCCCGTAGGCAATGGAACAGGCATTGCCAAAACTGCATGAACCTCGGTAATCTATGTCTTCAAGTGGAGGATTGGGGTCAAAAACAGTGACTCGGTGGCCAGTCTTTAAAAGCCACAGTGCACATGAAAGTCCCACAGCCCCCGATCCAACAATCAAAACATGAAGTGAGCCCTGCGGCGACACAAGCGGCAAATCGGAAAGGGGCTTAGAAAACTGCATCACAGTTTTTTCGGCGGCAAGTATGATTGACTTTTAAAAACTGTCTAGCCACCTGTAGTAGCGAATGGAGGGCGCTAAAAACCAAGGGTTGCCCGTGTAAAACGGACGAGTTTGGAATGGCAATCCGTCTAATGCGGTATGCCCCTCTTTCAAACCCAATACTTGCTGTCCAATTCGCATGCCAAAGTAGCTTGAAGTCCCCACGCCTGCGCCGCAATAACCCATGGCGTAATGCATACCGTCATGTACGCCTGTGTGCATGAGTTCATCAAATGTGTAAGCCACAAAACCGCACCAAGAATGACTAATGCCCACATTTTTCAATTCAGGAAAAATTTCAGCCATGTCGTGGTGAAGTTTGGGGCCGCTCACACGCGGATCGGTTTCTTGATGCGAGACCCTACCGCCAAACAAAATGCGAGTTCGATCGGGAGACGATCGATAGTAATAAACAACGCGCCGCGTATCACTCACGATGCGATCTTTGGGAATCAGCTTGTCCATCAAACCAGGTGGTAAAGCGTCAGTGGCGATCATGTAACTGCCGATAGGTATGACACGTCGTTGCAGCCAAGGCGTGAGCTTGCCGGTATAGCCGTTGGTTGCAATGACGACATTTTTCGCCTTGATAACTCCCTTGGGTGTTTGTATTTCAAAGCCTGCGTTAGTTTTCTGAATACTTAAAGCAGGGCACCTGGAAATGATTTCAACCCCCGCTGAAACAGCGCGTTCAAGAAGCCCTTGATGATAGGCCGCTGGATCTACAGAGCAGTGCTGCTCATACACAACACCGCCCCAATAAACATCGGAGCCCAATTCTTGCCTTTGTTCTGATCGGGGAACAACATGCGCCTTGACTTCAAGCCCTTTGGGTTGATTGGCGATCTTCTTTGCAAGGACTTCGTATTGCTCTGCGTTGTGAGCTGCATGAAATCGACCCACTTGTCCAAAGTTGCAATCGATTTTTTCAGACACAACAAAATGCTGAATCCATTGCAATGAATTTTGACCTTCTCTGAGTATGTCAAACGCTTTTTTGGGGCCGTGCTGTTTTGACAGCGAGTCGTAGGAGGGCTTGATGCTGGTTGAAACTTGCCCACCATTTCGTGAACTGCACCCCCACCCTGAATCTTCAGCATCGATGACCAAGGTTGAGCGTCCACCTCGGGCAGTTTGCAGCGCTGCATGAAGTCCTGTGTAGCCAGCACCAATGACCAAGACGTCGACGGCACCAGGTAAAGCTTTGTCTTGCGCCGCAGGTCTGGGGGTTCTTTCCCACCAGTACGGGCTGAGTTTGCAGTTTTCCATGAGTTCAAGTGATGACATGAAATCAGATCCTTTGGTTAATCTTGATGAGCCGCTAAGACCATGTCTGCAGCTTTTTCTGCGACCATGAGGGTTGGGGCATTGGTGTTACCAGAAGTGAGCGTTGGAAAAATGGAGGCATCTACAACCCTTAAAGAGACAAGGCCATGAACTCGCAATTGCGAGTCTACAACTGCTTGCTCAATGTGATCTCCCATTCTGCAGGTGCTGACAGGATGGTAAACCGTCGATGCTCTTTCATAAATGTCTGCCATCATTTGATCAATGCTTTGCACTTTGGGGCCCGGCAATATTTCATGCTCAATGATGCTGCCAAGCGCCGAGGTGTTTGCCAACTTTCGAAGCCATTGAGCTGCAAGCAGCATGGCAGCTTTATCTGCAGGGGTAGAAAGAGAGTTCGGCAAAATGGTGGGGGCGTCTTCTGGCCGGGGGCTTTGAATGTTGATGCTGCCGCGACTTTCAGGACGACACGGTTGAGCACTCAGCAAAAATCCTGGAAAGGCATCGGGTGCTGTCAACTCTCTTTTACCTGGCGTAGCTTTCAGGTAGCTAAGGGGTGAGAAATAAAGTTGCAAATCTGGGTGCTCAGATGTTTCAGTTGATTTGCAAAAACCGCCGCCTTGGTTAATGCTCAATGACAGAGGGCCGCGTCGCTGTGTGACGTATTGAAGCCCTGCCCAAAATTTGCCCCAAGCGCTACCCAACTGATTGTTCAAGGTGGGTACTTTGGCTCTGTAAAGATAGTCAATGCACAAATGGTCTTGCAAGTTTTGCCCTACAGCAGGGCTGTGAATGACCAAGGGGACGTTGAATTTTTGCAAGAGGTGTCCTGGCCCTACGCCCGACAATTGCAGTATTTGCGGCGTATTGATGGCGCCTGCAGAAAGGATGACCTCTCGTTGTGCACGAACACTGAGTTTGTGGCCGTTTTGGATGTATTCAATGCCCACTGCTTTTTGTTCCTCAAAAAGGACGCGAGTGACATGTGCATGCGTGATGACTTTTAAATTGGCGCGCTTAAGGGCAGGTTTGAGATAGGCGCTGCTTGCAGATTCTCGAAAACCATTTCGTGTGGTAATTTGATTGATGCAGACGCCTTCTTGAGAGTCCCCATTGATGTCGGTAGTTCTTTGTATGCCCAACTCTTCGCCAGCTTTTAAAAATTGCTCACACACTGGGTGGACTTGTTTGGACACATCGCTCACGTGCAGGGGGCCGTCAACACCCCTTGATGCGCTGGGTCCGTGGGGGCTGTCTTCTAGCTTTTTAAAATAAGGCAAAACGTCTTGATAGGACCAGCCCGGGTTGCCCAAATTGGCCCAATCATTGAAGTCACGCGCTTGGCCTCTGATAAAAACCATGGCATTGATGGCACTGGAGCCCCCTAAGACCTTGCCCCTCGGCCAATAAGCGGATCGATGATTCAATTGCGGATCTGGCTCTGTCTGATACATCCAATTGACGCTTGGATTGTAAAAAGACATGCCATAGCCAATGGGGACTTTCAACCAAAGGCGTTGATCACTGCCCCCCGCCTCAAGCAACAAGACGTTAAATCGCCCGCATGCTGAAAGTCGATTGGCCATGACGCAGCCTGCTGATCCGGCGCCCACAACAATAAAATCGAATTCGGTCAAAGTTTTCAACATTTAAACGCTCAGTTTTTCACGGACATTGGTCTGGTGGAAAGGTCCGTTTTGAAGATATTTGCAAACCACAAGATGAGACAGATCTTAGGAAGTTCTCAATTTGTGGTGATTTTCAAGGACGCTTGCCAAAACTTCGACCCCTACTTGAATTTGATGCGGGTTGACCCCCCCAAAGCCTAAAACCAAACCTTGCGTTTTGAGGGGCGCCAGGGCAAATCTGCCCAAAGGGGAGGCGGTGACATTGAGATGTTCGGCTGCCTTAGAAATTTCAATTTCTGACAGATTCCTAGGCAAGTTTGCAATCGTGTGAAGTCCGCTTCGCGTTGTTTCGACTTCCAGCAGGCCGTTTAGTTTTTGCTGAGCCACTTTAATCAAGGCCTCATGTCTTTCCTCGTAAATGAGTCGCATGCGTCTAACGTGTGAAGAGAAATGGCCTTCGTCAATGAATTCAGCCACCATCGATTGTGTGTGAGACGGCACACCTTGGAGATAGTTGTACATGATGGTTTGAAAGGTGTCGACCAAACTGTCAGGCACTAACAAATAGCCAAGCCGCAAAGCAGGAAAAAGGGATTTGCTGAAGGTGCCCACATAGATGACTTGTCCTGTAGTGTCCACACTTTTGAGGGTGGGGGGTGGATGGCTGCCAAAGAAAAATTCACCGTCATAGTCATCTTCAATGATCCAAGCTTTGGCCTTTTCAGCAGCACTGAGCAACGCAAAACGGCGCTCTAAACTCATGACGCAACCCATGGGCTGTTGGTGCGAGGGGGTGACAAAAGCCAATCGAAATTCAGGGCACATTCTTAATGCGTCATCGACCCTCAAGCCTTCGCTGTCTACGGGGACGGGAATGAGATTGGCACCGCATGCAATCAAGCTGTTCCTGGCGCCAATGGCCCCAGGATTTTCAAACCAAACATTCTCGCCAGGATTGACCAAAGTGGAGCCAATCAAATGGAAGGCTTGTTGGGCGCCGCTCACAATGAAAATTTGCTCAGGCTCGCAAGAGATGCCTCTGTTGACCCGCAGATGGGAGGCGATGGCACGGCGCAATTGAGCCGCGCCGTTGGGGTCTCCATAGCCCATAACGTCTTCGCGTGACCCGCGCATGTATTTCGCGGAGAGTCTGGCCCATTGCGCCATTGGAAAAAAATCGAAAGCTGGCAGCGCGGTGGTAAAGGCGCGAGGTGCGTGAGGGAGTCTTTTGCGATCACTGAAACGAAGAAAGGCTTGCCCCATCAGTTTGGACAACTGAGGAGCTCGTTGGTCTTGCTGCGCGGTGTGTTGGGCAACGGGTTTGGGCCGTTCGGCACTCAGCGCCTTGCTGACGTAAGTGCCAGCCCCTGTTTTAGAAGTGACCAAGCTTTCAGAGGTTAGCCGGTCGAAGACTTCAATGACCGTGGTTCTGGAAATGCCCAAATCTTTGGCCAAGATTCGGGTTGCAGGCAAACGCTCACCTGCTAAAAATCCACCCGCCAAAATCAATTCGCGCATAGCCACATAGAGTTGGGTGCTGATGGGTTGGTGCGAATTTCTGTCAAATTTAATTGAAAGTAACAAAGAACCGCGAGCACGTTTGACCATCATTAACCTCCTTCATTTTTCAAAATGGTATCACTCATTGTTCAAAATGGACCTTCTGGCCCTACCAATGCCTTGAGATCATTTGTGCATGAAAATCAAACGCATCGAAACCTTCAGTGATCTCTTTGTTGGTTTTACAAGAGTCACGGCAGAAGACGGGTCTCAGGGGTGGGGGCAAGTGTCCACTTACCACTCAGACATCAGCTCACTCATCTTGCACCGACAGGTTGCACCCTACGCCTTGGGGCATGACATTCATGACATGGCCGGCCTAATGGCCTTGGTACCCGAAAAAGAACACAAGTTCCCAGGCTCCTATATTTACCGCGCCATGGGTGGTGTAGAAACCGCAGTCTGGGACTTGTTGGGCAAGATGCAAGGAAAGCCTGTTTGTGAATTGCTGGGAGGCCATGTCAAGCCTCTCAGAGCCTATGCATCCTCCATGAAACGCGACATCACTCCCAAAGATGAAGCACGCAGAATGCAAGAACTTCAAGCGCGTGATGGCTTTACCGCCTTCAAATTCAGGGTAGGCGCCGAATGCGGAAGAGATCAAGACGAGTGGGTAGGCCGAACTGAAGAAATCGTCCCAACCATGCGCAAAGCACTGGGAGATCAAGCTGAGTTAATGGTCGACGCCAACAGCTGCTACTCACCGGTACGTGCAATACAGGTGGGCAGAATTTTGGAAGCCAATGGGGTTGCGCATTTTGAAGAGCCCTGTCCTTACTGGGAGCTAGATCAAACTCGAGAAGTCCGAGAAGCTTTAAGTTTGGATGTCACTGGCGGCGAGCAAGATTGCTACATGCCAATGTGGAAGCACATGATTGATTCAAAGGTTGTTGACATTGTGCAGCCCGACGTTTGCTACATGGGCGGCATGCTTCGCAGCATGCAAGTGGCACAGATGGCGCATGCGGCCGGGCTTCCTTGCACACCGCACAGCGCCAATTGGTCTTTGGTCACGTTGTTCACCATGCATTTGCTGTGCGCTATTCCCAATCCTGGCAAGTATTTGGAATTTTCCATAGAAGGTGCCGATTACTATCCTTGGCAGGAAGGTTTGTATGTGCAATCGCCTTACAACATCAAGGACGGCATGATTGCGCTGCCTGAAGGGCCTGGTTGGGGGGTCGAGATCAACCCTAATTGGTTAAGTCGCGCTAACTATCAGGTCAGTGAGGTCAAGTAGATGAGCTTTGACCTCGCCACAAGCGTTCAGAACTATTTGACAACTGGCAAGGTCGAGGGACTGCCCAATGCGCTCTTTATGGAGGGACAATCTGTTGCAGCAGAAAGCCGCCAAATGATGCCAACCTGGGATCCTGGTAAGGGTCGTGTTTTTTCTGAATTCGCCTCAGGTCAATCGGAAGATGTCGACCGTGCCGTTTCGTCTTCACAAAAAGCACTGACAGGTGAGTGGTCGCGTTTCACGCCCGCGCAAAGAGGAAAGGTTTTGAGAAATGTGGCTGAGCTGATTCGCAAGAACGCTCACAGGCTGTCTTTTGTGGAGGCTCTCGATTCAGGAAAGCGCTTAGATGAAGCAATGGGTGACGTGGCAGGTGCAGCCAACTGTTTTGATTACTATGCTGGTGCGTGCGACAAATACCAGGGCATCAGTATTCCACTTGGGCCCGATTACGTGGCTTACACCTTGAATGAGCCTTTGGGCGTCACGGCCCACATCATTCCTTGGAATTACCCGCTGTCCACTGCGGCCAGAGGCATTGCACCAGCGTTGGCTGCTGGCTGCACCGTCATTGGAAAACCTGCAGAGCAGACACCCTTAACAGCCTTAATTTTGGCTGAGTTGTGCATTGAAGCGGGTTTGCCAAAGGGTGTTTTCAACGTGATTACAGGCACGGGGAAGGCCGCTGGAGCGGCATTGGTCAAACACCCTGGCGTTGATCACATTACCTTCACCGGTTCTGTGACCACCGGCATCGATGTGATGCGGGAAGCCGCGTCTAACATCACACACTTGCTGTTGGAGTTGGGTGGTAAATCACCCATCGTTGCATTGGCCGATTGCGATCTAGAACTCACAGCCAACAATGTGGTCGCAGGAATTTTTGAAAATGCGGGTCAGATCTGCTCAGCGGGTTCGCGCTTGCTTGTGCATGACGCCATCCACGACGCGTTGGTTGAAAAGGTTTTGAAAAAAACCCAAGCCATTCAATTGGGACACGGCCTTAGAAATTCAGGCATGGGCCCCGTCAATTCTGAGGTGCAATTAGAGCGCATTGCTGGTCATGTTGACTCCGCCAAATCAAGAGGAATTCAAGTGCTTTGCGGTGGCAGCATCGGAGCAGACCCCCTCTCCGGACTGGGTTGGTTTTACGAACCCACGTTATTGGATCGAGTGCCCTTGCATGATGCTGCTGTGCAGCAGGAAATTTTCGGACCCGTCTTGTGTATTCAAACATTTGTCGACACTGAAGAAGCCGTTCATTTGGCAAATGGCACGCAATTTGGCTTGGTGGCAGGGGTTTTCACCAAGGACTTGAGCGCAGCACACCGACTGGCTCAACTGATCGATGCCGGACAAGTTTATGTGAATGAGTATTTTGCGGGAGGTATTGCAGTGCCTTTTGGTGGCAACAAACACTCTGGCTTTGGTCGCGAGAAAGGGCTAGAGGCGGTGGGGAGTTATTGCAAAACCAAAAGTGTGGTGGCGAGAATTTGAGCTTGCGAATGTGGTGTTGAATTGGTATGGTCGAGTTTCGATAATGGCACTTTTGAGGATGCCAATCAATTTCTACAGTTGCAAACTGGTGCTAATCAAAAAATTTCGCTTCTGGTTGGTTTTCATGTCTTTTTAATCAAGGGAGAAATGCAATGTTGAGTCAGCAAATTTTTAAAAAAATAGTATCGGCCAGTGCATTGGTTGCAGCCATCGCATCGGCGGGCTATGCCAATGCTCAATTGACAATTGTCTCCTTCGGGGGAGCGTACCAAGAAGGTCAAAGCAAAGCTTTGTTCCAGCCTGCAGCAAAAGCCTTGGGTATTACCGTTAAGGAAGAAACCTACACGGGTATTGCAGACTTGAGGTTGAAAGTAAAAGCCGGTGCAGTAACGTGGGACATTGTTGCCAGTGGATCGGGCAGTGCAGCCCGCGCTGGGGCGGAAGGCTTGCTTGAGTCTTTAGACTACAAGACCATTGATGTGTCTTCATTTGCACCGGGCTACACGCAAGAGCATTGTGTCGGTGGTGATGTATTTTCTACGGTGCTAGCCTGGAACACCAAAACGTACGGTAAAAATGGTCCTCAAAGCTGGGCTGACTTTTGGGACGTGAAAAAATTCCCTGGTAAGCGTTCTTATCGCAAGGGTGTTGCCGGCGCTCTCGAGCCTGCATTGATGGCAGATGGTGTGCCTCCTAACAAGGTCTATGAGGTGCTATCAGCGCCGGGTGGCATAGAGCGTGCCATTAAGAAAATCAAAGAACTGAAACCTCATATTGCCGTTTGGTGGTCATCGGGCGCGCAACATGCTCAACTGATGAAGGATGGCGAAGTGGACATGGTCACAGGATGGAATGGCCGTTTCGATGTGGTCGCCAAGGACGGCGCGCAAGTTGCGTACACATTTAACCAAGGCTTGTTAGATTACGACTGCTTCGGCGTGGCCAAGGGTGCGCCCAATAAAGCCTTGGCTATGAAATTCTTGAATGAAATTAGCAAGCCTCAATACCAGGCTGAATTCACCAAGTACATCACTTACGGACCGACCAATAAAAAAGCCTATGAAGGCACGGCGATTAGTCCCGCATATGCCAAAACTTTGCCTTCGCATCCAGACAATTCGGTCAAACAAGTGCCGATTGATTTAGCTTGGTACACCAAGTTTGAAGGTCGTGCCTCTGAACTTTATCAAAATATGCTGACTGAATAATTTTTGAAGATTGCCTGTGAAAAACGCCTCTCTACCAATTTCCATTGAAAATATTACAAAAAAGTACGGTTCAACTTATGCTTTAGATCATGTTGATTTGGAAATTCGAAGTGGTGAGTTTTTAACCTTGCTGGGGCCTTCGGGCTCTGGCAAGACCACGTTGCTAACGGTATTGGCAGGCTTCACTCGCCCTGATGGTGGCAGTCTGAGGTTTGGCGATGCAGAGATGGTGTGTGTGCCGCCACATCAACGCGATGTGGGCATGGTTTTTCAAAATTACGCCTTATTTCCCCATATGACTGTGGCAGAAAATGTGGCGTATCCTCTGAAGATCAGGGGTGTAAAAGGGCTGCAAGCCCAAGAGCGAGTCGAGCGATCGCTCGAGATGGTTCGATTGGGGGGCTACGGAAAACGCGGCATTGACCAATTGTCGGGCGGTCAAAAGCAACGGGTGGCGCTTGCCAGGGCCATGGTCTTTGAGCCTCGCATCATGCTCATGGACGAACCGCTTTCTGCGCTAGACAAACAATTGCGCGAGCACATGCAAATTGAATTGCGGCAGTTGCATGAGAAATTAGGCATGACGACGGTCTATGTGACGCATGATCAGCGTGAAGCCTTGACCATGTCAGATCGAATTGCAGTAATTAATTTCGGCAAAATCATGCAGCTCGATACGCCGCGGGCCATTTACGAAAGACCTCTGAACAAATTTGTGGCAGAGTTCATTGGTGAATCTACATTTGTGCCTGTGCAAATTGAAAAGGGTTTTGCTAAGTTTTCAAATTTCTCTTTCAAGACCCTTCTCAACGACTCTCGTCATGGCTCTGCACTTCTCATGCTTCGGCCAGAACGTCTTAAGGTCTTAGGGGAGCAAGAATATTTAAACGCTGAGTTCAATGAATTTTCAGCTCAATTGGTTCATGTGGTTTATCAAGGTGACAGTTCTCTGCTGGAAGTGAAGCTGCCCAACGCGGCAGTGGTTCAGGTTCGCATGAATTCAATTGAATTGCAAAACCATCAAAACCTGTTACCTGGTGCATTGCTTCGAATTGCTGTGTCCATACAGGACACAGTGGTTTTAAGCGCAGAGGGGGGCACTTCTTGAACGAATTGCCCAATGCACTGGCGCTAAAGCGCGCTGACAGCATTGAGCGGCTGTGGCTGCTGGGCTTGGTAACCCCTGCCATGGTGCTCATTGTGGTCACCATGGTTTTGCCAGTGGGTTGGCTTTTTTACCTGTCATTGTTGTCAGATACCGGTGCTTACACCACTGAACACTATGTGCGCATGTGGGAACAACCTTCCTACATGAGAACCTTTCGGGCAACATTTGAGGTGAGCATCATGACCACCGCAATTTGCCTTGTCATTGGCTACCCTTTGGCTTATTTTTTATCGGAGTTGCCCAAGCGTGCGGCCAACCTTTGCATGATTGCGGTGCTTTTGCCTTTGTGGACTTCGTTGTTGGTTCGTACTTATGCGTGGCTTGTGTTGTTGCAACGCAAGGGGCTGATTAACAATTGGGCCATTGAATTGGGTTTGTGGAATGAACCAATTGCTTTGGTTCACAACATGTTGGGCACACTCATTGGAACGGTCCATGTGATGTTGCCCTTTTTAATTTTGCCGCTGTACTCCTCCATGCGGGCCATCGACCGAAATTATCTTCGTGCTGCCGCCAATTTAGGGGCTAGCCCCCTGAAAACATTTTGGTCCGTCTTCTTTCCATTGGCTCTGCCGGGCATGGCCACTGGCGCTTTGATTGTTTTCATCTTGTGCCTTGGCTTTTATGTCACGCCTGCCGTACTGGGTGGAGGCAAAGTCATCATGGTCTCGAGTCGAATTGCCAATGACATTGAAATCTTCTTCAATTGGGGTGCTGCCAGTGCGTTGGGGGTGGTCTTACTGGCCATGACAGCCGTATTAATTTGGATTTTCACGAGGCTCTTGAAAATATCCAACCCCATGAATCAGGTGGTCGAAGCATGACGTGGTTAAGCCAGCCTGCGACAGATACCCAAATTACGCACCGGTCTCGGTTGTGGCTTTATGCCGTGGCCATTGTGGTGATGATTTTCTTGGTCATTCCAACTTTGTTGGTGGTGCCTATGTCATTTTCAGCTTCTCAGTATTTGGAGTTCCCACCCAGAAAATGGTCTTTCAGGTGGTATGAGGCTTACTTTAACTCTGCGGCTTGGATGCAAGCAACAGCCACTTCCTTGAAGGCGGGTTTGCTCACCGCATTGGTCGCAACACCATTAGCTACCATGGCTGCCTATGGCCTGCACACATCTCGCTTTAAGCATGTGAACTGGATTTGGATGTTGTTACTGACACCAATGGTAGTGCCTGTCATCTTGATCGGAATTGGCGTTTTCTACGCCTATGTGAAACTTAAATTAGTGAACACCTTGCTGGGCTTGGTATTGGCCCACTGCATGCTGGCCATTCCCGTGGTGATGTTGGTGGTGGGCTCAGCGCTTAAATCTTATGACATGGACCAAGAGCGAGTTGCTCGGAGTTTGGGTGCTTCACCGGTTTATGCTTTTTGGTCGGTGACCTTGCCTCAAATTAAGTTCTCCGTTGTATCGGGTGCCGTCTTGGCATTCTTAACTTCTTTTGATGAAATCATTGTGGCTTTATTTGTCTCTGGAGGGGATAACTCGACACTGACGCGCAACATGTTCAACGCTTTGCGAGATCAGGTAGACCCCACCATTGCCGCTATTTCGACACTCATTGTATTGATCACTTCAATTCTTCTGATTTTGACGCAATACATTGGGCAACCAAAATCAGATTGAAAAACTTTTATCCTATTGGAGTTGATTGATGAGTATCCAAAGATTTGAAACTGGCAAACGTTTGTCCGAAGCGGTTGTCTTTAACGGCACTGTATATCTAACAGGTCAAGTTGCAAATGACAATTGCGCGCCTAACATTTACATTCAAACTCAACAAACATTAGCGAGCATTGACCGCATCTTGGCAGAAAATAAAAGCGATAAATCAAGAATTTTGATGGCCACTATTTACTTGACCAACATGGATACTTTCGCAGACATGAACCGTGCTTGGGAGGAGTGGGTGGTGCCAGGTTCAACGCCCGCTAGAGCCACAGTAGAGGTGTCGCGATTGGCTGGAAAAGAATACGGCATAGAAATTAGCGTAACCGCAGCCCAGCACGCCACCTAGTTAAGAATTGCGCCCAAATGCTAAATGGGCGAGATGATTTTTTCAACTAGCACCGCCAAATTTTGCCCCGCAAGGACTTGCCTAATTAAACCGTGGGCGTAGAGCATGCCGCTGGATTGAAAGTACACAGGCTTGGGTTCTAGGTGGGGTCTGTCTAAGTGATGCATCCAACCTGCCAGTTGTCCTTTTTGAATCTCATCACCTAATGCGAAGTGCCCTTCGAAATAGCCGTCCATCGGGGCGAAGACATAGGCTTGCGTGCCATGTATACGCGTCCATTGCGTTTTTTCGCCTCGACAAGTTTTAATATTTGGCAAAATCCCAGTGTGTTTGAGCACTCTGTGCGTGGCTTACCGTGTGGCCCGAACAGAGTCTGCAGTGGCCCAACCGTCCATGCCCATTTCGGCTGCAAACATGGGAATGCCCTTGAAGGTGACATACCCTGCAGAGGTTCGGTGGTATCCCATGTTGCTGGTCTTGAGGTGTCCAGAGCACTTGTCGAATTAATTATTGGTTGATTAATTTAAATAAGAAAATTAATCTGAAAATATGGTTTGTTACTATTATTTAATATGTTCGAAATTAATGGACTTGATAATCTAATTAATGAATAAATTGAAAGCGTCCAGAGCAAATTAATGATTAATTCAAACGACCTTTAAAATAAACTGTGTAATATATGTGTAATTGACAAATTACCTTAATTAAATTTCATAACCCATTGTTTTTAAACGAAAAAAAGCCTCTTCAAATTTCTTGAAAAGGCTTATTTGTGGATTAACAGTCCGGCGCTCTACCGACTGAGCTATCGAGGAATATTCGGTTGCTAGCAAAAAAGTACACAAAAATTCTGAGTCTTTAGGACTTAGAGCGACTGTGCTGTTTCGCTAAGCCTCGCATTGTAGCAAAAAATAATGGGAGTTTTCAAGACTCTTCAGATTTTTAGGGCAGGGACGAAAAAAATGAGCCAAGCTCATAGGGTGGCCTAACTTGTTTATTCAAGGCCGCTGTGGCGCGCGACAAAACCGCTGTTCCCGAATTTCGGTACCCCATTGATTCCCTAAGTTCTCTTCAGCTAACTTGAAGCCATTAGCTTCATACAAATGCCGTGCAGCGTGAAGCCCGTTGAACGTCCACAACTGGGTTTCTTTACCCCTTGGCGTCGACAAATTGAAGGGCTTGGGTCAGCAATTGACCACCAACACCTTTGCCTCTAAACCTGTCGTCCATGATGAACCAACGTAGATGAGCCGTGTTGTTTCCCAAATCTTCACCGTCAATGGCAACAGAGCCAATAATTTGCTGATCTTGTATGGCCAGCCATATCTGATTATTGGGGTGATGTAGCCGATCACAGAATGAAGCCAAGCCAGCTGCAACGACTGACTCAAAGCGTTGTCCAAAACCTGCAAAGGGCGCGTAATACGCAATGTGCATGTGGGTAATTCGTCCTATGAGGCCAGCTCGATAGCCTGATGAAATTTGTATCTCACTCATGCTGATCGATTTTCATAGCGCTTTTTTTC
>JACCDW011246154.1_pt1 | contig 23712 bp, 20 predicted proteins | sample 7449781 | NCBI WGS metagenome assembly JACCDW01 (sample SAMN15323449, study PRJNA562643) | freshwater metagenome | isolation source: river surface water | place: USA:Blue River Watershed | collected 2017-08-18
ACCACCGACTCACGGATTTTCAGTCCGATGCTCTACCAACTGAGCTATATCACCATCCTTTTAAGTGTTGCAAATGTAGAAAAATGAGGATTCTCTACAAATCCTTTTCAGAAAAAATAGACCCAAAATTTGTAAAAACTAGTTAATACTATCAATATGAGCATTTTACCACAACTTGCGTTTGTCCTAATTCTCGGTGTTGCGGGCTTTATCTTGGGTAAAAGGATTCAATTTCTTCGAAGAAACATCCTACTAGGCAAGGCAGAGACCCGAAATGATCAACCCGAAAATCGTTGGAAAGCCATGCTTCTTGTTGCTCTTGGTCAGCAAAAAATGTTCAAACGCTGGGTGTCTGCATTTTTGCACCTGTTGATTTATGTGGGCTTTCTTGTCATCAACTTGGAAGTTCTGGAATTTGTGCTCGATGGACTGTTGGGTACCCACCGACTCTTTGCTCCACTTTTAGGTGGTGTGTATACGGTAGCGATTAATGTATTTGAATTTCTAGCCGTTGCGGTATTGGTGTCTTGTGTAGCTTTTTTGGTGCGCAGAAACGTGATGAAAGTGGAGCGCTTTACCAAACCAGAATTGAAAGGCTGGGCATCGTTGGATGCCAATTTGATTTTAGTGATCGAAATCATTCTCATGTTTGCCATTCTGACCATGAATGCCACAGATCAGATTTTGGCTGGCCGAGGAGATGCACATTACCTCGTGCTGGGCCCTCTTTTCTTCAGTAGCTTTCTTCAGCCGCTCTTTGAGGGTCTTTCGACGGGTACTTTGGTGGTTCTAGAGCGTGTAGCCTGGTGGTTTCATATTGTAGGTATTTTAGCTTTTGCCGTATACGTAACCTATTCCAAGCACCTCCATATTTTCTTGGCCTTCCCCAATACGTGGTATTCTAATCTGAAGCCAAAAGGAGAAATGGTAAATATGCCCGAGGTAACCCAAGAAGTGAATATGATGCTTGGAATTCCTACCGAAACTCCTGCTGAAGCCCCTGCAGAAATTGGAAGGTTTGGAGCCAAAGACATCAATGACCTAAGTTGGGTGAACGTGCTCAATGCCTACTCCTGCACCGAGTGTGGTCGTTGTACTTCCGAGTGCCCGGCAAACTTGACTGGCAAAAAACTTTCCCCTCGCAAAATCATGATGGATGTTCGCGACCGAGCCGAGGAGGTAGGGAAAAGCATAGATTCAGGAGGACCAGGGCTTGCAGACGGAAAGTCGCTCTTGGGAGATTACATCAGTAAAGAAGAGATCAATGCCTGCACCAGTTGCAATGCCTGTGTGGAAGCTTGTCCAATAAACATTGACCCGCTTTCCATTATTCTACAGATGCGCCGCTATGTGGCCATGGAAGAGTCAGGCACTCCTGCACAGTGGAATTCGATGTTCCAGAATATGGAAACGAGTTTTTCCCCTTGGAAATTTAGTCCATCTGATCGCTTCAACTGGTCCGAAAAAGTAAAAGAAGAAGAAATAAAGTAAGGAATGCCTGAACGCCCTTTTTGTTTTGCATCTTGTATCTAACGCCTAGTATCAAAAAAATGTCTACCTACCAAGTTCCTACTATGGCCGAAATGGCCGCCAACTCCCAAACCCCCGAAGTTTTATTTTGGGTGGGCTGTGCAGGGTCCTTTGATGAGCGCTACAAAGCGGTGACCCAGGCTTTTGTAAAAATATTGAATAAAGTAGGGGTAAGTTTTGCCGTACTGGGTCCAGAAGAAGCCTGTACAGGTGATCCCGCTCGAAGAGCAGGCAATGAATTTCTTTTCCAGATGCAGGCAGTAGCCAACATTCAGGTGATGAATGGGTACGCGGTAAAAAAAGTGGTGACTGCCTGTCCCCATTGTTTCAATACCATCAAAAACGAGTACCCTGCCTTGGGCGGTACTTATGAAGTAATCCACCACTCTGAGTTTCTACAGCAGCTCATCAACGAAGGGAAAGTTACCCTCCAAGGCGGTGGGGAGTTTAAGGGAAAAAAAATCACTTTCCACGATTCCTGTTACCTAGGACGTGCCAATGGAGTTTATGAAGCACCACGCGAGGTAATCAAAGCATTGGATGTGGAGCTAGTAGAAATGAAGCGCTGCCGTACCAAAGGACTTTGCTGCGGAGCTGGGGGCGCACAAATGTTTAAAGAGCCCGAAGCAGGAAAAAAAGACATCAATATCGAGCGCACGGAAGAGGCTTTGGCTACAGGAGCATCCACCATTGCCGTAGGCTGCCCTTTCTGCCTTACCATGATGACCGATGGCGTTAAAAACAAGAATCGGGAAGCCGATGTTCAAGTGGTAGATCTGGCTGAGTTGCTTGCCAAGGATATGGGAATTTAATTTTAACTTTTGAATCCTATTGGCCCTTTTTGTCGTTAAGCAGAAAGGGTTTTTCTTTGAAGAATAAATACAACACCATGTATCTTCCCTTTGACCAACTACCAGACAGTTCCCGGGTCTGGGTTTACGTTTCCCCTCGTAGTTTTACAGCGGACGAACAGGTATTGATTCAGTCAAGCCTAATCGATTTTTGTGGGGAATGGGCTACCCACGGCAGGGGGATGCCTACTTCCTTTGTGATTTTGCACGAGCAACTCATCGTACTTGCTGTGGATGAAAGCCAGTTGGGAGCCTCGGGCTGTTCCATTGATTCTTCTGTGCGTGCCTTACGAAATTTAGAGGAGCTCCTAGGGGTCAATTTGGTAGATCAAGGCAAACTCACCTTAAGAAATCAAGCTGGTCAGCTTCAGGTGTTGCCAGCGCTTGGGATTAAATCCAGAATCAGCAGCGGGGAAATTACTCCAGATCTTGAAGTGATTCAACCTCAAATTCACACCAAAGCCGATCTTTCTGAACTTTGGATACCGCTTTCAAAAAGTTGGCTTAGCACCTATTTTCCAAATTAAATCCCCATATTCACTCCTAGACTTCACTTGCTGTCCGATGAAATCCATTTTTTATGCACTAGCTCTTTTTATGCTGCTCTTGCTTGGGGCTTGCAAAAGCCTTTTTGAAAAGGGAAATGAACAGTATCTCTCGGGTCACTACCAGTATGCCATTACCACCTTCAATCAGGTATTGGCCAAGGACTCCAGTAACCTAGCTGCCCGCCGACTGCTAGCGGAAAGCTACCGACTTTCGAATCGCATCGAAGCTTCCTTACCCCATTACCAAAAATTAGCTAAAGAAGATCCCAACTACAACACCCATTTTTTCTTAGCTCAAAGCTTGAAGGCCAACCAAAAGTGGGCGGAGGCCAAACTTGCTTTTGAAGCTGCTGCTGCGTCCACTTCTGACGAGCGTCTTCAAGCGCGCGTCAAGCAGGAGCTTGCTATCTTGCCCAAGGTGGAACAAATTACCAATTATTACGCCAACTACCAGTTGGTCAACTACAACGAGTTAAATACTCCAAGTGCTGATTATGCTCCTCTGATCAGTGAGGAATTTCTATATTTTACTTCAGGAAGGGCTTCTTCGCGATTCTATCCCGCTACAGGAACGGGTTACCACCAACTCTTTCGAACCAGAGCCCAAGGGCTAAAAGTAGATGCTGCTGGGGTGGAGCTCTTGCCAGAATTTGAAAATGAAGAAGGACTCAATCAAGCAGCTTTGGCCATCAGCCCTGATGGAAATACGCTAATCTATGCACGCGGAAACTCCACCTCTCCAAAGGATTATCCGGAAACCATGCTCTTTGTGTCCTACTTTAGAGGTGCAGGATTTACCCAACCTATCTGGATGCCGGTTAATGAGGAGGACAACTGGTGGAATTCTACTCCTGCATTCTCTAGTGATGGTTCCGAACTTTACTTTGCTTCCAATCGACCTGGAGGATTTGGAGGGATTGATTTGTACAGAGCAACCAAACTTGCCAATGGGGATTTTGGCAATGCCGTCAATCTTGGGCCTACCATCAATACTGCTGGTAACGAATTATTTCCTCGTCCAACCAAGGATGGAAAATTTTTCTTTGCTTCGGATGGACATCCAAGCTTAGGAAAATTGGACCTTTTTGTAGCTGAAAAAAATCAGGATGGAGTACAAGTCGTCAGCAATTTAGGCCCTAGCTTCAATAGCCAAGCGGATGATTTTGGAATTTATTTTACCGATTACCCCAAATCAGGGTTCATTTCCTCCAACCGTGCCGGAGGAAAAGGGGATGATGACATCTACTTTTTTGAAGACAAGACCCCCAAGCCGAAAATCGTCAATGTATTGCTCAACGTCTACACCAAGGAAGTGAAAGCTGATGGTAAGGAGGTAGTGTTGCCGCAAACACGCGTGGTCTTGTATGGTAGCGACAAGCGCCAATTGGGCGGGGATGTGTCGAATGCGCAAGGTAGAGTTCGATTTACGCTTTCCCCAGAAAGTGAATACAGCATTATCGCTTCTCGAAGTGGGTATTTTTCCAAATCTTTCCCATACACCACAAAGGGCAAGACTCCGGATCCAGCTACCTTAATCCAAGAGGTAACCAACATTACTTTAGATACCACGATCGTTTTGGATCAGTTGATCCTTGAAAAAGCCATCGTGCTGGACAATATCTATTACGACCTGAATAAGTCGGACATCCGTCCAGATGCAGCTCTAGAATTGAACAAATTGGTTAAAATACTGAAGGACAATCCTACGATTCGCATTGAGTTAAGTTCGCATACGGATTCCAGATCTAGCGATGAATACAACCTTACCCTTTCGCAGCAACGAGCTCAGGCAGCAGTAGATTACCTTGTCAGTCAGGGGATTGCTGCAGATCGAATGGTGGCAAAGGGATATGGGGAAACGAAGCTCTTGATTCCTAATGCCCAAACTGAGGAGGAACATCAGACCAACCGACGAACGGAGTTCAAGGTAATTGAGATCAAAGGAAACTAGTTCTTAATGTTTCAATGCCTCATAAATGAGGTCATGTATTTGGGTGCGAATTCCTAAATCAAGCAGCGTATTGTTGTTTGCTTGGGGGTAGACTCGATTGGAGAGAAAGATATAGGTCAACTGATTGTCTGGGTCAGCCCATACGCAGGTGCCTGTAAATCCTGTGTGGCCGAACGTACTTTTTGGAGCCAACTTCCCCGCAGATCCTCCTTTGCCCTTTTCAGGTTCGGGTTTATCCCATCCCCACCCTCGCCTACTTAGTTTGGATTGTCGCTTGGTAAATGCCGCTATGGTTTCGGGTTTGAGTAAGGTCACATCCCCATAACTGCCCTCATTCAATAGAAGTTGGAGGACTACTGCTAGGTCTTTGGCAGTACCAAATAGTCCGGCATGACCCGCCACTCCTCCATACATGGCTGCTCCAGGATCATGCACATAGCCCTGGATTTGCCTCCCTCGGAAGGTCAGATCATTCTCTGTAGGAGCGATGCGGGTAAGTGGTATTTTTTCAAATGGCTTGAAGGAAAGTGTATGGAGACCTAGCGGGGCGTAAAAATTTTGCTCCAAAAATTCGTCCAAAGGCTGATTGACGATACGTTCGATCACTGCTTGCATGAAGTACATGGTCAGGTCGGAGTACACATAGCCATAAGGCTTGGGTAAAAGTTCGGATTCTACAGTCCATTTCCACAAGCTGTCGCGTAAGCTTGTTTTAGCAAACATTTCATTGGACACAGGAAGGGTATAGCCTTCGCTGATTGAATCCTTGTAGTAGGTAGGGTTCCATTTTCCCGAACTGAGGGTTTTGGTATAGTGGGGGATAAAAGCTTTCAAACCCGCTTCATGGGCCATCAAGTCCTTTAGGATAATCCCTCCTTTATTCGTTTTTTTCAACTCGGGCAGGTAGTCACCTAAGGTCTTTGTCACTTCTAATTCTCCCCGGCTATGCAAAAACATGGCGGCAAGCGTAGTGGCAGCTACCTTGGTGACCGATGCTAGGTCATAGATGGTTTCGGAGGTCACGGGAGAAGATTTTTCGTAATCCAGATGTCCGTACGAACGATCAAAAACAACTGTGCCCTCCTTCACGACGAGCACGCGTGCGCCAGGGGCTGCTTTTGCTGCGATCATTTCCGCCACGACCCCATCTATTTTATCCAATTTAGCCCCATTCATTCCCACACTTTCTGGGCTGCCGTAGGCCAGTCGATTTTGTGGGGTCAAGAGCCCACCCACCCCTTGGGTAAATTGTTCACTTACAGTGACAGGCAGGATTCCTTTAGCTGGGCGAGCACCAAATAGAATTTGAGGCACAAGTTTTTGGGTAAAGGGGGAATTCTCGTAGGCAAAGACTACATGTTCCATTCCCTCCAAGAATTTGGAAGCATAGACATTGCCAAAAAGGACAGTGACCACTTGCTGGCGCTTTTCCAATTCATGGATCAATGCCAAATCACCTGGGGCAATACCAAAGTTCCGCTGAGGATTATTGCTGATGCCCATCAAGCCTACCACCACTATGTCGTAGTCTTCCACTTGCTTCATCAGATTGTAATGCGCAGACTCACCAGAGGCTTTGGGCAGGGAAAAGTGGTCTACTTGGGTATACTGGTTGAGGTAGGTGCTGAACATGTTGCCTTCGTCACCAATGGTGATGCTGGCTATTTTTTTCAAGTCTAACTGCCCGATGGGAAGCAAGTCATTTTTGTTTGACGCCACTGTGATGGCTTCCCCATACAGTTTTTCGACTACTTCGCCGGTGGCTGAAGTAGTCAATTTATCGGCGATTTTGTAGGTGTCTATGGGGACATAGCGATGGAGACCTGCCCAATACTTGGCTTTGAGTACTTTTTTTACTCGGCGGTTGATTTCATCTTCGCTAATTAATCCTTGAGCCACCGCTTCAAGGATGAGTGCTTTTGCTTTCGAAATATCTTCCGAATGAAGGAGGATATCGTTGCCTGCAAGTAGTGCTTGTAGTTCTACCTCCCCAGGTTTCTTACGATTGGTGACCCCATTCATGTTGAGGGCATCAGTAAATATTAAGCCCTGAAACTTCAGTTGCTCTTGAAGTAGGTCGGTAACCACCGCCTTGGAAAGGCTTGTAGGTACCTGCGACCCTGAGTCCAGGCTGGGCACGTTGAGGTGGGCCACCATCACGGACATCAAATTTTCTTTAAACAACTTCTGGTAGGGATAGAGGTCGATATCCCAAATTCTTTTTTCGGAGTGAGAGATGACTGGAAGCGTATGGTGACTGTCAGTTTCGGTATCTCCATGCCCAGGGAAATGCTTTGCATTGGCAAGAATGCCATTTTCTTGCAGTCCTTTCATGTAGGCAATGGCTCGCTGGGTGACGCCTTCCTTGTCTTCCCCGAAGGCGCGAAATCCGATTACTGGATTTTCGGGATTGGAGTTGACATCCACCACGGGCGCAAAATTCACATGCATGCCCAATACCTTAAACTGCCGGGCAATTTCTGCGCCCATCTCTTTGACCAGATTGGGATCTTGAATGGCCCCGAGGGTCATGGCTTTTGGAAAATTGAGCGTAGAGTCCAGGCGCATGCCAATGCCCCATTCCGCATCCATGGCAATAAACAAGGGAGTTTTAGCTTGGGCTTGGTAGAGGTTGGTAAGTCGAGCTTGTCGATTGGGGCCTCCCTGAAAAAATATGAGACCTCCTAAATTTTCCTTTTGGATAAGGGCAGAAATTTCGTCCACATGCCGCTGATCCTTATTGGAATAGGCCGCCACCATGAATAACTGACCCAATCGCTCCTCGAAGGTCAATGCATGAAAAACACTGTCTACCCAAAGCTGCTGTAAATCGGTCTCCTTGCTCTCCAAAGGATCTGGATTTAGAATCTTGGGAGTCGGTTTTTCAGAAGAAAAAAGACCGCCTAAAAGTATCCATGAAAGTAAAAACCATTGGATTGCCGCCATGGAAGAGATTCAGTTTAATTCTGTATTTTTACTTAGATTTGTTCGATAAACACGCTTTTTTTCGATCCTGAATTGGAGTACACTTAGCCAAGCCGTAGAAAAAAGACGTAGTTTCAAGATACAAAAGTTTGGAATACTTCAACTTGTGAAGTTATTTTTCTTAGGAAAAAACCTCATTTCTTTGAAGTAATCCCTCTCATACCCAAACTCGTTTCTTCCCCTTTTTGGAAAAAATAGCCACTTATGAAATTACCTACCATTTTTAGAACCGCCTCTCATCAACGCTTTTCGATCAAGCCTAGGTATTACGATCCGATCAAAGAAGAAATTGAGGAGCGTACTGCCCGTATAAAAATGGAATTGGAACAGGAGGGAGAAATTGAGCAGGACTCCGATTCTCAATCTCCAAGACGCCCCATGATGAAGGGGTCATTTTCCACCTTTAGGTCCAATAAGCCACGTGAAAATGCGGTATTCAACTCATCAACCCTCCTTCGAACTTTGCTTTTCCTTGGGATGGTACTTTCGGCATTTGGATACATCTACGTAGGACCACAAATTTTTACCTACATGGGCTACGCCGCCGCAGGTATAGGGGGCGTTTATTATTTGCTCAGATTCCTCAAGAGAAGAAAGAATGCCTGATTTCATCCAGCTACTTCCCGATGCCATTGCCAATCAAATTGCTGCTGGTGAGGTAGTTCAACGCCCTGCTTCTGCACTCAAGGAGCTCCTTGAAAATGCCGTAGATGCAGGTGCCACCCAAATCCAAGTAGTCGTCAAGGAGGCGGGTAAGCAACTCATTCAGGTAATCGACAATGGAAAAGGTATGTCTCCCACCGATGCACGCATGAGTTTTGAGCGGCATGCCACTTCCAAAATTCGCACGGCACAGGATCTTTTTGCCATTCGCACCTTTGGCTTTCGAGGCGAGGCCATGGCTTCCATTGCTGCCGTGTCACAGGTGGAACTCAAAACTAAAACCCAGGAAGCGGAGGTAGGTACCCTCATTCAAATTGAAGGCTCGGAAGTCAAAAAACAAGAAGCAGCAGCACTTCCAGTCGGCACTTCTGTGGCCATGAAAAACCTGTTTTTCAATGTGCCTGCTCGTAGAAATTTTTTGAAATCCAACCCGGTAGAAATGCGTCATATCGTAGACGAATTTCAACGGGTGGCCCTATCCTATCCAGAAATTGCCTTTTCCCTGCACCAGGGAGAATTAGAAACCTACAACCTCCTTCCAGGCAAATTGAGTCAGCGCATTGTAGGAATTTTTGGTAAAGCAGTTCAAAATCAATTGGTGCCTTGCGAAGAAAATACCCCGCACCTGAGTATCAAAGGCTATGTAGGCAAGCCAGAATACGCCAAAAAAACTCGGGGCGAACAATTTTTCTTTGTCAACAATCGCTACATCAAGAGTAGCTATCTCCACCATGCGGTGAGCACTGCCTATGAAGGGTTGATTCAAGCAGATCAACACCCCTTCTATGTTTTATTCTTGGACATTGATCCAGCTACAATAGATATTAATGTCCATCCGACAAAGACCGAAATCAAGTTTGAGGACGAGCGCACCATCTACGCCGTAATCCGCTCCGCGGTCAAACAAGCTCTTGGCGCACACCAGGTCATGCCTGCGCTCGACTTTAGTATGGACGTCAACTTTCAAGAGAATTGGACCAAAAATCCCCAAGTTTCCTTGGATGTGGACCGGGAGTACAGCTACAAAACTTACAATACCCCGGAGTTTCAACGCGCATCTGTTTCAGGTTGGGAGCGCCTATTTGAAGGACATACGCCCCAATCTACCTCCCAGCAATCCTCTTCCTTTTCGGGAGAAGACCAAGAGCTCCTAACTTTTCCAAGCAGAGCTACAGCAGGAGAGGTGTCTCTTGCATTGCAGCAGGAAGCCGCTGCCGGCACGGGGACTACCTTTCAAGTTGAAAAGAGCTATATCGTAGCGCAGATGTCGACTGGACTGCTCATCATAGACCAGCAATTGGCCCACGAGCGAATTCTCTACGAGCGGTACCTCAAGCAGCTTCAAACAACCCATGGTGCTTCGCAGCAATGTTTATTTCCTACTGCACTGACCTTAAACCCGGCAGATTTTGCGTTAGTGATGGACATGCTTCCTGAGTTGACTAGCCTTGGTTTTCAAGTGGAGGAATTCGGCAAAGACACCGTGGTCATCCGAGGCGTACCGGCAGAAACGCAGGAAAAAAATGAAAAGGATCTTTTTGAAGGGCTGATTGAGCAATTTAAAAATTTCAAAAACGAGCTCTCCCTAGACAAAAAAGAAAATCTGGCCCGATCTCTTTCCAAAAGAGCTGCGATAAAGAAGGGTCAAAAGCTAGATGCGCAGGAGATGGAAACCTTAGTTGGGCAGCTTTTTGCCTGTCCAAACCCAAATTATTCCCCATCTGGAAACAAAACCTTCGTGAAATTGGATTTAACAAGCATACACGCCTTCTTCGCAAAATAACATGTTTAGAAACATCACCCCGGTCGTTAAAAATCTGTTGCTGATCAACATTGCTGTTTTTTTGGTGGCCAACTTTGTATTCCCTCCCTTGAATAATTGGTTTGCGCTGTACAATATTCAAAGCTCGTCCTTCAAGCCCTTCCAATTTTTGTCCTATATGTTTATGCATGCCGACTTCTGGCACCTTTTCAGCAACCTCTTCGGTCTCCTGATCTTCGGGCCACTGTTGGAGCAGTTTTTGGGACCAAAAAAGCTATTTATCCTCTGGATGGTCTGCGGGATGGGAGCTGGCGTACTCTATTCTGGGTATACGTTGGTTCAATACCGTACTTTGGAGGAAAAGGTACTGACCTTTGAAGCGGCTCCGGATCCTGAATATTTCAACAAATTGGTAATTGAAAACAGGGGCTATTTTTCACCTGAAGTATTTGACTTTGTAGATCAATACAGCAGAAATCCAGAAGATCCCATGAATATCCAGCGTGCTGAGCAAACCTTGAATACCATTTTGGAGCTGCAGGTCAACCAACCCATGGTGGGAGCTTCGGGCGCACTTTTTGGGATCCTGGTGGCTTTTGGGATGCTTTTTCCGAATACCCAACTGTTTTTACTTTTTCCACCGATCCCGATTAAGGCCAAGTACATGGTCACGTTCTATGGTCTGTACACAGTGTACAATATATTGATTACCAGTCCTTCCGATAACGTCGCCCACTTTGCCCACTTGAGTGGTCTTGTGGTGGGTGCCATCTTGGTATACGTTTGGAAAAGAAACAGAAACAGCTTCTACTGAGATGTATTCAAGCTTTTGGGATAATTTAAAAAACGCCTTCAATCGGCAAGACAATAGTTTGTACAAGCTATTGGCCATCAATCTGATTGCCTTTTTTGTCCTGCTGATAGCACGGGTATTCTTGACGCTCAGTGGCTTTGGGGAAGTGTATAAAGAAGGGATGGAATGGATCATGATGCCCGCTTCCGTTTCTACGCTTGCTACCCAGCCTTGGGCTCCCTTTACCTACATGTTCTTGCACGAAGGGCTTTTCCACATCTTGTTCAACCTGCTTTTCCTTTATTATTTCGGACAGCTCGTCCATCAATACATCGGAAGTAGGAGACTAACCAATCTCTATATCTTGGGAGGTCTTTTTGGGGCTGGATTTTATGTGTTGATCTACAACATTGCCCCATATTTCTCCCAAAATGTAGACAGTTCCCTCATGCTAGGTGCAAGTGCAGGGGTGTTTGCCGTCGTCGTAGGTGCGGCTACTCTTGCCCCACAAACTACTTTTTTTCTATTCCTACTTGGGCCAGTAAAAATAGTCTACATCGCTATCTTCTACATCCTTCTTTCTTTTGCTAACTCGATTGGGGAGAATGCAGGGGGAGAAATTGCGCATTTGGGAGGAGCGATGCTCGGATACGGCTATATATTCTTGTTACGAAAAGGCTGGGACTTGGGCCTGCCTATTCAAAAAATAGGGATGTTTTTTGAAAATTTATCTCGTAGACGTGCCCCAAAAGTGAGCTATAGAAGGTCTACTTCCACTGGTTCTCGATCTACAAAAGCGGAGCAAACTCAGTCGGTTACTAAGGAATCCCTAAGTCAGGAAGAAGTTGATAAAATTTTGGATAAAATTGCCGAAAAGGGCTACGAAGGCTTGACCAAGGAAGAAAAAAGAAAGTTGTTTGAATACAGCAAGAAATAGCCTTTTCAATCGCTCGTAATTTTTTACTTTCTAGCCTTATTTTCCAAATGGAAAATCGAGCCCAAATCGAAAGTAGGTTTGCTGAAACCCTTGGCTTTGAAATTTGAATTCAGTACTCAGCCCTACCCAGTTTGTGAGCGGAACTACAGCTCCCACCCCTACATTTGCTCCACTTAGATTTTTCTTGGTACCTGCAGCCCCGGGTTGTGGATTTTCTGAAGTCAAACTATAGCCGGTGACTACATAGACCTGCGACTTGTCTTTGGAAAGGTAGTAGCGCAGGTCTGCGCTGAAGTTACCTGCTCTGCCTACAGCAGGGAAAATCTGCGTGTAGCTTGGCATTAGACCAAATTGAGGTGCAAAAAAATACTCCCAACCCAATCCGATTCCTGGTTCATCCATTCTTAATCCATACTGCCCCAATACATGAAGTCGGGAATCACCCTGCTCTTGAGCTTGAAGGAAAGTAATCGAACTAAAAAGAAGAAAGGTGACTAGAAGAAGGGTTTTCATCGCAGCATTTTTTGCGAAGCTACCAAATCCCTTGAATCCCCCAAATTATTCAATCACTTTGACCAAACGACCCAATCTTCCTTGCGGGTCAATGCCCTCCAGAATCAGTAAATGTCTGCTTGCAGTTTCGGAATTGTAATAGGATAGGGAGGCCTTACCGCTGTTATCTGTTTGAATCAGAGGATTCCAGTACAAGGTGGCTCGCCTATCAGTCAACTTATTGGCAGGAGAGTTTTCTTCGTATTTGGGGGAGTAAAAAACACGTGGGATGGAATAGCCACTGTACTTGGTCACTAAAGTTCCTCCCACACTGCTATAGACTGTGCTTGTACCTGCCTTGGTGTAGACGGCGATGACGCCATTTCCACCTTGGGAACCAAAGATTGCTGTTCTAGAAGGATCCTTAAACACCTCCACACTCTCTACATCCCTTGGGCTGACTTGCGCAAGAGTACTCGCATCTACCGGGACATTGTTGAGCATGTACATGGGCTCCACCCCAGCTTGAAGCGAGCCTACACCTCGAATAAGTACCGTGGCATTGAATCCATCAAAGGTGACGCGTACCCCGGCTACACGTCCTTGGATCAACTGAAAAATATTGATGAATCCTTGTCCCCCAGGAATGTCCTCTGGCTTAATCACGGCATCGCCTTCTCCATAGATTTTCCGGGCTTGGGTTTGCTCCTCCTGAAGTGTTTCGGCTTGCACTGTGATGCCTTCCAATTCCTTTTCTAGGAGGTTGGAGTTGAGCTGTTGCATCAAGTTCCGTTCGCCTACCGTTGCTGCTAGACCTTTGGGCCAACTGCTGGTAGCGGGATAACTACCACTCAGTTGCGTAAAGGGAAGTTGAGGAACAGCGATGGAGAGATCGATAAAATTTCGCGCGCGAAGGTCTTCTGCCGTGAGCGTAACCGATACCGAATCCTGGTACTGCAGGTCGGTCAGTAAGAAGTTGCCATCTGGACCATATTCAGTTGAAAGGAGTTCGATCCCTTCCCCTACAAGGGCAGTGATTTTGCCGCCACCCAATCCTTTTTTGGTTGGGCTATCCTCCGTTATTTTTCCCGAAATCGTGATCCCCTGTTCAATGTAATAGCCTTGATCTGGAAGTCGGTTTTGAAGTACATCTTCCCAATCAAATCGGGTCCATCCATGAGTAAGTAGTACCAGGTCAAGTTCCTCGGCTACATTAGGCAGGTCTTTTCTAAAGTAATACCCAGGCCGGTAAACAGTCCCCTTCAAATCGCTAGTAAGCAGTAAGTGCGAATAGAGTGTTCCCTGCAAATCACTATGATCCTCCACTTGATCTAGATCCACTACCGAGAGGGATAAACTGGCCTGGGAGACACTGTCTTGGAAGGCAGTCTTGAGGTTCAAACTTACTTTTCCCCGTGGTTGTAGTGGTTCTGAGGAAGCGTTCAATTCCAGACTTAATTCGTCTTTGTTCTGAATAAAAACCAACCGCTCCAGCAACGGCTTGCCTTGCTCATCCAAAATCGCAATCGTATGGATTCCACTCGGCAGATTTTTCTTGGGTATGCGCAACCCCCAGATCCCATTGGCAAGAGTTCCTTCAGCCATGTAATTGACCAATCCGCGGGTATGAGTGACCAAGAGGAGTTTTCCAGGAACACCCACGCCTTGAATTAGGGCGGAGATCACTGTTCCATCGCTTGGATTTTGAACATGGATGCTCAGTCCATTTTGAAGCGCTTTGGGGAGTGAAATTCGTTGCGTAATTCCAGATGCAGGGTCTTGAAGTACGGCAACATAATCCGCCCGTTGTGGGGTAAATTCAAGTTTGCCAAGACCGGCAGCATTGGTGGTAAAGGAAGTAGCTTCCTCTCCTTCGATGCTGCCTTGAAGTACAAGGGGAGAGCCGTCGGGGAACACAGCACGAAGGGCAATCGTTGATTTTTTTCCAATAATCCAATTTCCTCCTTCTGGCAAAAATTGGATGTCTGCAGCTTCTAAGGGGTAGGGAAGTTTGAGCTTGTGCGTGACTTGATAATCTGGACTTTCTTCAAAAGAAAGGGCGATGTGCTGCGCAGGATGGGGGGCGTTGGCAATGGAAAAACCAAATTCTGCGGTGCCCTGTGAATTGAGTTGAATGGTTTGGCTGTGTAGCTCTTCATCTCCAGCGATGGCTTGCAAACTGATTTGCGCATTGCTCAAGGGTTCTCCCAGCGCATTTATCGCTTCCAAGGTGACTTGGTAGCGGACTCTACTATTTTCCAGTCGGACCTCGTTGAACCGAACAGTAGGCAGAAATGCTCCACCAAGTCCGTCCACAACCTGTACTTGTTGCGTGAAAAAATAATCCGCTCCAAAATTTCGCATCCAAGTGGTATAAGCCTTGAGCTGGTAGGTCCCCGTCTTTCCAAAGTTTGGAATTTTGAAATCCCCCATGCCACGCCCATTTTCTAGGGCAATGATTTTTTGAGCTACTTTTAAGCCATCACCATCAAACAAGTCCACGTAAAGGGTCTTACTCATTGGGCTAGGTAGCTGTGCGCCACCTGCCACCAGATAGGCCGAAAACCACAGGTCATCCCCTAAGGTGTAGGTGAATTTATCGAGGTGGAGGTAAGCTTTCTCCACCGGAAATTCATCTTGGGAGCTTTTAAAATAGTTTTGAATTTGCGTTGGAAGTCCTTCTTGAGCTAGAGCAGGAACCGAAAAAATCAGTAGGCTAAGCGAAAAAAGTAGGGATTGTAGGATTCTCATTGAAAAATTGGAATGGTATAAAAGTTGTATACCGATTTTAATTGATTAGGGTTGCCTCAAGCGTTAGTATCTGAAGGTTGAAGTTGGGCCACTTCGTTTTTATTGGCAAGCTGTCCACAGGCAGCATCAATGTCCTGCCCTCTCGACTTTCTCACCTTGGCGATGATGCCTTGACCTTCAAGAATTTTTACATATAGATCTACGGCTTCTTGAGAGGCCTGTCTGAATTCCCCTTCATCGATCGGATTGTATTGAATGAGGTTGACTTTGGAAGGGATGATCTTGCAAAACTTGGCAAGAGCCCTGGCATGCCGCTCGTCGTCGTTGATTCCTTCCCAGATCACGTATTCGTAGGTGACTTTTCGCTTAGTGCGGCTGTACCAAAAGGTTAAGGCTTCTGCTAAGTCTTCCAGCGGGTTTACCTCATTGATTGGCATCAGCCGGGAACGGGTTTCGTTGATTGCAGAGTGAAGGGAAATAGCTAGGTTAAACTTCACCTCATCCTCAGCCATTTTCCGAATCATCTTGGGAATACCCACAGTGGAAAGCGTGATTCTACGGGGAGCCATGCCCAAGCCCTCTGGAGAGGTGATTTTATCGATAGCGTCGATCACATTGGCATAGTTTAGCAATGGCTCTCCCATGCCCATAAAGACGATGTTGGTGAGTGGTCGCTGAAAATACGTTTCCGCCTCATCTTTGATGGCCACTACTTGGTCGTAGATTTCATCGGAATTCAGGTTTCTCATTCGCTTCAGACGAGCTGTAGCGCAAAAGTTGCAATCCAAGCTGCATCCAACTTGCGAGGAAATGCAGGCAGTAATCCGTTTGGTAGTAGGGATGAGCACTGACTCGACAATTTTGTTATCGAAGAGTTTGACTGCATTTTTGATGGTGCCGTCGCTGCTATGCTGCATCAGGTCCACGCGGATGTGGTTGATAGTAAAGTGTGTTTTGAGTAGTTCCCGCGTAGAAAGTGAAATATTACTCATCTCATCGAAATTCTTCAACGACTTATTCCAGAGCCATTCATAAACTTGCTTGGCACGGAATTTTTTCTCTCCATGTGCAAGAAAGAATTCTTCCAGTTCGGTCAAACTTAATTTCCGGATGTCTTTTTTCTGAAGTTCCACGGTACAAAGGTAGGGATTGAAATTGGGAATGTGGATAAAGCTGACGAAGCGCTACAAATTTTAGGGGGCAAGCTCAGGTTAAATTGTGAGTTTCGGCCTTCCTTTTCTTAGAAAAAGAAGGGGATTCAGGAACATATCCCTTATTTTTGTGGGGAAAATTCTAACGCCTTGTTATGCGCCAATCTTGGTGGAAAATACTTACCCTAGGGCTTTTGATGTACACGCTTTTGGGAGGCTTGCTGCTGGATGCTCCACGGCTTCCTATCCTCAACGAGACCATTCGTGCGCTTCATTTTCACGTGACCATGTGGTTTGGGATGATCTTGATGCTCCTTGTTGCCGCCTGGTATTCGGTGAAGTACCTGAGAAGCAATGATCTCAAGCACGATGACATTGCCTTGGAGTTTACGAATGCTGCCATTTTGTTTGGGGTATTGGGCATCGCCACGGGCATGTTGTGGGCCAAATTTACCTGGGGAGATTATTGGAGTGGGGACCCTAAGCAGAATGCTTCTGCCATCGGTTTGCTCATGTATTTTGCCTACTTGATTTTGAGAGGTAGTCTTTCAGATGCACAGCAGCGTGGGAGAATTGCTGCGGTGTATAATCTTTTTGCTTTTGCGGCCTTTATCCCCTTGATCTTTGTATTGCCTCGACTTACCGATAGTTTGCATCCTGGAAATGGAGGCAATCCTGGCTTTAATGCCTACGATTTGGATTCCCAACTCCGACTGGTGTTTTATCCTGCCATTATAGCATGGACACTTTTGGGAACTTGGATCACAACTGTTCGCGTTCGTATCCGTAGGCTAGAGCGAGAAGTAGAGGAAAATCTTGTAAACGATTGATCGATGAAAAAAATAGCTGCATTCCTGTTGGTAATTTTATCCTTTGCCGCACAGGCTCAAGAGAAAATCGCCGTCACGGCCGCTGACTACAGCAACAATGAAGTAGAGATGGCTGATGTCATGCGTAGTGAAGGGAAAATTTACGTGTTGGTGGGAATCATCGTGTTGATTTTCATCGGCCTACTCGCCTATGTGGTTCAAACAGATAGACGCGTTTCCAAGTTGGAGAAAAGTAAAACAAACTAAGGGCCACTGCAATGAAAAAAGGACACCTGATTGGTTTAGGAATTATTGCTGTTGCGATTGTCATCATCTTGAGTTCGATAGGGGATGCAAGTAGCTACGAAAGCTTCAAAACCGCCCTCGAGATGAAGCAAGATGGAGAGGACAAAGCCATCCATGTGGTGGGTAAGTTGAAAAAAGATGCGGTAGGCGAAGTTTCAGGTATTGAGGTTCGGGAGGATAAAACATCCTTTACCTTCCTTTTGGTGGACAACGAAGGAACCGAGCAAAAGGTCTTTTACAATCAACCCGTGCCGGCGGATTTTCACCGATCCGAACAAGTAGTGGTGATTGGTAGCTACCGAGATCAAGAAATATTTGTTGCAGACAAGATCCTTATGAAATGTCCTTCCAAGTACCAGGAAACGGACGTGCAAGCGGCTGGAATGTGATGGCGTATATCCCAAGTAAATTCGTATGATGAATACCTTTGTAGGCAATTTTGGTCACCTGACCACTTTGGTGGCCTTTGTGAGTGCATTGATTACGGCTTTTGCCTACAGTCAGTATTTTAGGGCCAACGAACTTGAAAAAGCCAGTTGGCAGAGATTCAGTCGCGTGAGTTTTTACATTCATGCACTTTCTACCAGCTTGATCGCGGTTTCCTTGTTTGAAATCATTTACAACCAGCGCTACGAGTATTTTTACGCCTATTCTCACAGTTCCAAAGCGCTTCCAGTTCATTACATGATCTCCAGTTTCTGGGAGGGCCAAGAAGGAGCATTTATCCTTTGGGCATTTTGGAATGTAGTATTGGGCTTGATCTTGGTCCATACCAATAAATTCTGGGAGGCACCCGTAATGGTGGTCTTCTCTTTGGTTCAGGCTTTCCTAATCTCCATGATTTTGGGAGTAGTGGTAGGTGACTTGAAGATTGGTAGCTCTCCATTTATCCTACTTCGAGATGCTACCCAAGCGCCGATTTTTGATTTGAATCCGGACTTTGTACCGGAAGACGGAACGGGACTCAATCCCCTGTTGCAGAATATTTGGATGGTTATTCACCCACCCACACTCTTTTTGGGCTATGCATCCACCTTGGTTCCCTTTGCCTTTTTGATTGGCGGATTGGTCACCAAAAAATATGCAGAATGGATTCGTCCAGCCTTGCCGTGGGCGATTTTTTCAGCCATGATTTTAGGGATGGGCATCATCATGGGGGCTTACTGGGCCTATGTCACCTTGAATTTTGGTGGTTATTGGAACTGGGATCCGGTAGAAAATGCAGTGTATGTGCCCTGGCTAATCCTGGTAGCTGCTATCCACACCATGATCACCTTCAAGAAAAGTGCGACTGCACTGAAGACTTCCATCATCTTGGTGATCCTAAGCTTTATCTTGGTATTGTATGCCACCTTCCTCGTTCGTTCGGGGGTTTTGGGAGATGCTTCAGTGCACTCCTTTACGGATCTAGGCTTGTCGGGACAGCTACTGCTGTACTTACTATTTTTCATGGGAGTGGCGATTTTTCTTGCCGCTCGAGCTTGGAAGCACTTGCCAACTTCAGCGCGTGAGGCATCTGTTTATTCCCGTGAGTTTTGGATTTTCTTGGGGGCAATGACCTTGGGGCTCATGTCCTTTCAAGTGATTTTACCTACATCGATTCCGGCCTGGAATGCCTTGGTGGAAAGCTTTGGAGGGATTTCCAACATGGCCCCTCCCGCGGATCAGGTTGGGTTCTATACCAAGTTTCAATTGTGGTTTGCCGTTGCGTTGGCCCTATTGACTTCGGTAGGACAGTTTTTCTGGTGGCAAAATATTGATAAAAAGGCCTTGCGAGATTCCCTCGTGGCGCCTTATGTCGTTTCTATCCTCTTGTCTACAGCAGTCATCGTATTGGCCAAGGTGTACGACTGGAAGTACATGATTATTGTGCTTGCGGGGATGTTTACCATAGTGGCCAATGCGACGATTTTGTTCAAACTACTGAAGAAATCCACCTTCAAACTCGCGGGTGGTTCGCTGGCCCACATCGGTTTGGGGATGATTTTGATAGGCATCATGTTCAGTTCGGGCTACTCGGAAGTGATTTCCATGAATATGTCTGGACTGACCTATAGCAACAGTTGGGAGGATGAAATGAACAAGGAGCACGTCTTGCTTTGGATCAATAAGCCTACCCAGATGAAGGACTATACGGTGGTGTACCGAGGTAGACAAAAGAAAGTAGTAGGAATATCCGAATATGTGCCTGCCAAAATCTTGGCTTCTACAGGCGAGGTGAATGAGGCGATTGCATTGGAGGATTACCAAACCTATTTCAAAAAAGGCGATACAGTACAGTTGGTCTTGGAGGAAAACGACTACTTTAAGATTGATTACCTACAAAACGAGGCTTTGCAGTTTTCGCTGACACCTATGTCCCAGTTCAACGAAGGGATGGGGGGCTTGATTTCTTCACCTGATTCCAAAATTTACCTGAATAAGGACTTGTATACTTATGTAGCTGCGATGAATGACTTCTCCGACCCCGAATGGAAGGAGGATGAAACCTACGAAGTAAGTAAGGGAGAGCAATTCCATGTGGCAGACTTTGTAGCCTATTTTGATGGAGCAGAGGTGTTGAAAGAACTAGACGGCTACACCTTGAAGGAAGGGGATGTTGCGGTGAAGGCCAAAATTCGAATCTTGGATTACGATGTGGAAAAATTGCTCGAACCGACTTTTATCATTCGGGATAATCAAGTAGGGAAGCTTCCAGTAACGGATTCAGAGTTGGGAATCAAAATTAGTCTAGAAAACATTCTCCCAGAGCAAAACAAATTTGTATTTAAGGTCAACCAATACCAGAAAGACTATGTGGTGCTGAAGGCCATCGTCAAGCCCTTCATCAATGTACTTTGGATCGGAACGATCGTGATGTTGTTTGGATTTACCGTGGCCATTTACCGACGATTTGACGAGTTTGTCAAAATGCGGGATAAGGGACTTGAATAACCTTTGCAACTCAAAAAAAAGGAGTCCCTTCAGGCTCCTTATTTTTTTCCAGAAAAATCCGGGCCAAGGTGCTCGCCACCCCGTCCTCTTTGTGGTGCTTCGTGACTTCATTTGCCACTGCTTTTACTTCGGAAAATGCATTTGCTACGGCCACTCCCCAGCCCACTTGCTGGAGTAAGTCGATGTCATTGTAGCCATCGCCGAATGCCACTACCTCGTCCAGCCCAAAATTATATCCGTTATCAAGGATTGTTTTCAACCCTGTGGCTTTGGAAATCGGTTTTGGCGCAATTTCCAAATAGGTATCCTTGGATCGGTAAAGGTGTAGTTGTGAGCCCAGTCTTTGGAGGAGGTTTTGGTAGAGCAGGTCGATTTTTGAAGGATCTCCCATGCACATCACCTTGTGTGCTCCCTGATTGGCGGAAGTCCAATGCTCAAGGACTTCCAGTGGACTTTTCCAGGTAGGCTGCACTTTCGTGTTTTGAATCTCACGAGTTGCCCAATGATCTTCTTCTGAAGTATACCAGTTTTCCCCATGGAAAAGGCTCAGGTGCAATCCTTGTGGTAGGGCAGTATGGATGATTTTTTGTACTAGGGTGATTGGAATGGTAATGGATTCGAGTTCCATCCCTTCTGCATCCAATACCAATGCACCATTGTAAGCGATGAGGGGCTCCTTGGGACGATTCAGGTCTTGCAGGAGGTGCCGCATGGCTGCCGGCATCCGAGCGCTTGCTAGAAAAAATGGAATCTCTGGTGAAATTGAAGAGACTATGGAGATGAGATTTTGGGAAAGTGAACGCTCTGAGTTGAGTAGGGTGCCGTCAATATCGGAGCAGATCGCTTTAAATCTCATGGAAGTAGCCGGGGAGAAATTCATGGAATGGAACTGACAAAACTAAGAAAACTCCCTTGTAAGCGATTAAAAATCTTGGGTGTCGAAGGTGTATTCTTCTAGAGAAACATTCTCCGGCTTGTAGGGATCTGTTTGCACAAACTGTATGGTGATTTTGTTGTAATCCGCTGCTTTTTCAAAGTCCCGAAGGTAGAGTTCAGCACAGTTGCGGGCGAGTTGTTCCCGTTGCTCGGACATGATTTTTGCATCTCCATTTTCTAGGCGAAGGAAAATGATGGATTCTTCTTCTCCATTTTGGGAGGAATTGGAAAGGTTGACGCTCGTACTTTGAAATTTCCCGAGGGCCCGAAGTTGTTCGGAGGGCATAAATCCATCGCCGAGTAAACTTTCCATACTGCCGAATGCGAATTGAGCAATTTCTTCAGGGGCGCAGGCACAACCTGATAACGAGAAAAACAGAAAAAGGGCCCAAAGTTGGTTTTTCATTACAGCTAAGCTAAGCGCATTCCCATAAGAAGTTCAGGAGAGAAAAAGGATGGATTTGCCTTAGGTAAGTTTTCCATTCGGCTCAGCTCCCATTTCCAAAGGTAATTTTATAGAAGACAAATCGCTTGTCTTCTGGATTTTTGATGCGCGTGATCAAGGGAAAGCCTTTTTTCTCCTCATATTGGTTGTTGAGGGCTTTGATTATTCGGGAGCGTTTGATTCGTTTGGAGTCAAAGTTGGTGATCTGATGAATCCCCAAGGCCGTATCAAATTCCTCCGTACTCAATTTTTCTCCATCATGAGCCAATAGTCGCAGAAGGATCTCTCCGCTTTCCTCTGCTAGATCTTCTCCATCATTTTCCGGATCAAGGGGAGGAAGGTCTTTTACCTTTTTTCTACTTTTAGATTGCCACCCCATCCAAAATCCAAGAAGTAAAACAACTGGAAACCCAATCCAAAGTGCAAGGCTAAACAAGGAAGTAGTTTCAGTTTTATTTGGAGTATCAAGTACGATTACCTGCCCAATTTCGCGGGATTGGCTTCGAATGATATCCAAGTCAATCATCGCTTCCTTGCCTTCCAACATGTTGGTGTTGGAGTAACCGAAATAATGAATTTTGTTTCCAATGAATTCATAAAAGGGAGAATTGAACATTTGGGTATGTTTATTTCCCTCGTAAAAAAATAGTTTACCTGTTTCTTTCTCAATGATAATCCAGATATACCAACCTAGTTTTGGTAATTGGGAAGTAGTCACACTAAATGCATAATCTTCTGTTTCATACAAATGACTTTCGTTTGTATGCGCGATTTGAGCAAAGTCAAATTCTTTGATGTCGATTTTTATCGGATGCCAAGATTTTTTTTCCAAATCCAGAAAAAAACCATTGGCTTCTTTCTCTAATCTTGGAATGCGAGGATTCGTGTATTCTCCCAACCAGGCCATCATCCCTTTTGAAGTTTGGTAAGTTCCGTTCGGCCAATAGTCTAGGGGTTGCTGTACTGCTTGTATGAATTCCCAGGATCCATTTAGGGTATCAAATTTCATTAAATCTGAATGGTAATTCCATAACCCCCTTCCACCTAGAAGATAGTAGGTGTTGTTTTTTTCAAAAAAATAAGATCCGCAAGTATAGCCTCTATTTGCATATTGGTACTCTTTAACTAATTGGCCATCTTGGATGGAATAGAAATCAAAGGAGCAGTGTACAAAAACGGTTAAAGTCTGGCTGGAGGGATTGTAATTTAAGTCGTAGCCAGTTGGAAGGTTTTTATAAATGCTATCCAACTGATTTAAAATTTTCTTACTTACTTTTCCTTCTAAAAAGGAGGATCTTTCTGCTACTTCCCACCTTTTTGTAGTAACCCTCAGCCGATAAAATTCCGGATCAGCAGCGAGGGAGTTCAAGCTGAGAAACATAGTAAAGAAGAAAAAAATGAATTTAATCTTCATAAAATATTGCAATTAAGAAACTTGGAAAGGCGAGAGGCCTCTGAGTATTGTTGGGTTTATTTCTTATGGTGTTTAAGATAAACTTCAAATGCTTAAGAGGCAAGTTTTTAAATGAAATTTGATTTTATGACTCACTTTAATTTGGTTAATGGTTAATCCCTTTTTGAATTAGCCACTCGATGTAATTTCTGCTTTTTTTCTTTTTGAGTTCGAGTTCACGCTTGAGTGCAGTAGTTCTATCGGAAACTAGTTCAGTATAGCGGATCTCCCAATTTGGTGCGCCTGATTTAGTGGAGGGTGTAGATCCGGCATTGTGATGTTTGAGTCTGCGGGCTAAGTCATCCGTGGAGCCGATGTAGTACTTGTCTGTTTTAAGGCTAAAAAGAATGTAGATGTAGTACATAGTAGATTAAAAAATAAATAGATAAAAAAAAGGCCCCGCAGAATTGCGGGG